>ERZ1292625.203-Hain-H41-01um-R1-203-length-103580-cov-7_pt1 | contig 103580 bp, 116 predicted proteins | sample MGYA00564400_ERZ1292625 | MGnify/ENA primary metagenome ERZ1292625 (study PRJEB36523, sample SAMEA6512639) | groundwater metagenome | collected 2019-01-08 | study: AquaDiva: Metagenomics assemblies of 32 groundwater samples
AATGATTAGGGCATTATCCTAACGAGACTGGTGGGATTCCACTGCGAATGTACCCTATTCAAAGAAAGGGTATAATATACCCTATAGCAATTTAGATCAAGGTTAGGTAAAATATTATTAGTCAATGAGAAGACGTTATTCAAGACGCGCTAAAACACCGCCAATACATTTAGAAAAGAAAGCTATTCTGTCTATTCTAGGCATTGGTCTTTTAGTTTTTTCCATATTACTTTTTTTATCAATTTTTACGAATTACGGTGCTTTATTATCCTTGAAAGAGATCTTCTTCAATCTGTTTGGTGTAGGCATAATTTTTGTACCGTTTTTAACTGCACTGCTAAGCTTTCCCCTCCTGTCTTTTAAATTTAAATTTACCAAACCAATGGTTTTTGTCGGCAGCTTCGCAGCACTCTTAGCATTTTTAGGAATTGTGGCATCAATTTCTACTAATTATTCAGGCACATTAGGAGCAGCACTTTGGTCTGTTGCAGCCTCCTTGCTAACACCAATAGGCGCCTTTTTTGTCCTATTATTCGGCATTGTTGCATCTTTAGTAATCGCGACCAATACCAGCCCCGAACAAGTAATATCGGCGCTTACCCTGGTGTTTAAAAATATCGCCCATTTAATAAAGGCTGTTAAAACCAAAATATTCGGAGTCAAACCTAAATTTGTTACCCGTTCGGCTGTTTCAGTCGAAAAGAATCAGCTGCCTAAAAATATTGATGTCACAGAAGCAATCCCGGGTGGCTTAACCAAAAATGTAGTAGTTAATAATCCTGGACAAAATAAAATATGGCAGTACCCACCCCTTTCGCTACTTGCCGATACCCGTGGAGCCCAGGCAAATCGCGGCAACCTAAAACAAAATGCAAATGTAATTGAGAAAACCCTGGAAAGCTTTGGGATAGTAGCAAAAGTTGTAGAAGTAAACTTAGGTCCAACAATCACTCAATACGCTTTAGAAATTCCCATGGGCACCAAACTTTCAAAGATTATCGCCTTGCAAAACGATTTGGCACTAGCCCTGGCAACACCTACCGGCAATGTCAGAATAGAAGCTCCAATCCCGGGAAAATCCTTAGTCGGTATTGAAATCCCAAATATTTCTCCGGAAACTGTCAGCCTAAAGAGTATTCTTTCTAACGAACAAGTGAGGGCAACAAAATCAAAGCTGACTGTTGGCTTAGGGCTGGACGTTTCAGGAAATCCAATAATGGCGGACATTACTAAAATGCCCCATGTTCTAATTGCAGGTACAACCGGCTCTGGAAAATCCGTTCTTATGAATGCACTAATTGCCACGATTTTATTTCGGGCAAGCCCCCAAGAGGTAAAACTAATCCTGGTTGACCCCAAAAGAGTTGAACTGACAGAATATAATGATATACCTCACCTTCTAACACCCGTTATTGTAGAAACGGACAAAATCCTTTCCGCCTTAAAATGGGCAACTGCCGAAATGGACAGGCGTTACAAGCTTTTTCATGATGCCCAAGTCAGAAACATATCCAACTACAATGAACTTTCCGGGTTTCAAGCATTACCTTATATAGTCATCGTAATTGATGAGCTGCAAAACCTAATGGAGTTTGCTCCGGTTGAAGTAGAAGACTGCATAGTGCGCTTGGCATCTATGGCACGCGCAACCGGTGTTCATTTGGTCCTGGCAACTCAAAGGCCATCCGTAGATGTCATCACCGGGCTCATTAAAGCAAACATACCTTGCCGTGTTGCTTTTAATGTTTCTTCAATGATTGACTCCCGTGTTATCCTGGACCAGCCTGGCGCAGAAAAGCTATTGGGAAAAGGAGACATGCTCTACGTTCCGCCGGATGCTTCAAAACCGATGCGTATTCAGGGTGTTTACGTTTCCGACACGGAAATCAGGAACCTGATAGGGTTCCTCAAGCGCACCGGAATTGAACCGGAATATACCGAAGAAGTTATCCAGATGCCTATTGGTAAAATGAAAGCCGGATCAGCAGGTCTTGGGGCCGAAGACGATCTGTTCGACGAAGCTGTTCGCACCGTTTGCCAATACGATCGGGCTTCGGCATCCCTGTTGCAAAGAAGACTGCGTGTCGGATATGCAAGGGCGGCAAGGCTCCTGGATGAGTTGGAATCAGAAGGCGTTGTTGGTCCCGGTGAAGGCTCCAAACCAAGGGACGTACTTGTAAAAAACCCTGATGACTATTTTGCAGCACGAAGCGCGCACGCCGCTTCTTAAAAAATTCTATGAAAAATTTTGGTGAACTTCTTTCGTCCCAAAGAAAGAAAAAAAGGATATCGCTCGATAAAGCAGCGCTCGATCTTGTTATAAAAAAAAGATACCTTGAGGCACTGGAAACCGAACAGTGGGAAAAATTACCGGAACCAACGTTTGCAAGAGGTTACATTAAAAGTTACGCACTGTACTTAGGCTTAGACTCTAATTATTTGCTGGCTCTTTACAGACGGGAGTTTGACGAATCAAAGCTTCCTAAAAAAACGTCTTTCAGAGAAGAAAAAAGACTTTTTTTTACGCCAACCAAATTTATAAATATTGTTTTTATTATCGCAGTTATTACTTTTATTACTTACATCATTGTTCAATACTCATCTATATTTTCCTCTCCAAAACTGGAAATCATATCTCCAAAAGAAGACGAGACCACCGCTCTTCCCATAGTGCAAATTGCTGGTAAAACCGAAAAAGACGCGACTGTCTCCGTAAATGGTCAATTTTTACCCGTTGACGATAAAGGTAATTTTAATGGCGAGTATAAACTTACTGACGGCAAAAATTACATAGAAATAATTGCCTCGTTCAGACTTTCTCCCAAAAATAAAATGCATAGAACTGTCAGATTAATAAAATAATAGATTGACAAAAGGTGGCGTTTAAAGTATACCTTTCTGTACGCTAAACGCAAAACTACAAAAGACTAAAGCATAAAATTAAAATCATGCGTTAGTCGTTAGACTTTAGTCCTTTAGCGTACTTGCCCATGGATATAACACAAGCTGTTTTACTTTCGACAATAATAGTTTTAGCCATATTTTTGGTAGCTGTTGGCCTTCAAGCTTTTTTTACCCTTAAAGATCTTAGAAAAACTCTCAAAAAGGTCAATAAAATTATGGAAGACGCAGATGACATTGTCACGCAAATAAAAAAACCCATCGAAACTGCCGGAAATGTTTTTACAGCTGTCACTGCCGGGGCAGGAATCGCTCACATAATTAAAAAAATTACCGGTGAAATTAAACATGAGCGAAGCGAAAAATAACGACCACAACCACAGCCACAGTCAAAATAACAGCTTCCAGATCCTCGTAACAGGAGCAGTCATCGGGGCGGTTCTTACCTATCTGTTTACAACCGAAAGCGGCAAAAAAATTAAAGACGAGCTAATCCGCGAAGGCTCTAGGCTTTTGGATAGCATTGGGGACGAGGTAGAAAAAGCCAAGAGCATGGTCGAGGATGGACGCGATTTACTTGTAGCCGATGTTGATCAAAAGAAACAAGAAATAGCCCAAGAAATTCATCAGGCGGCAAAAGAAGTTAAAAAGGAAATGAAGGTTGTCCAGGCAGACATACAAGATTTAGCAGAAGAAGTTCCCCATCAAGTTGAAGAAATCCAAAAAAAAGGCCGCCGCTTCTTTTTTAGCAAAAAACCCTCCACCCACGAATCTTAAAGTCTATTTGAATCTCAACCCTGGTTTAAGTCATAATCAAGCTAATGCCGCCCGAAAATTCTGCACAACCCCTACCTGTTAATTCGGACTCGCTCCCTCAAATCGGCACAAACGAACAACCCCCTGAGCAAGTACCGGCTTCTCAATCACCGTCTTCACCCGTTCCACCACCTACTAAAACCTTTTCAACAAAGAAATTGCTAATTGGCTTTGCCGTTTTATTTATCGTCCTTGGCTTAGCGGGAGGAGGCATGTTTCTATATCAAAAATCAATCAATAAAGGTTCTGTAAAAAACAACTCTGAGGTGAAAACTCAAGCAGCTCCAATCTCAGAGTCTAGCAATTCTAGTCAGCAAATTATGAACAACCCGACTGGAAGTCCATCTGCCGATAAAAGTTGGGATGATTGCAAAGTTCTACCAAAAGAAAGCGACTATATTCCCACAAATCTTGGGAAAGAATATGGCAAAGATGAAAACGGCCCTTCTTCAACAGGCAGTTATATATTGAACGCTGAATTTATACCTAAAGGAAACATAGAGACCATAAACCTCCAAGATATTGGATTCGGTGTTCAAGTAAGAAAAAAAGCAGCTAGTGAAGAAGGCGATATAAACAAACTTTGGGATTTTTATAACAATTACATGACTAAAGATAACGTCGGAAAAGAGATGAATGGGTCTACTCTAGTAAGCGTCGAAAAGAAAAACTTATATGGTAATCTGACTCTAATCTTTGCGGCTAAAGGTATAAGCGGACAAACTGGAAAAGAAACAATCTATACGCAACTAATGTCAATAGTTCCTAATCACAGTATGCTTATTACAATTATGGAGGAAGGCGATAAGGACAAAATTACTGACATTCAGAACAAATATCAGAAATGGTTTGATTTTGCCTGCCAGCCTAAAACTTAGTTAATGAATCGATTCATTAACTGTAAATAGATCAAAAAGAATCAGAATTTTTTTTATCTATTCTGCTTGATATAATTAACTTCAAATGAACTCAACGGAACTTCGCCAAAAATATTTAAAATTTTTCCAAAGCCGGGGGCATAAAATCATTCCATCTGCATCCTTAATCCCACCGGAAGAAGTCGAGCTTGCTGGCACCGAAAGAGTTTTATTTACAACTGCCGGTATGCATCCATTAATCCCATATTTACTTGGTAAAACTCACCCAGAAGGTAATCGTTTGGTTAACGTCCAAAAATGTTTGCGCACCGACGATATCGACGAAGTCGGGGATTCGTCTCACAACACTTTTTTCGAGATGCTTGGCAATTGGTCGCTAGGTGACTATGGCAAGGAAGAAGCAATTGGTTGGTCGTATGAATTTCTAATTAACGAATTAAAGCTCGATTCCAAACGCATTTATGTTTCTGTTTTTAAAGGTGACGAGGATGCGCCGTTTGATGAAAAATCATATAACACCTGGAAAAAACTCGGTCTTCCCGAAGACCATATTTTTAAATACGGTAAAGGAGATAATTGGTGGCCAACCGGAGGGGAAAAACCAGGTCCGCAAGGCCCGGACACCGAAATGTTTTACGATACCGATCCAACATCCAAAACCCCCATAGACCCGTCTGCCAATAATCAGCGCTTTGTCGAAATCTGGAATGATGTTTTTATGGAATATGAGCAACAAGCAACAAGCAATAAGAAACAAGAAACAAAATATACTCCTCTCAAACAAAAAAATGTTGACACTGGTATGGGCCTCGAGCGTATTCTGACAGTTTTGCAAAACGCGCCTTCAATTTACGAAACAGATGTTTTTTTACCGACAATGAAAAAAATTGAAGACTTATCAAACAATTTTGAAGTCTCATCAGCACGCATTGTTGCCGACCATACCCGCGCCTCGGTATTTTTATTAGCAGATGGGGTATCACCGTCCAACGTTGAGAGGGGATACATTTTGCGCCGATTGGTACGAAGGTCAATCCGCCACGCATCGCTTTTAAAAATCGACGCAGACTTTCTTGAGGAAACAGCCAAAACAGTCATTAAAACTTACGAAGGTACGTACCCAAACCTTGCCGAACATCAGGAATTAATTTTCGGCGAACTTAAAAAAGAAGAACAAAAATTTAAAGCGGCGCTTGGACGCGGAATCCGCGAGTTTGAAAAAATTAAAAACACTGTCTCTGCCAAAAATGCCTTTGACCTTTACCAAAATTTTGGTTTTCCCATTGAGCTGACAGTCGAGTTAGCCGGCGAAAAGAACAAAAAAATTGATGCCCCTGGTTTTGAAAAATTGTTAAAAGAACACCAGGATAAATCCCGCAAAGCTCAAACAAGCGCCAAAGGCGGCCTTGCCGTCCAAAGTGACATTGCAGCCAAACTGCACACGGCAACACATTTGATGCACCAAGCCTTAAGGGATGTCCTTGGAAATCATGCGCACCAAACAGGTTCACATATTACAAATGAGCGTCTGCGTTTCGATTTTACTCACGACGCCAAAATGACACCCGAACAAATGAAAGAAGTAGAAAGAATTGTCAATGAAAAAATCAAGGACAACCTACTTGTTTTTAAGGAAATTATGCCAAAAGCCGCAGCCGATGAGTTGGGCGCAATAGGTCTTTTTGACAATAAATATGGCGATATGGTCAGCGTTTACTATATTGGCCGTGGAGGCGAAATTAAAAATGCGTATTCTAAGGAATTTTGCGGGGGACCGCATGCAATAGCAACCGGAAACTTAGGAGAATTTAAGATTGTTAAAGAAGAATCTGCAGGGTCTGGAATTAGAAGAATTTATGCTACAATAAGTTAAAACAATGGATCCTACTGCCCCAAACGACCCGAATAATCCAAACCCGGCATCACCGCCTAATCCTATTCAACCAGGCCAGTTTGTCGTTGCCGGCGAAGATGCAGCGCCTGCTTCCGCGCCTCAACAACAAGCAAATGCCGCACCAGCCCAACCTGCCGTTTCCCTGGCCGGCCAAAGGCAGGAAAGCGCAGCCGTATTTCCTAATGCTCCAGTAAGCGGGGCCTCAACCCAACCGGATCCAACTCCATATATGCCACCGACCGGTTCGCCGAATGGAGCCACACCACCCCCAGCACCCGCCGAGTCAAAAGGAAAAGGTTCAAAACTAATTATCATGGTTCTGGCAGTAATAGTATTAATTTCAATAATCGGCGCAGTTCTTTGGTTCTTTGTACTACCAAAAACTAAAACTGCAGCCACAAAAACAGAAGATACAAGCACCCAAGTTCAGGAAGAGCCATCTGCTCCGCCCCAAAGAACGGAAGGCGGATTCGGTCAAATCCCTGAGTCAACAGCACCGGCACAAGTCGACCCGTCGCCAACTACCCAGACAACAATACCTACTGCCCCGACAACACAAAACCCTTAAGCAATAAGCTTAAAAGGTAAAAGATGGGAGTTTTAGACTTATTTACGAACTCATTTAAAAAGCGGTCCCCGGGAGAAACAAATTACCTTTCTTTAACTTTAACTCCAGAAAAAATACTGGCATCCGCCTGGCAACTTAAGGGAGACAACTTAGACTTCAAAGGTTTTGCAAGCAAACACTTTCATAGTATAGACAGCCTTATAAACGAAGCTGCGGTCGCAATAGATGCTGCTGCAAAAGATCTTGATAGCGACTTAAGTGAAGTTGTATTTGGCCTTTCTTATTATTGGTTTGAAGATGGCAAGGTTTCAACCGAAACCTTAAAGATATTAAAAAACTTATCAGACGAGCTCGAACTCGTGGCGCAAGCTTTTGTACCCATTGCTACATCGGTTAATCATCTGCTCAAATTAAAAGAAAACGGACCCGTAAACGGAGTATTCGTTGGCGCAAACAAAACTTTTACAGAGGTTTGCCTTATTGGGGACGATAAAGTAACCAGCCAGGTCTTCAAAGGGGAAGCGACGAAAGAAAGCATAACCAAGCTCTTAAAAGACCTAAGAATCGAGGTCGGTAAAAACTTACCGCCAAGGATTATTGTTGCAGGTACAAGTGAAGATTCAGCTCTATTTAAGGAATTGAAAAAAATAGACTCCGAAAGCCTTTTTGATGGAGATTTAAAAGTTGAAAGTCTAACAGAAGAGGAAATAGCAAAATGTGTTGCCTATTCGCAAGCTGCCGATGTTTTAGGTCACGAACCAAGCCTTGCTCATGTGCCTCAGGCCGTTGTCCCGATAATGCCCGATGAATCCAAAGCGCCAAAAATTAAAGATCAGGAAATTAAAGAAGAAGGTTTCGATTTTCATGAGGGAGTGGACATCTTAGAAGACGAGTCTGTTGGCGCAGGCAAACACGGAGAGCCAGCCGAAATTAACAAAGAAGATGCAGAAGAACCAGATAGCACGCATGCAAATGTCCACCCGCCTAAAACAGATGAGTATGCGGTAGATGTTGACAAAACTCCCCTTGAAGAAGCACTAGACACCTATGAATCCCCAAAAGAGAAATTGCAGGAGACGAGAAAGCATAAAAAGAGTCTGGTTGAAAGTTTGATTACCTTGTCTTGGATCTCTGCCTTGCCAACCAGTCTAACTAAAGAAGCAACTGCCAAAAAGATTTTAATTGGGGTGATTATTTTAGTGTTGGCATTTTTTGCGATAAGTTTTGTTGCCGGATACACAATTAGCAGTGTGCAGCTTGTACTTAAGGCAAATTCAAAGCCCCAGGAAGACACCTTTAATGTTACAGCAACAGCCAGCGCAACTCTGGATACAACAAGATCCCGAATACCGGCAAGCGAGGTAAAGGGAACTGCCGCCGATTCCGCGCAAACCACCGCAACCGGAAATAAGAAAATAGGTAATAGCGCCAAAGGCGAAGTGAAGGTCCTAAACTGGACAACTTCAAGCGCTAGTTTTGATAAAGGGACATTATTAATTTCAAAAGGAGGCGTTAAGTTTTTACTGGATGGACAAGTGCAAGTGGCATCCCGAAGTGCATCAACTCCCGGCGAATCAACAGTAAATGTTGTCGCGCAAGATTTTGGAGCATCAGGCAACATTGCAGGGGGAACTGAGTTTACTTTCCAAAAATACGACGAACTTTTGTATAGCGCCAAAAACGACAGTGCTTTTACCGGCGGTGACGAAAAACAAATAACAGTGGTAGCCCAGGACGATTTAACTAAACTGGAAAAGTCGTTGCAGGATAATTTAACAACAAAAGCAAAAAACGCTCTTAAAGAACAAAACCCATCGGAGGAAATTTCCGATGAGGCAATCGTCGTAAAAGTCAATAAAAAACAATTTGATAAAAAATTAGACGACGAAGCGTCCAGTGTTCACCTCGACATGGAGATTGAGGCAAGTGCTCTTATTTACGATCAAAACGTATTGAAAGATCTGCTGGCACAACTCGCCCAGGAAACATCCCAAGACACTCAGATTGCCACACAGGAAAATATAGACATTTTAGATCTCAGTGTTAAAAGATCAAAAGACAATTTGACTCTTTCCGGAAAATACCGGGCGAACTTGGTGCCAAAAATAAATGAGGAGGAGGTAAAAGACAAAGTTGCCGGCAAGAGCTTAAAGGACGCTAGAGCAATTATTAAACAAAATGCAGACATTTCGGACGTGGAAGCTAAGTTTACCCCTAACCTAATTCTGTTTAGTTCCATTCCCAAGAACAAATCTAAAATTTTAATTAAAGTTGAAGCAATAAAATGAGCCTGGACATCTACGAAAAAGATCCTCCCGTTACCTACCAATCCAAAGAGAAACACCGAGACCGTTACTTCGGCATCGCAATTTCACTAGTTGGTTTTTTGTCACTTATTTTTGCTGCCTGGCCATTTTTTATCTGGAACTTTAACGTACTTCCCACGCTTGCCGCCAAAATCGACAAAGCTCCAATCCCACAAGGTGCGGTCCTGTCGCAAAAAACCATCGGAGCAAGCGACATTCAGGTAGCCAAGGACGCAGACGGATTCACTTACTTCACGACAAGTTACAAACCAAAAGGAAACCGGCCGAAGGAGTTTTACATTTCTATTCCTAAATTAAAAATTGATAGAGCACTCACCAAAGTGGATACTTTAAGCTTCTCTGGCAACTTGTCCCATTTCCCTGGTTCCGCACTGCCCGGAGAGGTCGGCAACGTTTTTATAACTGGCCACTCGGCACTGCCGCAATTTACGGACACCTCAAACTACCGCACGATATTTTCGCACCTACCGGATTTGGAAGTTGGCGACATTGTCGATGTGGATTTTGAAAACCAATCTTTCCAGTACATAGTGCAATACAAAAAAATAGTAGACCCTCACGACTTATCTGTTCTTGGCCAAATTACCGGAAGCGCCAAAAACTTAACGTTGATGACTTGCGTTCCACCAGGCACCAGCCTTAAACGTATGGTAGTAATAACCAGCCTGCTTTAAATTCCTTTTGTCCTTTTAAAAACAAGTGTTGTGTTCTGGCACTAGGTTGGATATACTCACTGGCAAAATCTGCTCGCCAGAGAAATTGAAAAGCAAAAAGCGAGAATTAAAAAGTTTTAAAATATTTACATATTGCTCTTTGGCAATTATTTTTCTAACGTCCGCAGCTTATTTTCTCAAGGCGTATTCCTATCCACCAACGACACAAGCTCAAACACAAACCGAACCAACAAATGGATCGGGTATCAATGCAACCCATCAACCATTAACTATCAACCATCAACAATTTATTCTGCCCATCCTCATCTATCACTATGTTGAATACGTAACAGACGAGCGTGATACGATCCGTAAATCCCTAAACATTCAACCAAATACTTTCCAGAATCAGATCGACACTCTAAAAAATAACGGTTATATATTTATTACACCATCGCAAATTGCAGAAATAGAGTCCGGCAAACTGAAAATCGAAAAACCAATAATCATCTCATTTGACGACGGTTATCGCGACTTTTATACGGATGTTTTCCCTATCCTGGAAAAAAATAATATTAAAGCAGTCGCATATATAGTGCCCGGCTTTTTAAACCATTTAAACTATATGTATTGGGACCAGGTTAAAGAAATATCACAAAGCAATCTGGTAGAAATTGGAGCACACTCAATGCATCACCAGTCGCTTGGTAGATTATCAACGCAAGCTGCTGCCGATGAAATAAATCAGAGCAAACTTGTTCTTGAACTATCGCTCGGCCGTCAAATTACAACCTTTGCTTATCCATACGGCCACTTTACAGATCAAACTGTCGAGCTTGTCAGATCCGCCGGTTTCACTTCCGCCCTCACAACAGATACCGGTATCAATGATAGTCAATCTGACTTGTTCACTCTACACCGGATTCACCCCGGGGCAAATACTGGCCAATCGCTCCTTAACAAATTAGAATAAATTCCCAAAAATAGTTTGACACCATTACATGCTATCTGAAACAATACAAAGCTGAATATGTCTCATAACAAGGAAGGAATGTTCTCAGGCTCAACAAAACCTGACGTTAACAGTGAAAATGGTCAAACCTTAGGAGGTGTGGCAGCCGTCATAGGAGTTGCTTTCGTTGCCCCAATTTGTTTGGCTGCAGTGGTTGCTTTTAATCCATTTGTAGATCGACAAAATCGTTTGGACAAGGTTCAACCAGGTGTAACTCCAGTATTAGGAGTGACAACACCAATATCACCTGGCATTGATTGATAAATTATACTAGTCATCAAAAAACGTTTGACTATTTACCATTTACCATTAACAATTAACTAAAAACTATGTTTTTAGGTGTAGATCTTGGTAAAAAAACAACCGGGCTTGCAATTTCCTCCGGCACAATTTCATCCCCACTCAAAACAATTACCCACAAAAGTTTAAGAGAAGTTGTAGAAAAAATATCGGCAGTTTGCCAGGAAGAAGGAATTGAAACAATTGTTCTCGGCTACGTTGAAGGTAAAATAAAAAACTACTTTCTCGGCTTTGAAAAAAAATTCAAAGAAAAAAATCCAGGAATTGAGATTGTTCTCGTCGACGAAACTTTAACCTCTAGACAAGCGACAGAAACAATGATTAATATCAACTTGCCGAAAGTTAAACGCCAAAAAAAGGAACATGAGATAGCCGCGAGCTTAATCTTGCAGGGCTATTTAAACGAGCTGGAGACTCAATAAATCCATACAAAATAATATGATTAAACGAATTATTGCGCCGGTTCAAGCTTGGATCCTGCTTCAAGGTAAATGTGTCGGTTGTGGTAAAAGTTTATCGCTGGCGCGAAGAACAGGGCGAAAAAATAATACGGATAAGGTAATATGTACGTGCAAGAGAATTTTTATTTTCGATAAAAGAAGTGGAAGATACAAACGAGCAACCTTTGAAGAAGCAAATGATCAAATTTAGTAAAAAAACTATTATTTTTGCCGTAGTTTTCTTGCTCCTTGTTCTTACCCCCGTCGCATTAAACCAATATTACAGCTATTTACTCGCGCCACCAGCTCCAAAAAATCAAGAAGAGACACTATTTATAGTAACCCCTGGCCAACCCCTGGAAACCATTGCTCAAAACTTAGAAAAGAAAAAGCTCATTAAAAGTGCGTTTGCGTTCCGTCTGTTAATTGCCCAGATGGGGATAGGCAAGTCCATTCAGGCGGGGGACTTCAAAATGGCGCCAAATATGACTGCACGTGATATTGCAAAAGAACTAACGCACGGAGCGATAGACATTTGGGTAACCCTGCCGGAAGGCTTAAGGGTAGAAGAGCAAGCAGAAAGAATTGAAGCGAAATTAAAATTTGGCCAAAACGACCAGTACAAGTTCGACAAAAAACAATACATAAAAATCGCCAAAGAAGGTTACATGTTTTCCGACACTTATTTAATCGCCAAAAACGCCACCGCTGCCGATGTTGCTGCCAGGCTGTCGGAAACCTTCAGCGAAAAGGTCGAACAATCGATACTCGATAAGGCCAAAAGCGAACTTTCAAATGAAGAAATAATAACTCTGGCATCTCTCATAGAGAAAGAAGCAAAGACTTCGGAAGAAAAACCAACCATTGCCGGAATCATTGTTAACAGGCTAAATGCAGGCATTGCCCTGCAAATAGACGCAACTGTTGCCTACGCAAAAGGTTACGACAGCGCCAAAAACAGTTGGTGGGGGGAAGTTACCACAGACGACTACAAAACAGTAAAGTCTCCATATAACACTTACCTAAAACCAGGCCCACCGCCAGGGCCAATTGCCAACCCAGGCATAGATTCCATCCGCGCAGCACTGGAACCCGCAGACACTCCTTATCTCTACTATCTCCACGACAGCGAGGGCAGAATCCACTACGCCAAAACAATCGAAGAACACAACCAAAACATCCAAAACTTTCTTTGAATCTTCGTTGCAAGATCAAACCTTTTTGATATAATACGATCCGTGATTGACCCCCTCTCATCGCCTTTTCTTGTCAGAGGCACTATTACCCAAAAAGATAACGGTGTTTTAGTAATTCATTTTGAGAAATCTAGTGCACTTTGGGACCAAAGCGATATTGGTGTTATTGGAAGCGACCTTCGAATAATCGGAGATAATAAATATGATGAATTTAATATTGGTGAGAAAATTACTGCAAAGGGGAGTCTTGATTACAAAGGAACGGTTAAAGCTACCGATATTTATCCCACAAAATTTGAACCCTTCGGCATAGACTGGAAATTGACAGCACTTTTTATTGTCACCATCCTTGCTGTACTTATTATTGTTGGGCTTTATAAACTTATTATGAATTTTAGATTATTGGAAAAAACTAGATCTCTAAAATAAATTCTAGCTGTGCCCGCTAGGCGAAGCAATTTTTAGTGAAAGGAGAAAACCTCTTAAGTGCGGTGAGGATTACAAATTCAGATTTCTTTTTAGTCGGCACAAGTACAATCTATCAAATCGACTCAATGGTAGCCTAGGATAAAAAAACCGAATCCCCAAAACATAAGTAACAAAAACCCAGCAATTAAAGCCAAAAGTAGTCCAATAAGACGTAATGACCTATTTTGCCTTCGCTTGTTCATTTCCGAGGCTACTTTAACAAAATCACTCGCAGCATTTATACTTTTATCTAAAGAGATATCAATCCAATTCATATTTCTTTTCATTAACTCCTTCGCCAAAAGGAGTTTTTTATTGGTTTAACCCATATTTAAATTTTCCTAAATAATTTTACTTATAGGCAAATAGCAAAATTTGCACAAAAAAAGATGGCTCAACGGCCACCTTAGTTCCGATATATTAGATTAATTCTAGGCTTTTAGCCCTATGAAGTCAAACTAACTTTGGTTCTAGTGATCTAGTTTGCTTTTTCGAGGATATTGTAAATATATTCCACGTTGTCGTGGGTTTTTTCCATTACGCCTGTCATCCAATGTGTGTCGCTATAGACTTCTTTTATGATTCCATTCATATTTACCAAAGTCATCAAGATCGCAAATAGTAATCCAGCAATAACCCACAAGGGAATTGCCAAAATCCATTTGTTGTTACCGTCATCATCTTCCATAGGCACGGATTATATCACAATCACGCTTTTACCTGTCGTGTGGGGATAGGTGCCTCTTCAAACTGTTGACAAACTGGATTTGAGATAATATAATCCCTCTACACATCCTATCAAGGGGGTATTTGGTGTACCCGCTTGCTTTTGCTGTGCTTGCCCCGAAAATTATTTTGTACGGGCAAAAGTATTTTCCTGTGGATCATCCCAACAACTAGATTCCACTCCACTACTTGGAGCGGGCTGGTCCCCACAAATTATCTGCTTAAGCATTAAAAATTTTAGAAAGAATAACTAATGGCCAGCCGTATATCCTGGGGACAAATCACAAATATAAACCTACCTACTCTTGATCTGGTAAAAGTCCAGAGAGATTCTTTTAAAGAATTTGTAGACACCGGCATTAAAGAAGTAATCGATGAAATTTCCCCTGTTGACGATTTTACCGGCAAAAACTTCACTTTAACTCTCACAAACTATTCATTCGGAAAACCAAAACATACCCCCGAAGAAGCAAGCAAAAAAGGCATAACCTACGACGTTCCGCTTAAGGTGGAGGCAACCGTCGTCAACAAACAAACTGGCAGCAAAAACACCCAGGAAGTTTTCCTTTGCGATTTGCCTTTGATGCTGGAAAAAGGCTCTTTTATTATCAATGGAATAGAGCGGGCCGTAGTTACCCAACTTGTCCGGGCACCGGGTGTTTATTATTCTGCCGAGATTGATCCGTCAACCGGAAAAACCCTTTATAACTGTGAAATCAGGCCCCAAAGAGGTTCATGGCTGGAATTTGCAATCACCAAAAACGACTTAATTACAGTCAAAATCGACAGACGAAGAAAATTCCCCGTAACTACTTTTTTGCGGGCGATTGGTTTTGAGGATAACGATTCTATACTCAAACTTTTTGAAGCAGTTGCAGACGAGAACGCAAAGGAACTACTGGCAAACACTCTTAAAAAAGATTCCACCACAAACCGGGACGAAGCACTCCTGGAAATCTACAGAAGAATGAGGCCGGGTGACCATGTAATTTTGGACAATGCCAAAGCGTTAATCGACAATATGTTTTTCAATGCCAGAAGATATTCCCTGGGAGTAGTCGGTAGATATAAAGTACAGAAAAGACTTAAGCATCTCAAAGAAAAACTTCCAAATGCCAGCAAAGAAGATGTAAACAGCCAAATTTTAACTCCTTCAGATTTTGTGGCATCAATAGCCTATTTATTTGAACTTATGAAGGGTAATGGCAGGTTGGACGACATTGACCACTTGGGGAATAGGCGACTGCGAAGAGTTGGGGAACTGGTTGCTCAAAATGCTTTTAGAATCGGAATCTTAAGACTCGAGCGGGTAATTAAAGAAAGAATGAGCCTTACCCCGGTTGAAGAAGGTGCACCGTCTCCGTCGGCGCTCATTAATGCCAGGCCAATAATCTCTGCCATCAATGAATTTTTCCGCTCTTCCCAACTTTCTACAATCCTCGACCAAACCAACCCGCTTTCCGAACTCGACAACTTAAGAAGATTAACCGTTATGGGTACAGGCGGTATAGCAAGAGAAAGAGCTGCTTTTTCCATTCGTGACATTAACCATTCTCAATATTCCAGGATTTGCCCGATTCGTTCTCCCGAGGGCCCAAATATTGGTCTGGTAACTTATATGGCCTTGTATTGCCGCGTCAATGATTACGGATTCCTGGAAGCTCCTTACAGAAAAGTAGTACAGGATAAAAATGGTAAAGCAAAAGTTACCGATGAGATAGTTTATCTTGCTGCCGACGACGAAGAGGATTTTTACATCACACATGCTCAAATAGAAATAGACAAAAATTACTACATTATCGACGAGCGTTTACCGGTGCGCTACAAAGGTGAATTCACTACAGCCAGTCAAAACATGCTTAACTTCATTGATGTTGTGCCCAGGCAGGTTGTCGGTACTTCGGCGTCGTTAATTCCATTTTTGGCAAACGACGAAACAAACCGTGCTCTTATGGGAACCCACATGCAGTGCCAGGCTGTTCCGCTTATTAAGCCTCAGGCACCAATCGTCGGAACAGGCATGGAAGAAGTAGTTGGACTAAATATGGGCCGGGCAATAGCTGCGCAAACCGACGGAGAAATTATCTATGTAGACAGCAAAAAAGTGGTCTTAAAACCAAAGTCTGGTGAAGAAATTACAATACCACTTCAAAAATTTGCGAGGTCTCCGCAAAGCACATGTTATTCCCAAAGACCCAGAGTACAAATGGGCCAAAAAGTCAAAAAAGACGACATTTTAGTCGACGGTTCGGCAACAGACGGAGGCGAATTGTCCTTGGGCCAAAATTTAACAATTGCCTACATGAGTTACGACGGTTTGGGCTATGAGGACGCAATTGTAATTTCCGACAGGCTTTCAAAAGAAGATATCCTCACTTCAATTCACATCGAAGAGCACGAAACTGCAGTTGTTGAAACAAAATTAGGACCGGAAGAGACAACACGAGACATTCCAAACGTTGCGGACGACGACCTAAAATATCTCGACGAAAACGGTATCGTCGTGGTTGGCGCCGAAGTAGGCCCCAATGACATTTTGGTTGGAAAAATCGCTCCAAAAGGAGAGACAGAACTTTCGGCAGAAGAGAGACTCCTTCGTACAATTTTTGGAGAGAAAGCCAGGGAAGTGCGAGACACATCTCTCAGAATGCCCCACGGCGAAAAGGGAACAGTTATCGATATCAAGATACTATCCCGCGACAAAGGCGACGAGTTGGAGCACGGTGCTCTTCAAAAAATAGTTGTTAAAGTTGCCCAAATGCGAAAAGTGGTTGTTGGAGACAAGGTGGCGGGGCGTCACGGAAACAAAGGAGTTATATCAAAAATAGTCCCGCGCGCCGACATGCCGTATCTGGAAGACGGTACGCCGATAGACATTATCATAAGTCCCCTTTCGGTTCTTTCCAGAATGAACTTAGGCCAGCTTCTTGAGACGCATTTAGGCTGGGCAGCAGAGAAATTGGGCTACAAAGTTGCGCTTCCCGTATTTGAACAAATGCAGGAAGGAAAAATTGTCGAAGAACTTAAGAAGGCAGAATTACCCGCAGATGGTAGAGCAACGCTTTACGACGGGCGAACAGGACACCCTTTCGATCGGCCAATTGTGGTTGGGAAATCATACATCCTCAAGCTTATTCACATGGTCGAAGACAAGACTCATGCCCGCTCAACCGGACCTTACTCACTCATCACCCAGCAGCCGCTTGGAGGAAAAGCTCAAATGGGAGGACAGCGTCTTGGAGAAATGGAAGTTTGGGCACTGGAAGCATATGGCGCTGCCTACACTTTGCAGGAAATGTTAACAATAAAATCCGATGACGTAGTCGGTCGGGCCAAAGCATTTGAAGCAATCATTAAAGGTGAGGAAATTCCTCAGGCACTAATACCGGAGTCATTTAAGGTATTAGTAAAAGAGTTAAACAGCTTGTCACTTAACGTCCAAACAGTGGGCGCAAAAACTGCAGAGGTTGAAAAAATAGACACCCAAAGCGAAGAAGAATCCAAAAAAGCTCAAGAACTGGCTATTGCATCCGGCGAACAAATTGTAGCGGTCGAAGGCGAAATGATGGAAGATAAAGGCCCTATGGAAGTTGAGGAAGTTAAAAGTCGCGCACTATGAACGAACTGGTAGATTTTGAAGCATTAAAAATATCGCTGGCATCAACCGAGGACATTAAAGGTTGGTCCTTTGGCGAGGTTACAAAGCCAGAAACCATAAATTACAGGACACTAAAACCGGAAAAAGATGGTCTTTTCGACGAGCGAATTTTTGGTCCTACAAAAGATTGGGAATGTTACTGTGGTAAGTACAAAAGAATCAGATACAGGGGAATAATTTGTGACAAATGTGGCGTTGAAGTAACCCAATCACGTGTCCGCAGAGAAAGAATGGGTCATATCACCCTTGCCGCACCTGTTGTCCATAACTGGTTTTTCAAAGGAAGCCCCTCAAAACTCGGACTGCTCCTGGATGTTTCCCCAAGAAGCCTGGACGCCGTTGTCTACTTTGCTTCTTATTTGGTAATAGATGTAGATCAGGAGAAAAGGAAAGAAGTCTTAGACGACTTAGAAAAGGAACTGGAGAGAAAAAGAAAAGAACATCAACAGGCATTAAAAGAAAAAATAGATAGCGAAGAAAAAGAAGTCAAAAAAGAAGTATCTACTATAAAATCTGGCGGCAAAGGTAAAGAGGCGGCAGACCTAAGAATTGAAGAGGCGCAACTTTCTATGCGTCATAGGCAGGCAAAACTCCGAGAAGAAAATGCACAAGAAACCGCAAGACTGGAAGAAATTTATAAGAACATCTCCGACATGGTCAACTCCATTAAACCTCTCGACCTTTTGTCCGAGGAAGAATTTTTGAAGCTTTCGGATTACGACGCCGAAACTTTTATGAAAGTAGGAATGGGTGCGGAAGCTGTTCTTCAGGTCTTGGAAAAAATAGATCTTGCAAAACTTTCGGTTCACCTGAGGGAAGAAATCTTAAAAACATCCGGTCAAAAGCACATTAAGGCAACCAAAAAACTAAGGGTTGTCGAAAGCATGAGAAAAGCATCCATAAATCCAATGTGGATGATCATGAAAGTGCTACCCGTCCTTCCTCCGGATTTAAGACCAATGGTTCAACTTTCCGGTGGAAGATTTGCAACCAGTGACCTTAACGACCTTTACCGAAGAGTTATAAACAGAAATAACAGGCTTAAGAAGTTAATAGAACTTGGCGCACCAGAGATAATTTTAAGAAACGAAAAAAGAATGTTGCAAGAAGCCGTGGACGCCCTTATTGATTCACAAAGAGTAAAGAGTACCCGTGCTTCACAAGATCTAAGGTCGCTTTCCGACATGCTTCGTGGAAAACAGGGAAGGTTCAGGCAAAATCTTCTTGGAAAACGTGTAGATTATTCTGGAAGGTCAGTAATAGTTGTTGGTCCGGAATTGGATCTTAATCAGGCAGGTATACCAAAAGAAATGGCTTTGGAAATGTTTAAGCCGTTTGTCCTTCGCGAGGTTATTGCCCAAGGTCACGCCCCTAACGTTAAAAGTGCCAAGCATTTCCTGGAGCGACGTACCGGAGAAGTATGGGACATACTCGAAAATATAACTAAAAACCACCCAATCCTTCTTAACCGTGCGCCAACTTTGCACAGACTTGGTATTCAGGCCTTCTATCCGATTCTTATCGAAGGCGACGCATTAAAAATCCATCCATGTATTTGCGCCGGATTTAATGCAGACTTTGACGGAGACCAGATGGCGATCCACGTGCCTCTCTCCGAAAAATCAAAAGAAGAAGCAAAGAGTCTAATGATGGCGGCTAGAAACTTAGTTCGTCCTGCAGATGGCTCCCCGATTACTCTACCTAATAAAGAAATGGCACTTGGAGTCTTTTACTTAACTTCAATAGATCCAAAAACAGAAGAATATCTAAATGTTTTTGAAAGCGAAGACGAAGCGATTATTGCCCTTTCAACAAAAAAGATCTCAATCAGACAACCTATTTCGGTAAGACTAACGAGCGGAATAATCAAAACTACCGCCGGTCGGGTTTTATTTAATTTGCAGCTTCCCCAAAGCATGCGCTTTATTAACGAAATAGTTTCGGCAGCAATGATCAAAAAGATAATCAACAACGCAATAGATGAAATGCCTGAAGAAGAAGTAAGCGGACTAATCGACAGGCTGAAAAGTCTCGGGTTTGAAGGCGCAACATATTCCGGACTTTCGGTCTCCGTTTTTGATTGTATGATTGTGGGTAGTAAAGAAGAGATTATAGGTAAAGCAGATAAGGAAGTTGAAGAAATAGAAAAGAATTACAGAATGGGTCTTATTACAAAAGAAGAACAAAAGAGGCTGTCTCAGGAAGTTTGGCTTTCGGTAACTAACGAACTTGCCGATCTTACATGGAGAAACTTACCCGTTGATAATTCCATTAAAATCATTTCAGATTCCGGTGGATCTCGGGCGACTGCAGAGCAAATCAAGCAGCTTTCAGCAATGCGTGGTCTTGTTACAGATCCCTCAGGTCACATTGTGCCACTGCCAATCAAGTCAAACTTCAGGGAAGGCTTGTCTGTTTTTGAATACTTCACAAGTGCTCGGGGTGCAAGAAAAGGACTTGCAGATCGTGCAATCAAAACTGCAGAATCAGGGTATCTTACCCGACGACTTGTTGATGTTGCCCATGATGCAATTATCAGACTCCAGGATTGTGGAACCAAAGAAGGAATTAAATTTGCAAAAACTGACAAAAGACAAGCAGCGTTTACACAAAGAATCATAGGGCGAATAGCAGCACAAGACGTAACAGGTATAAAAAGTAAAAAAGTAATAGTGCAGGCAAACACTTTAATTGACGAAAAGTTAGTGCAGGATATAGTAAGTGCCGGTATTGAAGAGTTAATTATTCGCTCGCCCCTAACCTGTGAGGCGAAATACGGTCTGTGCGCTATGTGTTACGGAAAAGATCTTGTAAGCAGAAAAATGGTTGCCCTTGGCACACCTGTTGGAGTAATCGCAGCTCAATCAATCGGGGAACCGGGCACACAACTGACAATGAGAACCTTCCATACCGGAGGTATCGTCGGCTTGGACATTACCCAGGGCTTGCCTCGTGTTGAAGAGTTATTTGAGGCCAGAACCCCGAAATATGTTGCCCAAATTTCGGAGCTTACCGGAAAAGTTAAAATTGAGGAAACCGAAGACGGATATGTTATCCGTGTAAAAAGCACCAACCTTAAACCGGCAGTAGAAAGAGAGTATTTCGTACTCCCAACCGCAGAACTTAATGTTTCAGATGGAGATTTAATTACCGCCGGTACTCCATTATCAAGCGGATATTTGGACATTAAAGAAGTTTTGGCCATATCCGGTTTAAGATCAGCCCAAAAATACATAATTGATGGCGCCCAGGAGGTATATGAGAGTCAGGGTGTGGCAATTAACGACAAACATTTCGAAGTTATATCCAAAAAGATGAGCGAAAAGGTAAGAATCGAAACGTCTGGTGACACTGTTCTTTTGCCTGGAGAGTTGGTAGACAAAAACAGGTTCCAGGAAGAGAATGCTAAAGTGCTTGCAGAAGGTGGAGAACCCGCAACCGCCCAAGTGGTAATCTTAGGTATTACCAGAGCAGCTCTCTATATCGAAAGTTTCTTATCGGCAGCCTCGTTCCAAGAAACAACCAGAATTTTAACTGATGCAGCTATCGAAGGTAAAACAGATAAGCTCTTGGGCCTCAAAGAAAACGTCATAATCGGACGTTTGATCCCTACAAGCGAGGATCGAGCAGCGATATAGTGAGTTATAGAAAAAAATCACCTTGTCTGATATAATCTCATGATCAAATTTGAATCTGGCTTTTGCCAGTTCAAGTTTTTCCTCTCAAGGAAAGGGGAATATTAAGGGGAAAACCTTAGGTTGTCCCCTTAAAGTAAATTATGCCTACAATAAATCAGTTAGTTAGAAAAGGAAGAACTTCAAAGCCGAAGCGAATAAGAGCAACGGCTCTGCGTCGTGCTTTTAACAGCAAAGCAAACAAATATGTCTATTACCCATCCGCCCAAAAAAGAGGCGTTTGTACCATTGTTAAAACAATGACTCCAAAAAAGCCTAATTCCGCACTTCGTAAAGTTGCCCGTGTAAGATTGTCCAACAAACAGGAAGTAACAGCCTACATCCCGGGTATTGGCCACGAACTTGCTGAACATTCCGTTGTTTTAATTCGCGGCGGCAGGGTTAAAGATTTACCTGGAGTAAAATATCACATCATACGGGGAAAATACGATACAACCGGTGTTGCCAACCGCAAACAAAGTAGATCTCTCTACGGAACCAAAAAATCGGGAGCTACATCAGCTACAGCTGCAGCAGCATCAGCTGGGGCAGGTGCAGTAGGGGGAGGCCAGTAAATTCATGCCAAGAACAGGTAAAATAACGAAGAGAATTATTCCTCCAGATCCGATTTACCAAAACCCTAACGTAACTAGGCTAGTAAACAAAGTAATGATGGAGGGTAAAAAAACTATCGCGCAAAGAATTGTTTACGAAACCTTCAATAATATTGAAGCCCAAGGGCAAGATCCAATTAAAACTTTCGAAAAAGCGCTGGAAAATATAACGCCAAAAATGGAAGTTAGACCAAGGCGCGTTGGAGGAGCATCTTATATGGTTCCAATGGAGGTAAGAGGAACCCGTCGGCAGTCACTTGCCCTTTCTTGGTTAGTATCATCTGCCCGAACAAGAACTGCTAAAGATATACAAGACAGACCAAAAAATAAACCGCTAATGATTGCAAAATTAACCGCAGAAATTATGGAAGCAGCCCAAGGTAGCGGCAAAGCAGTTTCAAAGCGAGAAGAAATGAATCGAATGGCAGAAGCAAATAAAGCTTTTTCCCATTTCCGATGGTAATCTTAACAACATGACCTTAACAAACGGACAAAAATTAAAACAATTGAAAACAAAGCTTCACGATCTGGAAGACGTAAAGCTTAGAGATGCACTGGCTAAATATGGTGAGGCGTACCAGGACAGCAATGGTGCATGGGCAGAAAATGCCGCTTGGGAACTTGCCGACGAAGAAATATCTGTTCTTCGTGCAATGATTACAGAAGTTAAAAGCGAAATTAGAAGTATTGAGCACCCCACCACTCTCAAAAAATCCTAATTATTATGGCCCAAGCTACAAACCGCCTTTATCCCTTAGATCGTATCCGAAACATCGGTATCATTGCCCATATTGACGCCGGTAAGACCACTACAACAGAAAGGATTCTTTTTTACACAGGAAAATCTTATAAATTGGGCAACATCGACGAAGGAACGACAGTAACGGACTGGATGGACCAGGAAAAAGAACGTGGAATCACCATTGTTTCTGCAGCAGTCACAACTTTTTGGAAACCAAAAACCGGTCCAATGAAAGATGTGGACATTCGAATCAATATTATCGATACTCCGGGGCACGTGGATTTTACCGCAGAAGTCGAAAGGTCACTTAGAGTTTTAGACGGAGGAGTTACGGTACTGGACGCTGAAGAGGGTGTCCAAAGTCAATCCGAAACTGTTTGGCGTCAGGCAGATAAGTATAAAGTGCCTCGTATCTGTTTTATTAACAAAATGGATAAAATGGGCGCAGATTACTTCGCCACCCTCAAGTCTATCCGAGACCGTCTTGCGGCCCCGGCAGTTCCATACAACATTCCAATTGGCAAAGAAAACGATTTTCGTGGAATTGTAGACCTCATAACCAGAAAAGCGTACGTTTGGGATCCAAAGGCGGAAGGCTTAGGTAAGGAATTTGACGAGATTGAGATTCCTAAGGATATGACGGACGAGGTGGAAAAATACAGAGCGGAACTTGTTGAGCGAATTTCCGAAAACGACGATTCCTTAACAGAAAAATTCCTAAATGGAGAAGACATAACAGAAGAAGAACTTAAAAAAGCGCTGCGAAAGGCAGTAATTGGTTACAAAATCGTACCTGTACTTGCCGGCTCATCGCTAAGAAACAAGGGCGTTCAGCCGCTTTTGGACGCTGTAGTTGAATATCTACCTTCTCCGGTAGACATTGAATCGATAGAAGGCACCAACCCTAAAACAGAAGAAAAGACGACCAGAAAACTTGTACCGGAAGAGCCATTTTGCGGACTCGCCTTTAAAGTGCAAATCGACCCTCACGTTGGAAAACTTACTTATGTGCGTGTTTACTCAGGGATTCTTAAGTCCGGAACATCTGTACTTAACACAACAAAGCATGACAGAGAAAGAATTGGCCGAATTCTGCTAATGCACGCCAACACCCGTGAGGAAATAACCGAGGCGTATGCCGGTGAAATCGTGGCAGTCGTAGGGTTAAAGTCCACTGTTACGGGGGACAGTTTGTGTGACGAAGGTCACCCAATTGTTCTTGAATCAATTTCTTTCCCGGAACCTGTTATCTCGCTTGCCATCGAACCGGCAACCAAAGCCGACCAGGAAAAACTTGGTTACGCACTCGGCAGGCTATCGGAAGAGGATCCAACTTTCAGAATTAAGGGAGATCACGAAACCGGTCAAACCATTATTTCCGGAATGGGTGAACTTCACTTGGAAATTTTGGTTGACCGCATGAAACGCGAATTTAACGTTGCCGCAAATGTTGGTTCGCCTCAAGTTGCGTACCGCGAAACAGTCAAAAACATAGCGTCCGGAGAAGGAAAATACATCAAGCAATCCGGGGGTCGTGGCCAGTACGGCCATTGTTTCTTGCGCGTTGAACCAAGAAGCAGGGGAGAAGGTTATGAATACAAATCGGAAGTTAAAGGCGGTGCAATTCCCCAGGAATATATTCCTTCTATAGAAAAAGGTGTTAAAGAAAAAATGGACATGGGTGTTATGGCCGGCTACCCAATGGTAGACATGAAAGTAATTGTCTACGATGGAACATACCACGACGTCGACAGTAGCGATATTGCCTTTAAAATTGCCGGTTCTATGGCCCTGGAAGCAGCCGCCAAAAAAGCAGAATTAGTGCTTTTGGAGCCTATTATGAAGGTAGAAGTAACAATTCCGGAGGAATTTATGGGAGACGTTATTGGAGATTTGTCCAGTAAACGGGCCCAGATTCACAACAGCGAACATCATGGAAACTCAGTCATCATAAATTCCTTGGTCCCACTATCCGAAATGTCCGGTTACGTCACCACACTCCGCTCCATGACTCAAGGCAGAGGGTCTGTCTACATGGAACCTAGCCACTACGAAGAAGTCCCCAACAATATAGCCGAAAAAATAGTTGCAAAGGTAAAGGGCGAGAAAAAAGAAAGCTAAATAATTGAAGCAAATTGCTGCTGTTCGACAACCTTTACTTGTTTGGGGTCGAAAATTACATAAGAATCATGTTTTCCAATATCTACACCATTACCAACCTCTCCACCTTCAATAGCCATCAAACCATCGTAACCCATATCCTGAAGCATAGACCTTGCCCAGTCCCCAAGTCCAAATAATAAATCTTTAAGTGATCTATAGGAATCGTAATCTATCATTCCAATTCTCTCCTCTATGTTCTTAACTGTACTATATTTGATAAATTCCGCGGTGTTTTTATCCATAATTTTATTATGGTCAACTTTTATTTGATCTTTACGTTGTGAAAGAACCTCCTTAAATTTTTTAGCAAATGATTTTATTCCATCCCAAGTAGACAGGTTAAGAATGTTTAGATCTGTTAATTCCACCACATACAATGTAGGTTGATCATCTTGTTTGCTGCTTCTTACAACTCCATATCCATATGCCGCTTCTTTATTCGACGTTAAATAAACCCCATTACCAATAGTAGTTTCATCCGCCTCTGTTAATTCCTGGATTCCATGCACCCTGGACCCATGGAAAAGGTGCATACTGTCAACCTTAAATGATTCAAAAATCACAGTCTCACCATTTTGCAACTGGACTTCCTTATGCTCTTTTAGAAACTCTGTTTGTAAATTAAAGGGGAGTTCTTTTGGCGGTTCCACAATTAATATTATATATCTTAAACTTTTTCTGCTAAAATCTTCTCGTGAAACTACTTCTAACTTCCAACGGACTTTGCAATAAAACAATCGTAAATGCGCTTGCCGGTTTACTCGGTAAACCATTCACAAAATCATCAATCGCATTTATTCCAACAGCAGCAAATGTGGTGCCAGGAGACAAGAATTGGGTGATAAATGACCTGACTAATTGCCGCAAGGCAGGTTTTGAAATTGTCGATATTGTCGACATATCAGCCCTTCCCCAAGACCAATGGCAGCCCAGATTAAAAGAGGCAGACGTTTTACTTTTTGGCGGAGGCAATACGTTCCACCTAATCTATTGGATAAGAAAATCTGGTCTTGATAAAATCCTTCCGGGTTTACTAAAAAACAAAGTGTATGTGGGTATAAGTGCCGGCAGCATGGTTACAGGCACAAAAATAAGGCTTAGTGACTCTAAAAAGCTTTATTATCCGGATATCAAAGGATACCAGGACGAAGAAGGTTTGGGATTAGTTGATTTCTCAACACGTCCTCACTTAAACAGTCCAATATTTCCAGAAGTTAGAAAAAAAATCCTGGACAAATTAACGAAAGATTTTCCGGAAACAGTTTATGCACTAGACGACGAATCCGCATTGAAAGTAGTAAATGGAAAAATTGAAGTAGTCTCCGAAGGCAAATGGTTAAAGTTTAACTAGCCCCTTGACAATTATTTGCTATAAGCCTTAAACTATGCAGACGAATCAGTAGCCAGTACTGATATCTATTTTGTAATCAAAAACATAAAATGGCTGAAGGAAAATACGTAAGAAATAAACCGCACGTCAATATAGGCACTATTGGTCACGTCGACCATGGTAAGACAACGCTAACCGCAGCGATTACGTCTGTGCTTGCCAAAAAAGGTTTTGCAAAAGCCAAAGCCTTTGACGAAATCGACAACGCCCCGGAAGAAAAGCAGCGTGGAATCACAATCAACATTACTCACGTTGAATACGAAACAGAAAAAAGACATTACGCCCATATAGACGCTCCCGGTCACGCCGATTACATTAAGAACATGATTACCGGTGCTGCCCAAATGGACGGTGCAATTTTAGTAGTTAGCGCGCCGGACGGCCCCATGCCTCAAACAAGAGAGCATGTTCTGCTTGCCCGCCAGGTAAATGTGCCTGCAATCGTAGTATTCCTAAACAAATGTGACATGGTTCAAGATCAAGAGCTTTTAGATCTGGTTGAGCTGGAAGTCCGTGAGCTTTTGGATAAATATGAATACGACGGTAAGAATGCAACAATAATCCGGGGTTCCGCTAAAAAAGCACTGGAAGGCGACGCAGAAGCAATAAAAGCAATAGAAGATTTAATGGCAGCGGTTGACGAAAAAATCCCAACTCCGGTTCGGGACCTGGATAAGCCTTTTATTATGCCTGTTGAAGACGTTTTCTCCATTAAAGGTAGAGGAACTGTTGTAACGGGAAGAGTAGAAAGAGGTGTTGTTAAAGTTAACGACGAAATCGAAATTGTCGGTATTAGGCCTACTAAAAAGACTGTCGTAACAGGTGTTGAAATGTTCAGGAAAGAGCTGGACAGAGGAGAAGCAGGAGATAACGTTGGAGTTCTACTGCGAGGCGTAGAAAAAGATGATGTTGAAAGAGGTCAAGTTTTAGCCAAACCCGGCAGCGCAACCCCGCACACGGAATTTGAAGCGGAAGTCTACATCTTATCAAAAGAAGAAGGCGGCAGACACACACCTTTCTTCACAGGGTACAGGCCACAATTTTACATAAGAACAACAGACGTTACTGGTGAAGCCACTCTGCCGGAAGGCACAGAAATGGTAATGCCTGGTGATAACATCAAGATGAAAGTAAAGCTTATTGTCCCCGTAGCTCTTGAAGAAGGCCTCAGGTTTGCTATCCGAGAGGGTGGCCACACTGTGGGCGCAGGAGTAGTTTCCAAAGTAACAGCCTAAAAAAGCACGAACAAACTCGCCAAAAGCGAGTTTTTTAGTATTTATAGGTTAATTAATAATAATGATAACAGTTGTTGCAGTCAGACCGCTATCTTACAAGCTCATTTAAGATCTCCTCTCAACTAGCAGCACCAGTTGCATAATTTAGGCTCACTTTGTTACAATTCACTACCTGTTTAAATAGCACTTTAATAAAAATAAGCCATGGCAAAAGGAAGAATTAGAGTCAGATTAAAAGCATACGACGCGCGAGTAATCGATGCGACATGTAAAGACATAATCAACACGGCGCTAGGAACCGGAGCTAAAATCTCCGGACCAATCCCCTTGCCAACAAGTATTTCAAAGTACACTTTGCTAACAAGCCCCCACACCGACAAAAATGCTCGTGAGCAGTTTGAAATGCGAACGCACAAAAGGTTAATCGATATTATTGAGCCAACAAATAAGACAATCGATTCACTTACTCACTTGGATCTACCGGCGGGCGTTGATATTGAGCTAAAGATGTAACTTAAAAAATTCGAAGCACGAAACCCAAAATCCGAAATAAATCAAAATTTTCGAATTTCGAATTTAGGATTTCGAATTTAATGATTAGGGAGGGACAGAAGTAACAATTAAATAAGTAAGCAATCTTAAACGATAGACGATTAACGATTAACGATTTTCGATACACGTTTAAGTGGGACACCTGAAAACCCTTAAGGGGATAATCTCAAGGAGTCCTGCTTTTTTGCTGTCCAAAGGTGTAAATTAAGAAAATGGCTACACTACTGGGTATTAAACATAATATGACGACAAGGTTTACGCCGGAAGGCTTTAAGGTACCGGTGACAAAGGTCGTGGCCGAGCCCAACGTTGTCTTGCTGAAAAAAGAACAAAGCACTGTAATTGGCCTGGGTAAAAGAAAAAAAGTTAAAAAAACAGAAAACGCATATGTAAAGACCGTAGGCTACACACCAAGGTACATTAAGCAAGTAAAACAAAAAAACACCCCAATCTCACAAGACAATTCTCAACCAGAAGAAAACAAAACAACACTAGGACAAAAAATAACAGTCGAAATTTTCGAAGCTGGAGACGAGGTAAGAGTAACCGGCACAACAAAAGGCAGAGGTTTTGCAGGTGTAGTAAAAAGATGGGGTTTCCATGGCGGTCCTAAAACGCACGGCCAATCCGACAGGCACAGGGCACCAGGATCAATTGGGGCTGGTACTACCCCGGGGCGTGTATACAAAGGTAAAAGAATGGCCGGACACATGGGTGCCGCTCAGCTAACTGTTACAGGCTTGGAAGTAATAGATATAGATAAAGAAAAAAACATCTTATTTATAAAAGGTTCTGTACCGGGCGCAAGAAATGGCCTTTTGATAATTGAAAAAACCGGCAAGGTAAAAGGCTATACACCGCCGCCTCCGCCAAATGAAGAAAAACAAGCAGAAAAAGAAGAGAAAGCAGAAGCAGAGGCAAAAGAAAATAAGGAAACAAAAGGAACGGAAGAAACAGAGGAAACGAAGGTAGACAGCAAGGAAGAGCAGAACACATCTGTTCCGTCTGACACTTCTGCTACAAAGGAGCAAGAAAATGCCAACTAAAAAGGTAACACCTACCGCCGCTAAAGCTATTGGGGGCAAGAAAGTATCAAAAGTATCAAAGGTTGTAAAAAAGACGGCCAAGAGCGCTATTGCAGCAAAACCAGTTACACCTAAAACGGCGAAAATCGCCGAGTTAAAATCTGCTGGTTTAACGGTACAAGTTTTTGACACAGCCGGGAAGATTGCAGGTTCAACAAAGTTACCTGAGAAAATATTTGGCCAAAAACCAAATAAAAACTTAATAACTCAGGCACTACACGTCTACTTTGCAAATTCGCAAACCCATACGGCTCATACCAAAACAAGAGGTGAGGTAAGAGGTGGAGGACGAAAACCCTGGAAACAAAAAGGAACTGGTAATGCGAGGGCTGGTTCAAAAAGATCACCACTTTGGGTTGGTGGTGGAACCACATTTGGACCAAGGACAAGAGAAGTCAGGTTAGATTTACCAAAGAAAATGAAAAGGGCAGCCCTGATTAGTGTACTGTCTGCAAAAGCGACCAGTGGTAGTATCAAGGTTGTTTCAAACTTTGAAAAAATTCAACCAAAAACAAAGACCATGGCAAATCTACTTACCAAATTAGATGCCAAAAAACATGTACTACTTGTAGTCGGCGAAAAAAGCAAAAACGTAAGCCTCGCTTCCAGAAATATCCCAAACACGTTTGTTGAAACACCCGCAAACTTAAATGCGTATCTGGTTTGGAACAATAATAGCATTATTTTTTCAAAAGATGCTTTGGAGAAATTTGTATGAAAACAAGTTATGTAATTAAAAAAGCCCTGCTTTCCGAAAAAGCTTATTCATTTATGGAATCAGGAATTTACAGCTTTTTTGTAAACAAGACTGCAACTAAGTACGAAATTAAAAAAGCTGTAGAAAAACAATTTTCGGTGAAAGTGAAAAAAGTAAACGTACTGACCATGTCTGGAAAGAAAAAGAAAATCAGTGGAACCAGAAAGCAGGTTTCAACAGGTGTTCGTAAGAAAGCGCTTGTTTACTTAATGTCCGGACAAAGTATAGCCTTGCTCTCACCCAAAAAAGAGGCAGAGAAGAAAACATCAAAAGTGTCAAAAGCAAAAGAATCATTAAAGGGCAGCAAGGAGAAAAAGGGTCTCCTGTCACGAATAGGCAAGCCAAAACAAGAAAACAAGCAAGAAAATAAAAAGGAGGAAAGCGAGTAACCTAACGTTACTTTACCAATAAAATGTCACTAAGAGTTTACAAAGGAACAAGCCCCGGCCAAAGATTTAAGACTGGTCTTGGCTTTACCGAAATTACAAAAACAAAGCCGGAAAGAACCTTAATAAGTAGTCTCAATAAAACCGCAGGAAGATCAAATGGCACCATTACAGTAAGAGGTAAGGGCGGTGGCCATAAAAGAAATTTCCGCGAAATTGACTTTAAAAGAAACAAAAGAGAAATTGAGGGAACTGTTGCATCTGTTGAATACGATCCGAACAGAACGGCAAACATTGCGCTGATTCATTATAAAGATGGGGAGAAAAGGTATATACTGGCACCTCTTGATTTAAAAATCGGCGATAAAATATCGGCAGCCGCCAAAACTCCCATTAAAGCTGGCAATGCAATGCCCCTTATTAATATGCCGATTGGGACATTTGTACATAACATTGAATTAATGCCGGGTTGTGGAGGACAAATTGTTAGAAGCGCGGGTGCAGCAGCAATAGTTGCCGCAAAAGAAGGCAAATATGTTCATCTCAAACTTCCTTCAAAAGAAGTAAGAAAAGTAAATGCATCTTGTTTTGCAACCATCGGCCAGATAGGCAATATTGATTGGAAAAATACATCACTTGGCAAAGCAGGAAAATCCCGCCATATGGGCAGAAGACCTAAGGTACGAGGAGTTGCAATGGATCCAAATTCTCATCCACATGGTGGAGGAGAAGGTAAGAGCGGTGTTGGTATGCATCCTAAAACAAGACAAGGTAAACCTGCTGCTGGAAAAACAAGAAGCAAAAAGAAACCGTCAGGCAAATTTATTTTGTCGAGGAGAAACAAATAATGGCAAGATCAAGTAAAAAAGGTCCATACGTAGACCCAAAATTATTAAAAAAAGTAATGAGTCAAAAAGAAAGCGGTCAAAAGGCGGCAATTAAAACCTGGGCGAGACACTGCCAAATTGCACCGGAATTTGTAAACCACACTTTTTCTGTGCACAATGGCCGAACGTTTATTAACGTTTTTGTTTCGGAGCCCATGGTTGGGCACAGACTCGGAGAATTTTCTCCAACAAGGACGTTTAGAGGTCATGGAAAAATAACAGAAAAGGCAACAGCCAAAAAATAATTATGGAAGCAGTAGCAATTGCGAAAAATATTAGAATATCTCCTCAAAAGATTAGACTTGTTGTGGCGCAAATTAAAAAAATGAAGCCTGCAAAAGCGATTGAGATCTTGGATTTTGTGCCAAACAAGCCCTCAATGCCGTTGAAAAAAGCTATTATGTCGGCTATTGCCAATGCAAAAAATAATTTTGAACTGGATGAAAACAGCTTAACCTTCCAAGAAATAAATGTAACAAAGGGCATTGTTTTTAAAAGATATAGGCCGGTTTCCAGGGGAAGAGCCCACTCGATAAAAAAACAAACAAGCAATATAAGAATTGTACTTTCGGGCGAAAAACAGAAAAAAGAGACAAATCCCCTGGAAGATAAAAAAGAAAATCAAAAGGAGGTTTCCGGTGGGACAAAAAGTTAATCCGATAGGTTTTAGAATGGGTGGTATTTATACCTGGTCTTCCAGATGGTTTGCAAAAAAGGGTGTTTTTGGAGAAAACCTGCTGGAGGATCAAAAAATTAGAAAATTTTTAATGTATAACCTTAAAAATGCCGGAATATCTAAGGTTGAAATTGAAAGATTTTTTGATAAACGAACAATAAGTATTCACGTTTCTCGTCCAGGTGTCGCAATCGGTAGGGGAGGTGCCGGTGCAGAGCAGCTAAAATCAAGTTTGCTAAAAGAATTTAAAATCAAGGATCCGGGAAAATTAGAAATAAAATTTGAAGAGGTAAAATACCCGGATTTGGATGCATATCTGGTTGCGATCAATGTCTCAGATCAGCTTATGAGAAGAATCCCTTTCCGTAGGGTAATAAACCAGTCACTGGAAAGAGTTAAAAGATCTGGTAAAAAAGGAGCAAAAATTTCTCTTGCCGGCAGACTTGGTGGATCTGAAATCGCAAGGCGCGAAACCGTAAAAGATGGGGCAATACCACTGCAGACATTAAGAGCACAAATTGACTTTGCAAAGGTTCATGCCAAAGTACCAAAAGCCGGAATAGTAGGGATTAAAGTTTGGATATATAAAGGAGAGGGAATTCTCTAAAAAGTAAATAAATGAAATATACAGAATTAGAAACTATAAATTTTAAATTCCTTCAAAGGAGGTTATATGCTCGCGCCTAAAAGAGCAAAGTATAGAAAACAGTTTAGAAATAGAAGAGGTGGTGTCGCAACCCGAGGAAGCATGTTGGCATTTGGGTCTCATGGCCTAAAAAGTCAGGAATGTGCTTGGATTACTGCCAGACAGATTGAAGCCGCCCGTCGGGCAATGACGCATTACACAAAAAGAGGTGGAAGAATCTGGATTAGAATTTTCCCTGATAAACCAGTTACTAAAAAACCCGCAGAAACCCGGATGGGCTCGGGTAAGGGAGACGTAGATCACTATGTAGCCGTAGTTAAGCCAGGCACGATCCTTTTCGAAATGGGTTCAGTCGAGGATAAAATCGCCCAGGAAGCAATGCGACTTGCTGCCCACAAACTGCCTATTAAAACAAAATTAATAATTAGATAAAAATGAAAAAGAAAGATTTAAAAGATTTAAGGACAAAAAATTATCTGGACCTTAAAAAGAAAGAAACAGACGCTCGTCATGGGTTAACCGAGACGCGAGTGCAATCAAAAATGGGACAAGTAAAAAATGTTCATCTTGCAAATAGCAAAAGGAAAGACATAGCGAGAATTATGACATTTCTTAGAGTAACTTCAAAAGCAAATATTGTGAAAAATGATGTAAAGGATAAGGAGAAAGAAAATGAAGATTAAAACAGGGATAGTAACATCCAATAAAATGGAAAAAACTGTCGTCGTTAAAATAGTTTCAAAAGTAAAGCACCCTCTTTACAAAAAGTTGATAACTAAATCTAAAAACATAAAAGCGCATGACGAATTGGGAGTTCAAGTTGGAGATAAAGTAAAAATAATCGAAACAAAACCAATTTCTAAAACTGTCCACTTTAAAACAACGGAGGTAGTTAAATAAATGTTAATGCCAAGATCATTTCTTAAAGCAGCGGACAACAGCGGAGCCAAAAACTTGGTAGTAATTGGCTTGGGCAAAGGCTGTGGTAAGCGTTTTGCAAGAATTGGCGATATTGTCACTTGTACTGTCCGTGGTGCAATACCAAATACTCAAGTTAAAGACCATGAAATTGTAAAGGCCGTAATTGTACGAACAAGAAAAGAAACCAGAAGAAAAGACGGTTCATATATCAGATTTTCGGATAATGCAGCAGTTGTTATAGATAACAACAACCTACCAAGAGCGACACGCGTTTTTGGACCCATTGCCAGCGAGATAAAGAAAAAAGGCTTTGCAAAAATTGCTTCGCTAGCCAAGGAGGTTATTTAAAATGTTTAAATTAAAAGTTGGAGATGAAATTTTCGTAACTAGCGGTGGAAATAAGGGCAAAAAAGGAAAGATAGAAAAAGTTATAACTCGCGAAAATAAAATTGTAGTGGGTGGAATAAACATATATAAAAGACACAAAAAAGCGACAAAAACCCAGGCAGCGGGAATATTCGAAGTCACTCGCCCACTTCCAATTTCCAATGTTGCACTAATCTGTCCTAAGTGTGGTAAGCAAACTAAAGTCAATTTTAAAGAAGAAGGAAAAAATAAAGTGAGAGTATGTAAAAAATGTAAAGGAATAATAACAAATAAAAAGGAATCTAAATGAACAATTTATTAACTGTTTATCAAAATGATGTTATACCTAAACTAAAAGAAGAGTTTAAGGCCACGAACAATATGGCATTGCCTAAAGTTGTAAAGATAGTTGTAAATGTGGGCGCGTCAGAAGCATTAACAAGTAAAGATGTCCTGGATAAAATTAAAGAGCAGTTAGCGATTATTACCGGTCAACAGCCAAGGATTACCTTAGCAAAAAAATCCATATCGACCTTTAAATTAAAGGAAAAAGATCCTATCGGCGTTATGGTTACGCTTCGCAGTAAGAAAGCATGGGATTTTTTAGAAAAACTGGCAAAAATAGTAGCACCTAGAATTAGAGATTTTAGAGGATTCTCGGAAGATAAGTTTGACACGAAAGGCAACTATAGTTTTGGAATGACAGAACAATTTTTATTTCCTCAACTGGAATACTCAAAAATTGATAAAACCAGGGGACTGGTTATAACAATTGTTATTAAAAATGGTGACCCGCAAAAATCTAAAAGGCTTTTGGAATTACTAGGATTACCTTTTAAAAAATAAAATGGCAAAAAAATCGAAAATAGTAAAAAACGATAAAAAACAAAAATTTGAAATAAGGCACAGAAACAGATGTCGCTTGTGTGGAAGGCCTAGGGGTTTCATAGGCAAGTTTCAAATTTGCAGACTTTGTTTTCGCGATTTAGCACATAGGGGAGAAATACCGGGAGTTAAAAAATCATCATGGTAAAGATTAAGAAAACAGAAAGGAAAATTTGATGGATCCGATTGCAAACATGATTACTACAATTAAAAACGGGTATATGGCCAAAAAAGAAACGGTCACTGTTCCCTATTCTAAATTTAGACAAGAGGTAGCAAAAGCATTGGAAAGCGGTGGATATATCGGAAAAGTTCAGAAAAACGAATTAAAACTTTCTATAAGTTTAATTTATAGAGAAAACAAATCCAGGATAAATGAAATTAAAAGAGTTTCAAAATCTGGACTACGTGTTTATACAAAAAGTAAAAAAATAGCCAGTCTAAAAGGTGGCCGTGGAACTTATATAATTTCAACGCCATATGGGGTCATGACATCAGAAAATGCAAAAAAGAAAAACTTAGGAGGGGAAGTCATTTGCCTTGTATGGTAAAGGACAATAATTTATGTCAAAGATAGGAAAAATGCCAATAACAATACCACTTGGAGTAAGTGCAGCAGTTATCGATCACGAAATTGGAATAACTGGCCCTAAGGGCACATTAAATTTTCAGCTTAGGCCGGAAATAAAGGTGGCTATTACCGATAACGAAATTAAGGTGACCAGAAATTCGGAAACTAAGCTTGCAAAATCTTTGCATGGTCTGACAAGAAGTGTCATTGCTAATATGGTAACTGGTGTGTCAAACGGTCATGAAAAAACACTTGAATTGGTAGGCGTTGGATACAGGGCGCTAAAGCAAGGTGAAAGTTTAGTATTAAACGTGGGCTATTCACATCCAGTTGTTATAGCGCAAATACCTGGAATTCAAATTGATACAAAAGAGAATAAAATAATAGTTTCCGGCGCGGATAAAGTCTTAGTTGGAGAAACTGCAGCAAAAATCCGAAGAGTAAGACCACCGGAGCCCTATAAAGGAAAAGGCATAAAGTATATGGGTGAATTTATAAGAAGAAAAGCAGGTAAGGCTGTAAAAGCAGGAGGTACTGCGTAATGAAAAATAAAAAAACTCAGAGACAAATAAGACACCAAAGAGTCAAAAGTCACCTTAAGAAAACTTATCCAAGGCTAGTGGTGTTCAGGTCAAATAAACATATTTATGCTCAAATAATAGATGACAATGCTTCAAAAACAATTGCAGCAACATCAGACACCAAGATTGAAAAGAAAAGTAACTTACAAAAAGCCAAAGAAACTGGTCTTGATATTGCAAAAATCGGTGTAAAAAAAGACGTAAAAAATGTTGTTTTTGATAGAGCAGGTTACAAGTATCACGGCAGAGTTAAAGCTCTTGCAGATGGTGCCAGAGAAGGAGGGCTGACTTTTTAATGGCAAGGCCAGACTATTATCAGGAAAATAGGGAGTTCGAAGAGAAAGTTATCTCAGTAAATAGGGTATCCAAAAAAACCAAAGGTGGAAATCAAATGAGATTTTCTGTGCTTGTCGTGGTTGGAGATAGAAAGGGCAGGGTAGGTGTTGGACTTGGCAAATCAAAAGATGTCGCATCGGCAATCAGAAAAGCCATAAGTCTTGGAAAAAAACACTTAATTAACGTACCAATTATAAACGGCACAATACCGCACGACATATACATAAAAAGAGGAGCTGCCAAAATTCTCTTAAAGCCGGCGCCGGAAGGCACTGGTGTAATTGCAGGTGGAGCAGTTAGATCGGTTGTGGAAGCTGCAGGCATAAGCAACATTTCAAGCAAGGTTTTAGGAACCAAAAATCAGGCTTCAAACATATACGCGACACTGGAAGCGCTAAACAGTTTTATATCAAAATGAAAAAAGATCTATTACCAAAAGTTACTAACAAAGGTGCAAAAAGAATTGGCCGTGGCCCGGGATCTGGAAAAGGAAAAACATCCGGACGCGGCACAAAAGGTCAGAATGCGCGAGGCCGTTTAACGCTCACCCACTCCCACTTTGAAGGCGGTCAGAGACCTTTAATAAAAAGATTACCTTATATGAGAGGGAAAGGTAACTCAAAAATTTCCAGTAAACCAATTATTGTTAATCTTGATTCCCTAAACAATCTAAAAGCAAATCAAGTCGTAGATCTTGAATTTTTAATAAAAAATGGAATCGTTAAAGCTAAGGATGCTAAAAAGTTTGGCGTTAAAGTACTAGGCAAAGGAAACCTTAAAGTCGCGCTAACAATAACTGTGCCGATTTCAAAAAGAGCGCAGGAAAAAACAACAAAATCACAAGGAAAAATTTTCACCCATAAAAATGATGATAAATAAAATCTAAAGTGAATTACCTAGAGTATATACTAAAAATATTTAAAGTTAAAGATTTAAGAAAAAAATTACTTTTTACTGCATTTATCTTTTTTATTTTCAGGGTTTTTGCTCAAGTACCTGTACCAGGTGTTGATGTCGGTTCCTTAAAAAGAATATTTGAACAGAGTCAATTTTTATCACTTCTAGATATTTTCTCAGGAGGAACGCTTGCAAACTTTTCAGTTTTGTCTTTGGGGCTTAACCCATATATTAACGCCAGTATAATCATCCAACTTCTGCAGATGGTTTTCCCAAAACTTGAAGAACTTGCAAAAGAGGGCGAAGCAGGAAGAGAAAAAATAAATCAGTATACAAGATACTTAACAGTTCCTCTTGCAACCGTTCAAGCATTTGGGATTTATATTCTTCTTCAAAATTCAAAAATCCTAACGGCCGTAAGTCCACTAACATTATTGTCATTAATTTGTACAATAACTGCAGGCACAATTTTTTTAATGTGGCTCGGAGAATTAATTTCGGAAAAGGGTGTTGGCAATGGAATTTCCATGATCATTTTTGCGGGCATTGTGGGAAGGTTACCTATAAGTCTTTTTCAGCAGGCATCAGTTTTTGATCCCTCTCAATTTAAGAACCTCATTATTTTTATAGTCATGGCGCTTTTGGTTGTTGTATCGATTGTTATTGTTACAGAAGCACGAAGACCAATAAAAGTACAATACTCAAGAAGAGGACAAGGAGGGGCGGCATCTAGTACATCCAGCTTCATTCCACTTAGATTAAATCAGGCTGGGGTGATACCAATAATTTTTGCTGTGTCTTTAATTTTGTTGCCAACCACTTTTGCCAGTTTCTTTGAACAATCACCAAATATTCTTATAGCTAATTTTGCACAAAATTTACAAAGAGCCTTCAATCCCGGTGGCATAGTTTACAATATTTCCTACTTTGCACTTGTAGTTTTATTTACATATTTCTATACAACCGTTGCCTTTAATACGAAACAAATCTCCGAAATGCTTATGAAACAGGGCAGTTTTATGCCGGGAATTAGACCGGGAGTCCCCACAAAAAAATATTTAGATTACATCTCACTGAGAATTACTTTATTTGGCGCGCTGTTTTTAGGAATAGTTGCCGTGCTCCCATCCATAGGGCAAAGCCTTACTGGAATTCAATCTCTAATGATTGGTGGAACTGGCCTGCTTATCGTTGTGTCCGTAATTTTAGAAACAACTAAACAGATAGAATCTCAAATGGTGATGAGCGATTATGACACTTTTTTGACTGGAACCGGAAAGCGAGGATTTTAATATGAAAATAATTTTTTTAGGTCCCCAAGGTTCAGGCAAGTCCACACAAGCTAAATTGCTGGCAGAACAGTTAAATTTATCATATATCGAAATGGGACAAATTTTTAGAGACTTTGCGCAAGAAAATTCGGAGGTAGGCAGGAAAATAAAAGCGTCACTGGATAAAGGAGAACTTGTCCCGGATAGTATTGCGATAAATGCACTGGATGAAAAAATAAAGCAGCCAGAGTATAAAAATGGTTTCATTTTAGATGGATATCCAAGAAATCAAGCTCAGCTTGATGGATTAAAAACGGAAGTTGACAGAGTTTTTTACGTAAAAGTAAGTGATGTAGAAGCTATTAAACGCTTGGCAGCCAGAGGAAGACACGATGATACCGATGAAGCATTAAAAAGACGACTGGAAATTTATCACGAAAAAACCGAGCCACTGCTTTCTTATTTTAGAGAAAAAGGGATACTGGATGAAATAAATGGCGAAAGGCCTATTGAAGTTATTAACAACGAGCTAGTAAAAAAATTTAGTAAATGAGCAAAACAACTGTAAAAACTAAAAAGGAACTAGAACTCATGAAAGTTTCAGGCAAGATTTGTGCCCAGGCGCTAAAGAAAGTTTTAGAAAACGTAAAACCTGGAGTCACGTGCCGGCAACTGGATATTATTGCCCGGCAAGAAATAGAAAAAAAGGGTGCAAGCCCGTCGTTTATGACAGTTGATGGTTACCAGCACACCATCTGCACAACAATAAATGAACAGGTGGTGCATGGAATACCTACTGGTAGAAAACTGGAGGATGGTGACATTTTAGGTATAGACATAGGAGCACTTTACAATGGTTACCACAGTGATCTTGCAATAAGCGTACCTGTGGGCAATGTTTCTAAAGATAAACAAGAATTTTTGGAAGCCGGGAAAAATACGCTGAAAGCTGCGCTTCTTGCTGCAAAACCGGGAAATCACATAGGAGATATTTCCAGCGTGATTCAAAAAGGTATCGAGGGAGCAGGCTACTCTATTGTTAAAAACTTAACCGGCCACGGAGTTGGTAGGCAGCTGCACGAAGAACCGATGATACCCGGATTTGGCAAAAATGGAACAGGACCTAAAATTCAAGAGAATATGACTCTTGCCATTGAGGTTATTTATACCCAAGGTTCCGGAGAAGTAGGTGTGGAAAAGGATAGTTGGACAATTTCATCGACAGACGGGTCGCTTGGAGGACTCTTTGAACAGACGGTAGCAATTCAAAAATCCGGCCCTATAGTATTGACGCCGTACCTATAAATTAGGTACAATGATTGATCGGAAATTATGGCTAAATCTGGAGTGTTAGAAATTGAAGGAGAAGTAACTGAAGCTCTACCCAATACAATGTTTAGGGTAAGAGTTCCTGTAGGTCAGCTGCCAAATATAAATGAAGAAAGAATTGTTCTTTGTCACCTTTCCGGTAAAATGAGAATTCATTACGTAAGAATTTTGCCGGGTGATAGGGTAAAAATAGAAGTAACGCCCTACGACTTAACCAAAGGTAGAATAACCTACAGGAATTAATAAAAGTTATATGAAAGTTCAGGCAAGTGTAAAAAAAAGGTGTGTTAATTGCAAAATAGTTAAGCGGAAAGGACGTCTTTACGTAATTTGTGCCACAAACCCAAGGCACAAACAACGACAGGGATAAAATTAAAAATGGCAAGAATTGCAGGAGTAGATTTACCAAACGACAAAAGGCTCGAAGCAGCCCTTCCCTATATCTATGGTATTGGGCCTACGCTTGCCAGGAAAATAATACGAGATTGTAAGCTTGATTTAAATCAGCGAACAAAAAGTTTAACGGAAGATGAAGTTAATAAACTTCAAAAGGAAATAGAAAAATACAAGGTTGAAGGTGACCTGAGACGCGAAATTCAAAGTAATATTAAAAGGTTGCAAGAAATAGGTTCCTACAGGGGAACAAGACACTCTAAAAACCTTCCTGTACGCGGCCAGAGAACAAGAGTTAACGCCAGGACGAAAAGAGGTAAAAAGTTAACAATTGGAACAGTTAGAAAAGATGTTGTCGCAAAAATAGCTCCAACAAAATAAATCATGGCAAAAGAAATTAAAAAAAATAAAAAACCAACAGATAGGAAAATCAGCCACGCAAAAGCCTATGTTACTGCCACATTCAATAACACGCTTGTCACATTAACGGATGGTAATGGTGACACGTTAGTTTGGGGTTCTGCCGGCGCCTCAAATTTTAAAGGAGCTCGTAAGTCTACCCCATACGCAGCTACAACCGTTGTAGAAAACATAGCAAAAAAAGCTAAAGAGATGGGAGTTTCTACTATAGAAATTTATGTAAAAGGCCCAGGCCCTGGTCGCGATAGCTCAATTAGGGCCTTTAAGGCAGCAGGACTTAACATAACAATGATATCCGATGTAACACCTATTCCTCACAACGGCCCCAGAGCAACGAAGAGGAGGAGAGTTTAAATGGCAAGATACACCGGTCCTAAGCATAGGCTATGTCGCGCAGAAGGTGCAGCAATTTGTGGCCTTCCAACATGCCCGGTTATCAGAAAAAATGCAGGCCCTCCCGGTCAACACGGGCAAAAGGGTCATCGAAAATTGTCCGAATATGGTATCCAACTTAGAGAAAAACAAAAAGTGAAAAGAATGTATGGAGTACTGGAGCGACAATTTGAAAAATACTTTAACATTGCCTCCAGGAAAAAAACTGCAACAGGAGACGCGCTTTTAAACATTCTGGAAACCAGACTGGATAACGTTATTTACCGTCTAAACCTTTCAAGGACGAGGTATCAGGCACGCCAGCTTGTGTCTCATGGCCATGTGTCTGTAAACGGAAAAAGGGTGACTATTCCCTCTTATAATGTTAAAATTGGCGACATTGTAACTCTTTCGGAAAAAGCTTCAAATTGGGACTTTATAAAAAAATTGCTGGAAGATACTAAAGGTGTAAATTTACCTGCTTGGCTAGAAAGAAAAATAACAGTAGGCAAAATTAAATCTCTTCCAAAAAGAGAAGATATTGACGCAGAAATAAATGAGAAGCTAATTGTTGAGTTCTACTCACGTTAGCGAGCTCTCCCGTTAGGGAACCATAATATACATATGAAATTTATAAACAAAATATTAAAGGAGGTGAAAGAAGAGTGTTAGATTTATCTCAAATAATAACAGAAACAGAAAAAGAAACAGAAGATTTTGGTAAATTTGTAATCGAACCTTTAGATCAAGGATATGGTCATACTATTGGAAATTCTCTGCGACGCGTACTTTTGACTTCTTTGTCTGGTGCAGCAGTAACGCAGGTAAAAATTTCTGGTGTAAGACACCAATTTACTGCAGTTAATGGTATGTCAGAAGACATAGTAGAATTTATTTTGAACCTTAAAAAGCTCCGTCTAAAAATTTCTTCGGACAAACCTGTAAAACTTACACTAGACGTTAAAGGACCAAAAGAAGTTAAAGCAAAAGATTTAACTCCAAGTGCCGGTGCAGAAATTGAAAACGGAGATCTTACCTTGGCACGTCTGGCAGACGCAAAAGCTAAGTTAACAGCAAGTATTATTGCAGAAAACGGAAGTGGTTACTCCTTGGCTGACGAAAGAAAAACTGGTGAAATCGGATTAATTCCGGTAGATGCTAATTTTTCACCTGTTAGCAAGGCTAACTATCACGTTGAAGCAACACGTGTTGGAAGAGTCACCAACTTTGATAAGTTGACAATAGAGATCACAACCGATGGAACAGTTAAACCATCAGATGCTCTAAAGCAGGCAGCAAAAATATTGGTTGATCACTTCGCAACAATATATGAACCACAACAAAGTCCTAAGAAACAAAAGTCAGAGGTAGTTGAACCAACAACAGCCCTAACAGATGAAATTGTAAAAACTTCACTCGAAGAACTGGATCTTCCTGTAAGACTTACAAACAGCTTAAAGAGTGGAAAAATTGAAACGATTGGCGACTTTATGGACAGAGACAAAAAAGAGCTGATGAAAATGAAGAACTTAGGACCAAAATCGATAGCTTTGGTTGAAGAGAAATTAAGAGAGAGAGGGATTGAAATAAAGTGAAACACAGAGTATCAGGCAGAAAATTAAGTAGAGATACAAATTCCAGAAAAGCTCTGCTTAATAATTTGGCAAACTCACTGTTTTTGCACGGCCAAATAACAACCACTCTTGCTAAGGCAAAGTTTGCACGAAGTTATGTTGAAAAAACCATAACAAGTGCAAAAAAGACTAAGCTTAGAGGAAAAAGAAAGATAGCATCTACACTCTCAAGCCGTGCCTTTTTAAGGCTGATAAACGAAATCGCCCCCGGTTTTGAGCAAAGAACCAGTGGCTATACAAGGATACTAAAAATTGCTCCAAGAAAAGGAGACAATGCGCCTATGGCAAAACTGGAACTTGTTGCCTGGGATAAAACAAAAATCAAAAAACAAGAACCTAAAGTAAAAGCCAAAAGGGCAAAAAATAAAAAAACCGCAGCAACGCCAAAAAAACCTGCAGTTAAAAAAACAGCACCTGGCAAGAAAATTAATAAAAAATGAAAAGTATAAAGAAAAAACAAATTGAAAAAAATTGGCGCCTTGTAGACGCCAAAAATAAGATCTTAGGACGAGTTTCAACGGAAATAGCGATGCATCTTATGGGTAAAAACAAAGTGTACTATTCCCCAAACCTGGATACCGGTGACAGTGTTGTAGTTATTAATTCTGAAAAAATAGTTCTTTCCGGGAAAAAAGAAAATCAGAAAATCTACTACAGACATTCAGGATACCCGGGTGGTCTTTATATGAAAACAGCGAGCCAGACGAGATCTCAAAAACCAAACGATTTAATACGAGATTCCGTATTTGGAATGTTACCAAAGACAAAAATGGGCAAACTAATGTTAAAAAAACTTTTTGTGTATCCGGGAACCACCCACCCTTATAAAGATAAATTCTCGACAGGCGAAACATCAAATAAACTGGAAAAGGGGGCAAACTAAAATGGAAGAATCAAAACCGACCAATAATAAAAGTTATACTTACGCGCACGGAAGAAGAAAAGAAGCTGTTGCCAGAGTTCGACTTTTTGCAGGCAAAGGCCAAACTTTAGTTAATGACAAACCAATAGCAGAATATTTTCCTTCAGCATCCGAAAAATCTTTTTTTGAAAAACCATTCCGTCTTACCAAAACAGAAGGCAAATATTACGCAACTATTAAGGTAGACGGATCCGGTAAAAAAGGTCAGCTCGATGCCGTAGTTCACGGTATGTCCTTAGCACTTAACAATGTAAGCAGGGATAATTACAGAGCCATCTTAAAAAAAGCCGGGATGCTAACGCGAGACGCAAGGGTTAAAGAAAGAAGAAAATATGGTCTCGCCCAAAAAGCCCGCAAGGGGAAACAATCTCCAAAGCGATAAATATCTGCAATAAAACTTATGCGGCCTTATCAACAGGTTGTGTTGTTGACTCAGCACCTGCTGTGGTCGAAGTAGGATCGCTAGACATTTGAGCCTGTAAATCGCTAATAACAGCTTGTGTATCAGCAGCATCTGGTACTGCAGCAACGCCTGTAAGAGGCTCACCTACAGCAGCAGACGCATTACCGGCAACTGGTGCTTCTGGTATTGCATTCACCCCTGTGTCACTACCAGGTGCAGGTACCTCTCCAACCGGTGGAGTAACACCCGCACCTGTTGGAATTTCCGGAGCTGGACCGCTTGGGGAAAATGGCGCCGAAGCCGCATTATTCCCATCAATCGCTTCCGGGGTTTTTTGCCCACCGCCAAAAAGCTTCGGCACGTGGATCTCCGGTAACTTAATCATAGGATTATTAGATCACAGATATTACTTTTTGTAAAGTAAAAATTTGGTCGGGGAGGGGAGAATCGAACTCCCGATACTGCACCCCCAGCGCAGTGTGTTACCACTATACTACTCCCCGCAGCGTACGAATTATATCAAACTATTTGTGACAAGGAGCTTGTTTTTTATATTAATGTATAGTAAAACTATGCTGACCTTCGCAAATGAATAACTCCGACGCTAAAAAACAAGCCATAGCAACTGCCATATCTCAAATAGAAAAAGCTTACGGTAAAGGCTCAATAATGAAAATGGGAGAGCAGGTTGGCAAATTCGAAGTTGACGTTATACCAACAGGAATTGTACCAGTGGATCTTGCTTTGGGAGTGGGCGGTCTGCCAAGAGGAAGAATAATAGAAATTTATGGACCCGAGGCGTCAGGTAAAACTACTCTTACCCTTTCAACTATTGCTCAAGCCCAAAAAAATGGTGGCAATGCAGCTCTAATTGATGCAGAACACGCCCTTGACCCGGTCTGGGCGGAAAAGGTCGGAGTTAATTTGGACGACCTTCTAATCTCGCAACCGGACACGGGAGAACAAGCACTGGAAATCACCGAAACCCTAATTCGCTCTGGCGCCGTTGACATAATTGTCATAGACTCTGTAGCAGCACTTGTGCCCCGGGCAGAAATTGAAGGAGAAATGGGTGACTCTATGATGGGAGTGCAGGCCCGTTTAATGTCACAGGCTCTTCGAAAACTCACCGGTGTTATTTCAAAATCAAAAACAGTAGTTATTTTTACAAATCAACTTAGAGAAAAAATTGGCGTAATGTTTGGAAATCCGGAAACTACCCCAGGAGGTCGCGCACTTAAATTTTATTGCTCAGTCCGCTTAGATATTCGCAAAATTGACAATATCAAAGATGGTGACAAAGTCATTGGCTCGAGACACAGGGTAAAAGTTGTTAAAAATAAAGTTGCCCCGCCGTTCAGGCTTGCAGAGTTTGATATTACCGGTGAAGAAGGGATTTCCAAGGAAGGCGGACTTTTGGATGTTGCCGTTGAAATGGGTTTGGTTTCAAAAAGTGGTGCATTTTATAGGTGGGGGACTAAATTGATTGGACAGGGTCGGGAAAGTGCAAAAGCCTATTTTGCTGAGCATAAGAAAGACTATAACCAAGTAGAAAAAGAAATTTGGGTAAAAGTTAAAAAAGGCACACCAACAAAACCGCAAGTTACCACAAATCACGAGTCGGACGATGATGAAATCCTGGAAGAAATTATCCCGACTGCCTAAGTTGTGTTGCAAATAACAAGCTTAGATCCTCAAAAAGCTACAAAAAATAAAGATAAAAAAAGATTTAACGTTTACCTAAACGAAAAATATACTTTTAGCATAGGTCAGGAAAATCTGCTCAAATTTAAACTAGCTGTAGGCAAGATCCTAAGCGAAAATGAAATAATCCAAATAACAAAAGGGGAATTTTTTAATTATCTCGTCGATCGTGCAATAAACTTTCTCTCTTTCCGGCCCAGAAGTGAAAAAGAAATAAAAGACTATTTAATAAAAAAGATATCTACAAAGCAAAAAATTAAATTTAGCGAAGCGAAAGAAACGAAAGTAATCGAAGAAGTAATCAACAAATTAAAAAAATACAATTATATTGATGATCTTGAATTTGCAACATGGTGGATAGAATCCCGAAACGCTAATAAACAAAAAGGATTTAAATTAATAAAGCAGGAACTAACACAAAAAGGATTAAGTAGAGAGGTTCTGGAAAAGTTTGAAAAAGGACAAGACGAGGTTAAACTGGCACTAATTGCCCTGTCAAAAAGAGAATCTAGGTGGAAAAAGCTTGACGGTTTCAGCTTAAAAAAGAAAATATACGCATTTTTAGCCAACCGAGGCTTTGATTACGAGACTATAAGTGAGGCATTTGCAATATATCTCAAAAAGAGATAAAATTTCCTCTAAAGGTAATCACTTAGGAGTAAAAATTTGTTTGTATATGCTAAGTAATTTTTACAAAAAGCGCACAAATATTTAACCGCTAGTCGCGAGCTTCTTCGTTTGATTTCCTATAGATTAACTTATGAGCTATTACGACGATCAAAATCAAAATCAGAGTAAAACTGGCAAAGTTGTGGTATCTGTGGGCACACCAAGATCAGATTCTGGTGGGAACCGCGATGCAAGAGAAATCATTCAAGACGCGCGCGACGAAGCCTTCAAAATAAAAAAGTCTGCAGAGGAAGAATCAAGAAAAGTTCGCCAGGAAAGTATAGAAATTGAAAAGAGAATTGCCCAAAAAGAAGAAGCCTTGGATTTAAAAATAAATCAAATCACCAAACTGGAAAATCAAAACGAGGATGCAAAACAAGCATACCAGCAAAAGGCTCAAGAGCTTTCCAAAACACGAAACGAACTAATTGATAAGCTTTCTAGAGTGTCTTCACTAACGCGTGACGAAGCAAAAAAATTAATCTTAGAAAACCTTGAAGAAGAATTAAAAACAGAAGTTGCCAAAAGAATAAAGCAAGCGGAAGAAAATATAAGAGCAGAAGCCGCAGATAAAAGCCGTGAAATTATTGTTAATTCAATGATAGCCGGCGCGACAGATTGGGTAGCAGAGTACACAGTATCAACAGTTAAACTGGAATCAGACGATATTAAAGGAAGAATAATTGGTAAAGAAGGCAGAAACATTAGGACATTCGAATTGGCAACAGGCGTAGATGTTGAACTCGATAGTGATATTGAAGGCGAAGTTAGGCTGTCGTCATTTGATCCTGTAAGAAGAGAAATTGCAAGAACTGCGCTTGAATGGCTTGTTAAAGATGCGAGAATCCAGCCAACGAGAATTGAGCAACTGGTAGAAAAAGCAAGAGCCCAAATAACCTCGGACATGTCCGATGCTGGCAGACGTGCAGCAAATGAACTCGGCCTTTTCAATTTGCCGCAAGAGGCACTAGACACTTTAGGCAGACTTAAATTTAGATATTCGTATGGGCAAAATCAGCTTATCGCCTGCTTGGAAACAGGTAAAATTGCCAAAAAGATAGCGGACGAAGTTGGCGCAAACTCGATAATTGCTGCAACCGGAGGCCTATTTCATGACATTGGTAAAACCGAGATGGAAAAAGAAGGAACACACGTACAGTTAGGTGTTCAACTTGCTAAAAAATGGAATTTTCCTCAAGAAGTAATCAATTGTATCGCTCAACATCATGAAGATGAACCATTCTCCTCTATTGAATCAATAATTGTTCATATTGCAGATTCGGTTTCTGGAGCAAGGCCTGGAGCAAGACATGAAGCGGTCGAAGATTACATAAAAAGATTAACAAATATAGAAAAGGTAGCGATGTCCTTCGGTGGAGTAGACAAAGCTTATGCAATCCAAGCCGGAAGGGAAGTCAGGGTTATTGTAGATCCCAAAATTGTCGACGATGAAGGTGCTGTTATTCTGGCGCGTGACATTAGACAAAAAGTCGAAACCGAGTTAACTTATCCGGGCCAGATTACAATAACTGTCATTAGAGAAGTCAGGGCAGTAGACATTGCCAAGTAAGATTGACCAGGAGAAATCAGTAGGATATAATCCCTAAACGTTCATAAATAAATGACAAAAAAAGAGCTAGTAGAAAAAGTTTCTAAAAAAGTAGGCCTAACAAGAAAAACGGCAGAAACCGCTGTAAACGCTGTCTTTGGAAATATCAAAGAGGCAATGGTAAAAGGCGACAAAGTTGTAATAACAGGTTTCGGAACATTTAAAGTAAGAAAAAGAGCAACACGGGCAGGAAGAAATCCCCAAACAGGAAACTCAATAAAAATCGCAGGACACAAACTACCCGGTTTTACTGCAGGCAAAACCCTAAAAAGATTAATTAAATAATTTAGTAAAAATTTAAGCAGCTTTTCTTATCTCATCAAATGCATTTCCTGCATCTTTAGGGTGAAGATTCCTTACAATTCTTAGTGTGGTCCTGACCCTAAAAATATGGACTTGTTCAGCAGTCCCTTGTGTCATTTTAGAGCCAGTTGATTCTTCCCCATTTATTTCATTACCATCTGATTTTTGTTCTTGTAGACCGCTTAGCGGTGACTTAGGGGCGTAAATATCTTGCTCAGGTGTCGAAATAACTACACCCGTTTCCCCAAGGTCTCTTTCGTTTACCTCTGCAAGAACTTGTTGATATGTTTCCAAATCTGGTCCTGATAGTAGTACTTTTTCTCCTCTAGACATAAAATACCCTCTCCGGGGCGAGAAGAATATACCCCTATTTAACCTTGGAAGTCAAATAAGCCTATGTTAGAATTTCACGAGCTATGCCATCAACATTCTTTATAAAAACTTTTGGTTGTCAGCAAAATATGGCAGATAGCCAAAGAATAGCCAGTTACTACAAAGCCAGAGGGTTTAAAGAATCCAAAAGTATAAAATCAGCCAGTGAGGTCGTTATCAACACCTGCATGATACGTCAAAGTGCCGAAGATAGAGTAACTGGCTTAGTCAAAAATATCGCAAAAGAAAATAATAAACCCAAAATTGTTATTACCGGATGCATGGTTGGTATGGCCACACGAGACGAATCTGGAAAATACATAAAGGCTCTTAGAAAAAGAATGCCGGAAGTAGACGAGTTCCTGCCTCTTGAGGAAGTAGGTTTTGATTATCCTGCTCTAAGAAATGATGTTAGCCATGCATGGGTGCCAATCTCCAATGGTTGCAATAACTTTTGTACGTTTTGTGTCGTGCCATTTACAAGAGGGCGCGAAGTTTCCCGTCCTTTTGAAGATATAGTAGAAGAAATTAAATCATTGGCACGCGAAGGCTGCAAGGTTGTCACACTTCTTGGGCAAAACGTAAATTCATATGGCGCAGATCTGGTTAAAAATTCAAAAGGTTATACTCTTTCTTCTGGTAGGGTCGTAAAACCTGTAATCGTAAAACATTTAGGAAAATACCGGATTCCAACCCTCTTTCCATATTTACTGGAAGAGGTTTGTAAAATTAAAAGTATAGATACTGTTAAATTTATATCTTCCAATCCTTGGGATTTCTCCAATGAGTTAATAGACACAATAGCAAAAAACAATAAAATCGATCGTAATTTGCACCTCGCGGTTCAATCCGGAGACGATGAAATTTTAAAAAAAATGAATAGATGGTACACAAACCACGATTATCTAAAATTACTTAAAAAAATAAGGGCCAGAATTCCCGAAGCCCAAATCTCCACAGATATTATTGTGGGGTTTCCTGGAGAAACAGAGAAACAATTTGCAAGCACGGTAGAGCTGGTTAAAAAAGCCAACTTTGCATATGCATACGTATCAAAATATTCAAACAGGCCCAATACTGCCGCCTCAAAAGCCCTTGAAGATAATATTACTCATAAAGAAAAGGAAAGAAGATGGCAAGAATTAAATCTCTTTATTAATAATCAACGGACCCAAAGAACCGCAGTTCGTTAATTTATCTCCAGGTTTTTAGCCACATAAACTTGTCTATATCACTAATTTTAAGAGGAAGTCCGGAACTTATTGGATAAAGGTAGAAAAAAACTACAATAAAAACGAGTACTATGACGATAGAAATATATTTAAACCTTGTTTTGTAAATAATTGATAAAACAAGTCCTAAAGAAACTGCAAGAAAAGGCAGGGACGGTAAATAATGGTATAGAAATAATATTCTGGGTGAAAAAATCCAGGGTACCCAAAAAATAAAATAACCTAAAAGTACTAAAGCAATCTTTCTGTCCTTGTCTTCAATTACTTTTCCAAGCAAAAAAGAAACAGACATTATCCCGACCCAAAAAATTAAAGGGTTACCAAGTGCATAAATATACCCTGCCATATCACTCCCATAATCTTCATACGAAAAATATACTCCTCTAATATCAAATATCCAGGGGCACCAAGTTTTCGGACCATTTAATCCTTGAGGAACGCAATATAGCGGTGTAGTCCCATACGAGTGCTCAAGATCATGTCTGTTTTGATACCACCATATCTGTTTATGTAAATCGCGAAACTCTGTAATTGTGTGACCCTGTGCCCAAAACTGACCATAAGATGATACGTAAAAAATAATTGGTATAACAATCAGTAAAACCGGCCAGAAGTTTAGTGTCTTATTTTTGAATTGCAAAAAAAGAACATACAAAAATATTGAACCGATTGCATATAATCCGGGCCATTTGCTGGAAAGGGAAAGTCCAAGAAATATTGAAGCACCGGCCAAGTGAATAAATTTAAAGCTTTTTGCGTATAGCGCGGTAAAAATATAGGCCCCAATCACGAAAAAAGTAAGGAAGACATCATTCATTGTTATTCTGCTCATTACAAATGTTAAGTTTTCAAATGCAATAACAGTGGATGCAAAAACAGCAGCAACTGGCCCAAAAAGCAAAAAAGCTAAAACAAATGTTGCCGGAATTATTGCCGTCCCAAAGATTGCGCCAGGAAGTCTCCAGCCAAGCGGATTGTCGCCAAAAATTTTTATTGATCCTGCCTGAATAAGTTTTGCAAGAGGTGGGTGAAGCCAATCGTAAGCAGTACCCTCCTTTGGCGCAGGCGCAAACGGGTCATAAGCAGCGGGATTATTGTCGGCATACGCTTTTGCAGTAACGGCATGGTATACCTCGTCAAAGTAATACCTGTTAGGCTCTTCAAATCGATAAAGCCTAAGAACAAAAGAAAAAATGGTCAGAGCCAGAATAAAAATAAACGAAAACTTTTTGGCGCTCATTAGTAACAATATATAATGAAGTTATTGTACAATCAATCAGGTTTTAGATGAAATTTATGAAAAAGTTTGCCCCCATCACTAAAACATCTGCCCTAACTTATGGCCTTTTCGGGTTTTTGTTTTGGCATTTTGCAAAAGAAATGCTTCAGGTCAAAAACAATGGTTGGTTCGTTGGGCAAGTAAATTTGTATGGGGACCTGGTTTTCCACTTAAGCCTTATCAACAAATACTTGGTGGCCAATAAAATAATGATAGATAATCCAATTTATGCGCAAGATAAAGTAAACTATCCAATATTTGCAGACCTTGTAACGGCTATCGTCGCAAAGTACACCAGTGTCGATTTTGCGCTTTTTATAACAACTTTTATTGTCGGCCTTATTACAATTTATGTAGCAAAATCATTTATTAACCATTTTGTAAAAAACGAAAAAGTTGTCTTCTTAACGCTACTGTTTTTTTTTGTAAATGGTGGATTTGGTTTTTACTACCTATTAAAAGATTATTCACTTTCTCAGAAATCAATTTTCGACTTTTTGTTTTCACTGCCGAGAGAATATACAGATTTAAAAGATTTAGGATATTGGTGGATTAATTCTTATCTCGCATATTTTCTTCCCCAAAGAGCCTTTCTTTTTGCTTTCCCAATAACCATTTTAGTTTTACTTATTTTGTACACAGGATACAAAAAGCAAAAGACTATCTATTTCGTTTTAGCCGGTTTACTTACAGGCTCCTTATCTTTGGTGCAAGCACACAGTTTATTTGTACTTTTTATTTTAACTGCTCTTTACGCCCCTCTAAGCGTTGTGTTTTCGAGAGATAAAATCGCAACAATTAAAAATTGGTTAATATTTGGAATCTTAACTGTCATAGTCGCACTCCCTATACTAAATGCAATATCTTCGGTCGCCAGCCCTGTTAAATTTATAAGGTTTGCTCCGGGTTGGACTAGCAAAGAAAACTTGTTATGGTTTTGGTTTAAAAACTTAGGGCTATTCCTGCCAATCTTAGTTGCCGCGTTAGTATGGCTTTATAAGAAAAAAGAGATATTTATACTATACTTACCCTTTTTAGTCTTATTCATCGTTTCCAATATTTGGGTGTTTCAGCCGTGGGAATTTGATAATAGTAAACTTTTAATTTACTGGTATTTTGCATCCTGTATTATCGTTGCCTACTTTTTTTACGATTATATATTTAAGAAAAACGTCGTTATTAAAATCCTGGGAGGAATCCTAATATTTTTTATGATTTTGTCAGGGACTGTTGATATTTTTAGAACTTTTACTCCAGTTACTTCATATCAAATATTCTCAAAAACAGACCTAGAGGCTGCAGAGTCAATTAAACTGCTAACCGCAAAGGACGCGATTTTTGTCAACGCTCAAAACCATAATAATCCAATCCCGACCTTAACTGGTAGATCAACTTACGTCGGTTACCCTGGTTGGTTGTGGAGTCATGGGGTAAATTATTCCCAGCGAGAAAATGAAATAAAGGAAATATATATAGGTTCACAAGAAGCTGACAACATCATTAAAAAAAATACAATTAGCTATATAACATTTGGCCCCCAAGAAAAAACCGACTTTAAAATTAACGAGAACTATTTAAGTAAATTTCCTACTATAAATATAGGGAACGGATGGCTGCTTTATGATGCTCGTAATCTTTGGACCGACAGTAACAGGTAAAACAGATCTTGCCATAAACGTTGCAAGAAGCTACAAAGCAGAAGTTATTTCCGCGGATTCAAGACAGATTTATAGACACCTAGACATAGGTTCTGGAAAGGCAAGCCCAGGCGCAAAGGTTATAAAGAAAAATGGCTATTGGATTGTTAACAGAATAAAAATAAATGGTTTTGATATCTCAGATCCCTTAAAAAATTTCTCCAGTGCCGACTTTTCTAGGTATACATATAAGGTCATCACAAAGCTGGAAAAATCAGCGAAAATGCCAATCTTGGTGGGTGGGTCCGGTTTTTACATAAAATCTGCGCTTTTTGGTTTTGATACATTTGGCATCCCTGGAAACGAAAAGTTAAGAAAAGAACTGAACAGTTTATCAGTAGAAGCTCTGTACAAAGAGCTTCTCAGCCTCGACTCTAAAAGAGCGCTCGCCCTTAATAGCTCAGACCGCAAAAATCCAAGACGCCTGATTCGTTCAATAGAGGTAGCTACAAGTAAAAGTTCCACCAGAGCAAACCTTGTTAAGCCAGATAAGAATTCAAAAAAATTAATTGTATGCCTAACAGCACCAAACGACTTTTTATACAAAAGAGCAGACGAGTGGCTTGATATTCGCCTAACTTTAGGTATGATCGCGGAAGTAAAAAGTCTGTTAGAAAAATACAATAATCCCGAGTGGTTCGACTCTCTCGGTTTAGAGTATCGTTGGCTTACTCGCTACATATTGGGAAAAATTCCTAAGAAAGAGGCACTTACAAATTTAAGAGGAGACATACACGACCTCATAAGACGACAAAAAACCTTTATTAACCAATTCCCGCAAGCCCTTATATTTGACATTACTAAAAAGGATTTTAAAAAAGAATTCGAAAATAGTCTTCACCTTTGGTATACTCAAAAAAATGGCAAATAACGATTTAGTAAAAGTTGAAATTTCGAGAAAAACCATCTTCTTTGCAACTGCTTTTTTAATTAGTATTTGGTTCATTATTCAAATAAAAGAAATAATAATACTTGTTTTTTTATCGGTGATTTTAGTTGCTGCCCTCCTTAAACCCGTTGAATGGTTAACAAACAAAAAAATCCCCAGGGTTATGTCTGTCGTTATCGTTTACTTAGGGGTAGTTGTGTTAATTGCCTTTGCAATAGGAATAATTGTACCGCCTCTAATTGACCAAACTACGGCCTTATCTACAAAACTACCCCAAATAATAGCTAGCGTTAACGATTTTTTTATATTTGCAAAAATTCCTGTTGAAGATTTGTCAATAATTGCTTCAAAGCAGCTTCAACAGTTTGTCGGAAACATTGTAGCAATCTCATCAACAATTTTATCAAGCATTCTGTTAGTTCTCACAATTTTTGTTTTAACTTTTTATTTACTTTTGGACTGGAATAAATTTATTAGGCTCACAGCGTCCCCATTTTCAGGAAAGCAAGAAAAAAGAGTAATTAACGTGATATCCAAGATCGAAAAGGGACTGGGCCGATGGTTGCGAGGGCAGCTAGCCTTATCTTTTATAGTTGGTACGTTAACGTTTGTTGGCCTGCAAGTTTTAGGTATCCCTTATGCTTTGCCGCTTGCACTTATTGCCGGCATTTTAGAGATAGTTCCAATAATAGGGCCAATTTTATCATCCATCCCCGCAATTCTCGTAGCGCTTACAATTAGCCCAATAATGGCACTTGCGACAGGTGCATTGTTTCTTCTTGTGCAACAATTTGAAAACCACTTAATTGTTCCGACGATTATGTCAAAAGTGATTGGCCTTCAACCACCTATAATCATAGTTGCTCTGTTAATAGGAGCAAAAATTGCCGGAGTGGGTGGCGTTTTTCTAGCACCGCCAACGCTCATTATAATCAAAATAATTGTTAGCGAAATTTTAAACGAAGACGAACATTTAGACGAATCTTTGCAGGAGCAATAAAGACTTTTGGGAAGAGAGTAAGCCAGATTCTGTTTTAACGATTATCTATCTCTAAATGACAAAATTACATCTAGTCCCGTTTTAGACGGGATGCCCCTACTTTGAACCTTCCGGAAACATAGTAATAACGGTTCCCAGCCAAAGGCTGGTCGTCCTATGGACGAAATTCTGGGTTGCAGCAGAGAGGATTGCCAACGTTTCACTTTAAGTTCATATCAAAGACTTAGAACCTAACTCGTCTCTGTGGCTCTCGGATTTTGTTAATTCAAAACCTGTACATAACCGGTTTCCCGATTTTGTAACTAGACCTTGCGGTTCGGAGCATAACACCCCGCCTCCTGTTTCCTGCTGTCTGGACTTTCCTCCCTCCATAGCTTTATGCGACGGAGGGCAATCGTTCTTCTTCCCAAAAGACGAACGAATTATACCAAATTTACGCTCATTTTCAAAATATTTGACTGTACAATATTTGACTATAACTACAAAAGGTGTAAATATAATATTGTATGGCCAAAAGAGCGGTAATCAAAAAGTCTAAAGGAACACCAATCTCACAAGCTCTAATTGCTCTGACTCTTGTAGTTATAGTCATTGCTGCTATTCAGGCAGTCACTAACCAAGATTACACAACACTTGCTCCAACACAACTATTTTTAGTTGCCGGAGTCCTTGGGATTCTTGGCCTCTACTTAAAAGACGAAAAGTAGGTTCTCAGACTTTCCTCTTTCCTGTTATACTTAAGAACAATTCTGCCTCGTTAGCACTAGATGAAGCGTTTAGCTGTTTTAATTTCCGATGTTGGCAAAGGTTCAAATTTACGAGCGATAATTGGCGCAGTAAATTCAAAAAAAATTAATGCAAAAATTGTCGCAGTAGTTAGCGATACAAAACGTGCGCACGGATTAAAATATGCAAGAAAAAGTAAAATTCCAATTAAAATTTGTGCAAATAAACAAGACTTGCTCGAAGTACTTCAGAAAATAAGGCCGGATTTTATAGCGCTTGCCGGCTGGAAACAAATAATTTTAGACCAGGTAATTGAATCTTATCCGGACCAGATCCTTAATCTCCATCCCGGCTTAATCCCAGACTCACTAACATCCAATGTTCTTGCGCCCGACGGTACTCAAGCCCTATGGAATAAAGGACTGTTGACTAAAAAAGCCATCCACAATTTCTTAGACAAAAAATCAACATATGCCGGTTCCTCAATTCATTTTCTAACTAAAGAATTCGACTTCGGGCCGGTTTTAGCAAGAACCTTTGTAAAAATTGAGAAAAACGATACTGTAGAAACTCTTTACGCAAGACTTAAAGACAATGAGCACCAGATATATATTGAAGCTCTTCAAGGCCTAACGAACAAACCGTTAAGGGGAAAAACTGTCATGGTTGTAGATGGCGGAGGAAGGGGATCCGTGCTCTGCGAAAAATATTTACAGAGTGATCAGGTCGGTAAAGTGCTTGCTATTCCGGGTAACGATTTTATGAAGTTTGTTCAAGGCATAGAAACATATCCAGACGTAAAAACAACAGATATTAAAAATATCGTAAAGATAGCCACAGAACAGAAAGTCGATCTTGTTGATGTCGCCCAGGATGATGCTGTAGCTGCCGGCCTTACTGACGCATTAAAAGCATCAGGTTTTAATGTTTTTGGGTCCACAAAAAAATCGGGACAAATTGAATGGGATAAAGCCTGGAGCAGAAATTTCATGGAAAAATTACACCTTCCAAATCCAAAATATAAAGTCTGCAAATCCACCGGTGAAGGGCTGGCATTTATAAAAAATCAAAAAGATTCTAAATGGTACATAAAAGCGTCGGGTTTGGCAGCCGGCAAAGGGGCAATTTTCGCAAAAAATAACAAGGCAGCTCAACAAGCTATCAAAACAATGAGAAAATTTGGTACTTCCGGTAAAACTTATTTAATAGAAGAGTGCCTAGAAGGGGAAGAGTTTTCGGCATTTGCGGTTGTTTCCGGAAAAAAGTTTGAAATCATCGGTTATGCCCAAGACCACAAAACAGTTTTTGATAACAACAAGGGGGGAAATACCGGCGGTATGGGTTGTTCTTCGCCACCCCAAGTCGTAACCGATAAAGTTAAGTTTCAGGTCAAAGTGATCATCAAAAAAACAGTTGAAGGTCTGTATTATCTAAAAAGACCGTACACGGGGATTTTATATTTGGGTGGAATGGTTGATGAAAATCAAAAAGTCTGGATTATCGAATTTAATGCTAGGTGGGGTGATCCGGAAGCACAAGTGCTTCTTCCGTCAATTAGAAATGACTACTTTAAGCTCATTGATAAGGCGCAAAAAGGAAAAATATCAAAAATAAAAAGGGACGACCTATACCGTGTCGTTGTTGCTGCAACTTCAAAAGGCTATCCAGGTGATTATTCAAAAGTCTTAGGTAGGGAAATTGTTGGACTAAAAAAACTTTTATCAGAAAAAATCAGAATTTATGGTGCCGGCATAAAAAAATCAAATGATAACTGGGTTGCAGCAGGAGGTAGGCTGCTTTATATACTTGGAGAAGGCAAAGATGTTGCGCAAGCACGGAAAATAGCCTATAATGCGCTTTCTAAAATAAAAATAGGCCATGGTCTATTGCACTACCGCAAAGACATTGGATACCATGACCTTAACAGATCTTAGAGTAAAAACACTATGTATTATCTAATTATAAGGAAAAATCTTGCTTGATGATCGCAACCATTAGAATAGCCTCAAGCGGTAAGACAGATTCAAAAGGACAAGAACTTCTCGCGGAAATAAAAAGAACATTCAAAAATAATTCGATAACAAGTATCAAAACCTCAAAAGTTTACAGGCTTGAGGGAATTTCTCAAAGAGATGTTAAAAAGTTAGCAGAAAAAGCCCTTTACGAACCAATCGATCAAATAATATCCTACAGAAAACCTATTTACAAAGCTAATAAAACTGTAGAGGTTGCCTATAAACCGGGTGTTATGAATCCAGAGGTTGCATCAATTACTAAAGCGGCTAGCGACCTTGGCATAAAATTACTCGCAGCCGATTCTTCTTACGAATATGCTTTTTTTGGAAAAGTAAATGAAAATCTAATTAGTGAAATAATAAACAAATTACTGGTAAATAAAACTGTTGAACATATAGTCAAAACCCCACCAAAAACTCTAGTAATCGGCGGAGAACCTCAAAAAACAAAAATAATTCCGATAAGAAAACTTAACGATCTAAAACTTATGCAACTTTCAAAAGACAAGTTATTTTTAAACCTTGAAGAAATGAAAATAATAAGAGCATATTTTCAAAAAATTAATAGGGATCCAACAGATTGTGAAATAGAAATTCTTGCACAAACTTGGAGCGAACACTGTGTCCATAAGACATTTAACGCAAAATTAACAATTGACGGTAAGCTAAAAAAGCCGTTGTTTGAAAGAATAAAATCAACCGCTAAAAACAATAAGAAAATAATTATAAGCGCTTTTGTCGACAACTCAGGCGTTATTGATTTTTATGATGGGTATGCGATAAACGGAAAAGTGGAAACACACAATAGCCCATCGGCAATTGAACCATATGGTGGCGCAATGACCGGTTCCGGCGGGGTTTTCCGGGATATTTTAGGAACAGGTCAAGGGGCAAAACCCATAATTTCGACCGATATATTTTGCTTTGCAAATCCGGACATGGACTCCATAAACACTCCTCCAGGCTGTTTACCCCCGGCCTACCTTTTAAGAAGAGTTGTTGCAGGAGTTAGGGACTATGGAAACAGGGTAGGCATCCCGACAAACAATGGGTCTATTCATTTTCATAATGATTTTAGGGCAAAACCAACCGTCGCCGTTGGATCATATGGAGTATTGCCCAAAAAGAGTGCTACTAAAAAAGAACCACAAATTGGAGATTTAATCATAACTATGGGTGGGGCAACCGGAAGGGATGGCATACATGGAGCGACATTTTCATCGGCAGAAATGTCGGACAAAACAATGAATATATCCGGAAGCGCGGTGCAAATTGGGAATGCGATTGAGGAAAAAAGGGTGATTGATGCAATTTTAATAATGGAAAATCAAAACTTGATCTCATCAATTACGGATTGTGGAGCAGGCGGTTTTTCATCGGCGGTAGGAGAAATGGCCAAGAAAACTGGAGCAGAAATTCAACTTGCAAAGGTACCATTAAAATATCCAAACCTTGCTCCATGGGAAATATTTTTATCTGAATCACAAGAAAGAATGGTTATAGCAATATCAGGAAAGAATTTAAAAAATGTAGAAAAAATTTGTGACTTGTACAACGTTCCTTTTGCCCAAATCGGCAAAATTACCAACTCAAATAAACTAATAATAAATTACAAAAAGGAGATGGTTGCAAATTTGTCAATGCAATTTTTACACAATGGTCTTCCCCAGAGGCATATGGTTGGAAGGTCAAAATCAATAAAGATAAATGAAGAATTGCCAAAAAAAATTAAAGACTACGAATCAATCATTAAAAAAATAATTTCTCATCCAAATATTGCATCTAAAGAACCAATTGTCAGGATGTACGACCATAATGTTCAAGGAACAACAGCCCTTTATCCATTTTCTGGAGCAGATCTTGATGCTCCAAACGATGGTGTGGCAATCAAGCCAATGTTGTCCAAACCTTACGGGGTAATAACAACTCACGGCTTAAATCCTGTTCTTAACAATATAGATATTTATTGGGGCAGTATCTGGGCGCTAACGGAAGCAGTTTCAAATTATGTGGCCATAGGCGGAGATTTAAAAGACGCAGCCTTAATAGATAATTTTATTTGGCCATTTCCGGACGAGGAGTCTTTAGCCGATCTGGATAAATCTGTTGATGCGTGTGTGGATTTCGCAAATTTACTAAAAATGCCTTTTGTCTCCGGTAAAGATAGCCTATCATCAACATATCGTTACCCAGATGGAAAAACTTTAAAAATTCCACCGGTTCTTTTAATATCCGTTTTTGGGAAAATCCCCGATGTATCAAAAACAATTTCCTCAGATTTTAAATCCACAAACTCTATAGTTGTTTTGGTAGGAAAAAGTGATCTCAAAAACTTAGGAGGCACAATTTATTTTGACATCACTGGGTCAAAATCAGCAAAAATTCCCCAAGTAGACCTTAAATTGTTACCAAAAGTCCTATCGACAATAACTGCTTCGGCAAAGTCCGGCAAGATATTATCTATACACGACATTTCTGAAGGCGGTTTAATATCTGCCATTTCGGAAATGTGTTTTGGAGGAGCCTGTGGTGCTTCAATTGACCTATCACAAATAGACAAGAAAACAAGAAGTGAATTTATCTTGTTTTCAGAAACACCGGGAACATTTTTGTTAGAGGTAAAAGATGAAAAAGCGACAAAAAGTTTGTTTTCCAAAATTCCACACAAAATAATTGGAAAGACTCAAAAAGAAAAAACTATCAAGATTAAATCCGGTAAGAAACAAATTGTAAGCATATCAGTTGATAAGCTAAAGCAGGTATGGCAAAAACCCATGAAGGAGATATTCCATTCATGAAGCCTAAAGTTTGCATATTAAGAAGCGATGGAACCAATTGTGACCAAGAGCTTTATTACGCTTTTGAAAAATTTGGAGGTAATCCCAAGTTTGTTCAAGTAAATGAATTAAGGGATAAATCAAAGAAATTAAAGGACTTCCAAATACTTGCTCTGCCGGGAGGATTCTCATACGGAGACGATTTAGCTAGTGGCAAAATTCTTGCTATCGAATTAATTTCTTTTTTAAAAAATCAGCTAGAAGAGTTTATTAACCAAAGAGGCTTAATTCTCGGCATATGTAACGGTTTCCAAACATTAGTCCGGACGGGTTTATTACCATACAACAAAATAGGCAAAATGAATGTTACGCTCGCCCAAAACGAAAGTGGACATTTTGAATGCAGGTGGGTCAAAATTAAGCTGGAAGAGAGTAAGTGCATTTTTCTCAACAAGGTTAGCCTACCCAAAGATGGACTGGACATAGCAGTTAATCATGGCGAAGGCAAATTACTGGCACCAAATAAAATTATTAACAAAATAGAAAAAGATAATTTGGTAGTAGCCCGATATATTGACCGAAACGGTAACCAGACTCAAAATTATCCATACAACCCAAGTGGTTCCATCAAAGCAATAGCAGGACTTTGTGACCCAACCGGGAGAATTTTTGGTATGATGCCTCATCCGGAGAAACTTGTGGATGTTACGCAACATCCAAATTGGCGAAGATTTCAAAAATCAGAAATAAATTTAACCGGAAAGTATATTTTCGACAATTTGGTAAAATTTGCAAGTCACTCATGAATAAAAAAATAACTTACTCCAAGGTGGGAGACAACTACGATACAAAAGATCCCATTAAAAAACTGGCGCAAGTTGCAGCCCGAGAAACAAAAATCGAAAATGCCAATTTTAGTGAAATTACTAAATCCCGTGGGGAATCCGCTTTTGTATGGCAAGTTGGAAAACAACTGCTGGCATCGGTGGTTGAAGGCTTAGGAACAAAAAATTTGGTTGCAGACGAAACAAGAAAAATTACTGGAAAAACTTATTACGATATCATTGGCCACGATACGGTTGCATCAATTATTAACGATTTAATTTCTGTTGGTGCAAAGCCTCTTGTCCTGCATGCGTACTGGGCAATAGAAGACAACGCCTGGTTGTTAGACGAAAAAAGGATGTCAGATTTAATTTTAGGGTGGGCGAGTGCGTGTCGAATTTCCGGTGCAACATGGGGTGGCGGAGAAACACCAACTCTTAAAGGTATAGTGGAAAAGAATACGATAGATCTTGGTGGTAGCGCAATCGGGCTTATAAAGAATAAGAAATATTTAATCACGGACGATAAATTAAAAGCTGGCGATAGAATAATTTTTATAAAATCCAATGGAATCAACGCAAACGGACTGTCTCTGGCACGGGCAGTTTCCAAAAAATTAAAAAAAGGTTACGGGACAAAACTACCCAGCGGGAAAATTTACGGAGAAGAGATTTTAACAAAGACTAATATATACGCGCACCTAATTCAAGAACTTCTTGATTCGAATATAAACATTCACTATATTTCTAACATCACAGGCCATGGACTTAGAAAAGTTATGAGAGCAAGAGGAAACTTTACATATGTTATCGAAAAAATATTTACACCACAGGAAATCTTCGTTTTTATTCAAGAGCAGGCGAGTTTAACAGATCCGGAAATTTACGATACATATAACATGGGCCAGGACTACGCACTGTTCGTTGGTAAAAATGACGTAGAAAAAACAATGAATATCATTTCAAAAAATAAATTTTTACCACTTGATGCCGGCTTTATCGAAAAAGGCGAAAGACAAGTTATTATTAAACCCAAAAACATTACTTTTTCTGCGCAAACTCTGGATTTGAGATAAGGAGCTAACAGTTACTGCTTTGGTGACGGTGAAGCTTGTGTCACTGGAGAAGCCTTCTCTAGTACACACTCTGCAAGTTTTTTCTTTTCATCGTCAGATAAACTCTTATCACTTTTTTCCTGAACCATTTTTACAATCGATTCCTCGCTTAAGTTTTTTTGCACACACGCTACATTTACTTTACCAATACCCGGTACTGCAGTTTCTGCTGGAGTTTGAGATTGATCTGGTGTTTGACTAACGGGCTGCGGTCTTGATATCAATTGATCAAATGCACCCACTCTGAAATTTGCAACTATAAACCAAAGAAAAAATATTCCAACCAAAATCCATATAATATAAAATACTGTTGATAATAATTGGGATACCATCTGAAAAGATGCGATCTTTGCGATCGTCATTCTTATAGACGAAACCGCCAGGAGTATTGGCTTGCTTGTTTGGGCAGTTGCTTTTACGCTTTTATCCTCGATTTTTGTTAGTTTTCTTTTAACTGCCATTGCAACTTTGTGCATTAGACTACATTATAGCCACCTTAAAATCAAGGACCAAGTTCGCCTTTTTGCATTTTAGCCACAATTCCTATATAATTCACGGATGGCGGCACTAAAAAAGTATAAGATCGCTACTCTTTGCTCGCACTCTGCTCTTCAAATTTTAAAAGGCGCTCGCGACGAAGGCTTCGAAGCAATCCTTATTTGCACTCCAGATAAAATAGCGCTTTATAGGCGTTTTAAATTCATAGACAAAATCATAGAAATAAAAAATCACGCACAGTTTCCAAATATAGAAAAAGACTTAATCAATCAAAACGCAATTATCATTCCTCACGGTTCTTTTGTTGCTTATTTAGGGCTCGAAGAAAATAAGAAAATGAAAGTCCCTTATTTTGGCAACAAGGCTGTTTTAGATTGGGAATCGGACAGAAAACTTCAGAGGGAATGGATGCTGGATGCCGCTATTCCAATTCCGAAAAGATTCAAAAAAGGCGATAAAATTGATAGGCCGGTTATTGTAAAATCTTTTGGAGCATCAGGCGGGCATGGCTACTTCTTTGCTAAAACCCAAAGCGACTTTGATAGAAGAATAAAAAAATATAAACCAAAAAATTTTATTGTCCAAGAATATGTTATCGGGGTCCCAGTATACATTCACTACTTTTATTCACCAATAAATCAAGAACTGCAGATACTTTCTATCGATAAACGTTACGAAACAAATGTTGATTCGTTAGGAAGAATCCCGGTCCAAAACCAAACGGGTCTGGGAATCGAACCAAGCTTTGTAGTTGTTGGTAATTCACCTTTGGCGCTTCGTGAATCTCTGCTCGCCCAAGCTTACGAAATGGGCGAAAGGGTAATTGAGTCGTCCAAAAAGATAATTAATAACAGGGGAATTTGGGGACCATTTTGTTTAGAAACAATTATTACTCCCGAACAAAAATTCTCTATTATAGAAATTTCCTGTCGGATAGTTGCGGGTACAAATTTATTTATCAATGGTTCGCCGTATGCTTCGCTTTATTATGATAATGATGTTTCAACCGGCAGACGGATTGCTATGGAAATTAAAGAAGCAATTAAGAAAAATCAACTAAAAAAAATATTAGACTGATGAAAAACAATTTAAAAACTTGGCAAGGAACAACAGTTGTAATGGGTATCGATTGGGGTGACTCCGGCAAAGGTCGGTTAATTGATGACCTGTCCAACCGTGCCGACATTGTTGCCCGCTATAATGGCGGATCAAACACGGGCCACACCGTAAATAATCAGTATGGAAATTTTGCGCTCCATATAATCCCGTCCGGAATTTTTAACAAAAGTGTAATCTGTATTGTTGGTCGAAATGTTGCAGTTGATGTTGAATCTTTAATCTGGGAATTAGATCAATTAGATAAAGCAAAAGTATCTTACAAAAATTTATTAATCGACGAGCAAGCGTCACTAACAATGCCCTGGCATAAAATGCGTGATGGAATAAGGGAAAAATTTCGCACGAACAAAGTAGGTACAACCGGCAGAGGCGTAGGGCCAACATATGCTGACAGAACAGAGAGGGTAGGTTTATTGGCAGAAGATCTAAGTTCAAAAGATTTAAAGCAAAAAATTACAGATGAGGTAAAAATCCAAAATGCTTTTTTTAATCTAAAAATAAATGCCGACAAAGTATATCAAGATTACAAAAAATACTCCGCAAGAATTTCAAAATTTATTCACCCTACATCTGCGATTGTCCAGAAAGCAGTAAACTCCGGCAAAAATGTTTTATTCGAAGGTGCTCAGGGTTATTTTTTAGATATAGATGCCGGTACATACCCATTCGTTACATCGTCAAATCCCGGAGTAGTTGGCGTTTGGAGGAGTTTTGATATTCACCCCACAGAAATCAAAGAGGTAATAGGGATTACCAAAGCTTACACGCCCAGGGTAGGAGGGGGACCAATGCCTACAAAAATGGAAGGGGAAATTGCCCAAAAAATAATAGAAATTGGTAGGGAAGTAGGTACGACAACAGGGCGTGTGCGCTCCCCCGGTTGGCTTGATTTGGTTCTGGTTAAAGTCGCTGCAAAGTCAAATAAATTAACAGGACTAGCGATCACTAAACTTGATGTTTTATCCGGTCTTAAATCTTTAAAACTTTGCATAAAATATAAGCAAGGGTCAAAAGAAGTGCAATACTCGCCGCATGATTCCCAAAGTCTGGCAAAAATTAAGCCGGTTTACCTGGAATTTAAAGGTTGGAAAGAAGATATAACGGCGGTTAGATTTTTTGATAAATTACCTAAAAACGCACAAATTTATCTCAAAGCAATAGAGAAATACACAGGAGTACCTGTTAAATTTATTTCGGTAGGACCAAAAAGAGGTCAGGTAATATACAAATGAAAGCAAAAAGCATAAAAGATTACACAATAGCAGTCCTGGGGTCCCACAGTGCCCTTGACGTTTGCCGCGGTGCCAAGGATGAAGGCCTTAAGACTCTTGTAGTAGTTGAACCAGGTCGCGACAAAACTTACTCGCACTATTACAAATCACAAGGCGATATCGGATGTGTAGATGAGGTACTGGAAGTATCCAAGTTTAAAGAGTTGCTCAACGCCGATAACCAAAAGATCCTTCTCAACAAAAATTCCATCTTTATCCCCCATCGATCTTTCGAAGTTTACATAAACGATTACGATGCCATAGAAAATGATTTTAAAGTTCCAATGTTTGGAAACAAAAAATTACTGCGCTCAGAAGAGCGGACCGTAAAACCAAACCAGTACGATATATTGAATGAAGCGGGAATAAAATATCCAAAGGCTTTTAAAAATCCAAAAGACATTGATAAGCTGGTTATAGTTAAGGTACCGGAAAAAGAAAGAGGGTTCGAAAGAGCTTTTTTCCTAGTAAACAGTCCTGTAGGATATTTACATGAATCCCAAAGACTACTCAATTTAGGTCTAATTACTAATGAATCGCTTCAGAGCGCGGTAATAGAAGAGTTTGTTTTAGGAGTTCAAATAAATTTTAACTTTTTTTACTCAACCATAAAAAATCGCTTGGAATTAATCGGAACCGATACAAGAAGACAAACAAATCTGGACGGGCTTCTAAGACTATCTTCCAATTTGCAGCAAAAGGTTCTCAAGGACAATTTAGTCAATATTAAATATGAAGAAGCAGGTCATATAGCAGTCACCTCGCTGGAATCTTTACTGGAGCCGGCGCATGCTGCGGGTGAAAATTTTGTAAAGGCTTGTAAAAAACTTTTTGCACCGGGAGTAATAGGTCCGTTTTCCCTACAATCTGTAATAACACCTGGCCCGCCAAAAAAAGAGATAGTTGTTTTTGACGTTTCACCCAGAATGCCCGGAAGCCCGGGAATTGCAGCAACACCATACAGCAAATACTTATTTGGAGAGTCTTTAAGTATGGGCAGGAGAGTCGCGATGGAAATCAAAGAAGCAGTAAAATCAAATAGGTTAAAAGATATACTAACATGAGTAATTTTTACGACAGTTATCAATCCCCCTTTTCCTGGCGCTATGGATCTGTAAAAATGCGCCAAATATTTTCCGAAGTTAATAAAAGAAAAACGTGGAGAAAAGTCTGGGCTGCCTTGGCTCGTGCTCAGAACCAAATGGGGCTGGTTTCCAAAGCCGAATTAGAAGACATCGTAAAAAATCAAAATAATATTGACATAGATTCAGCCCACAAATTTGAGCATGACCTAAAACACGACCTTATGGCAGAAGTTATGACATACGCTGCCCAGGCAAAAATAGGAGGAGGAAAAATCCACTTGGGGGCTACATCTCAAGACATTGAAGATAATGCAGACGCAATCAACTTTAAAGCAGCGCTTGAAATCATAGAAAAACAATTAAAAAATTTATTGTCGAACTGGGCCAAAAAAATAGATGCCAACAAAAACTTAGTTTGCATGGCCTACACACATCTTCAACCCGCAGAACCCACTACCTTGGGTTATCGGTTTAGTTATTACGCGCAGGATCTATTGATGGACTTAGAACTTCTAAATTATGTAAAAAAACAAATAAAGGGCAAAGGTATGAAAGGAGCAGTTGGAAATAGCGCAAGTTATGTCTCCCTTCTTGGTAAAAAAGCACAAAAACTAGAAGAGTATGTGCTGACAGACTTAGGAATTGAAGCGTTTGATATCACTGGCCAGGTTTACCCAAGAAAGCTGGATTTTTTAGTCCTGACGCTTCTTTCCTCCATTGCCCAAAGCTTAAATAAATTTGCGTTTGACATGCGGATATTACAATCTTCACCCTTTGGGGAGCTCGCCGAACCTTTTGGGGAAAAACAAGTTGGGTCGTCTGCAATGCCTTTCAAAAGAAACCCGCAAAATTCCGAACGTATTTGCTCCCTTGCCCGCTATATAGCAACACTTTCACGAGTCGCTTGGGACAATGCAGCAAACTCTCTTTTAGAAAGAACGCTTGACGATTCCGCATCCCGCCGTCTTGTGATACCGGACAGCTTCTTAGCACTCGACGAAATCCTTACAATCACCAGTTCCATAGTCAAAGACTTAGTCATAAACAATAAAAATATAGAAAAAAACCTGGCTCAATTTGGACCATTTTCTGCCCTGGAAGCAATTCTATTAAAAAGCACGAAAAACGGGGCAAGTAGGCAGGAGATGCACGAAATATTAAGACTTCATTCTATGAAAGTTTATGACGAAATGCTAAAAACAGGTGAAAATAATCTTTTTAAAAATTTAAAACAGGATAAAAAAATCTTAAAATATCTAAAAGCTACCGAAATAGAAAATTTATCAAACTACAAAACACATATAGGCTATGCACCTAAAAAAGCCGCAGAAACTGTCCAGAAAATAAGACAAAACTTATGAAATGTAATACAACTTACCTCTTGGTACTTTTACTAAAAAAAGATAGAATATCGATCAATATTTTAAAATGAAAAAAGCCGAAGTAGCCATAATAATGGGATCTGATTCCGATTTGGAAGTTATGGCCGATGCTGCCGAATTTCTGGAGAAGTTGCAAATTCCATATGAACTAGACATTCTCTCAACCCACAGGTCACCAAAAGAAACTGCAGACTTTGCCCAAAAAGCCAAGAGCATTGGTGTAAAAGTTATAATCGCAGCTGCTGGCGGGGCTGCAGCTCTCCCGGGGTCCATTGCTTCTCTTACAACCTTGCCCGTAATCGGTGTACCCATAAAATCAAAATCCTTAGAAGGATTGGACTCTTTGCTTTCCATGGTTCAAATGCCTCCAGGTGTTCCTGTTGCAACAGTTGGTATAAATGGAGCCCAAAATGCTGCCATCTTAGCCGCGCAAATTTTAGCGCTTTCCAACCCCGGTATCTCGCAAAAACTTGAAGAATACAAAAAAAATATGGTAAAAAGTGTGTGGGAAAAATCCCAAAAGCTGAAAACAGAAGGTTATAAAAAATATCAAAACCAAAAGAAGTGATTCCTACTAAAACAATCGAAAAATGGATACCGCTTGCCCTCAAAAACACAGAAGTCAAAGGCCTCGGTAAAAGACAAAGCGGTAAAGTCCGGGACTGGTACTCTCTAAATAGCATCAGAGTTTTGGTTGCAACTGACCGAATTTCGGCTTTTGATAGGGTCCTTGGTCTTATTCCTTTTCGTGGCGCTGTTTTAAATAAAATTTCCGAATTTTGGTTTCAAAATACTAGGGATATTATCCAAAACCACATGATTGGCGTCATCGACCCCAATATTATGCTGGTTTCCGAAGTACAAGCCCTGCCGGTTGAAGTAGTTGTCCGTGCGTATATTACCGGCGTTACCGACACTTCGCTTTGGAAAAATTACCAGGCAGGCAGTAGAGTGATCTACGGCATCAGATTTCCGGATGGCCTTTCCAAAAATCAAAAACTGGTAAAACCCGTAATCACACCAACTACCAGGGCGACCGGAAAGGGTGGCCACGATGAACCGATTACTGCAAAAGAAATTGTCCAAAAAGGATTGGTCAGCCAAAAAGTTTGGAAACAAGTGGAAGATGCGGCGCTCAAGATTTTTAACAGAGGCACAGCTCTTTATGCCAAAGCAGGCCTTATTCTTGCCGATACTAAATATGAATTTGGTCTTGATAAAAAAGGAAAGCTTATTTTGATAGATGAAGTCCATACTCCGGATTCAAGCCGACTTTGGGTTGCAAAAACATACAAACAGAAAGTTAAAGCCGGAGAAGAACCGGAAAACTACGACAAGGAATTCATGCGGCTTTGGTTTGCCAAAGAGGGTTATTCCGGTCGCGGTAAACCACCCCTAATGCCCAATGATTTAATAGTAAAAATTGCCACCCGCTACATGGAAGTTTTTGAAAAATTAACTAAAACTAGCTTCGACATAGATCTCGCCAAAACTCCCACAGAAAGAATCAAAGAAAGTCTAGAAAAACTTCTCTGATCCGGGGTGGAAATTTTGATATAATCATCTATGGTTGCGGTAATTAACTTTGGTGGACAATACGCACATCTTATTGCAAGACGCGTAAGGGAACTCGGGGTAAAAAGCGAACTGGTAAACCCTGAAATTAAGATAGAAGATCTCAAAAAGCTCTCTCCCACAGCTATAATTTTTTCCGGAAGCCCATTTTCCGTCTATGAAAAAAATGCCCCGCATCCAGATACAAAAATCTACGGTCTTAACATCCCGATTTTAGGCATTTGCTATGGCCACCAGCTAATTGCCCATCAACTAAACGGGAAAGTATCTCCCGGAAAAACAAAACAATTTGGAAAAGAAAGTCTGGAAATAGGCAAGTCACCGCTTTTTAAAGGATTATCGAAAAAAGAAATAGTTTGGTTTTCCCATGGAGACCAGGTCAACACACTTCCTGCAGGTTTTGAGTGTATTGCCTCCACAAAGTCAGCTAAACTCGCAGGCCAGCAAAACCTGTCAAGAAAAATCTTTGGAATTCAATTTCATCCGGAGGTTACCCATACCCAAAAAGGCACAACAGTTTTAAAGAACTTCCTCTTTGATATCTCAAAAGTAAAAAAGGATTGGGATCTTGGACAAGTTAAAGACTCGATAATTAAAGAAATTCGACAAAAAGTCGGCCGCCAAAATTCAATTATGGCCGTTTCCGGTGGAGTTGACTCGCTTGTTGCAGCAACTTTAATCAAAATTGCCGCACCCAACAATCTCCATCTGATTTTTATCGACACTGGCTTGATGCGCAAAAATGAAGTTGAAGAAGTTAAAAAAATAATTAATTGCGGTGGCTTTAAAAACTTCACCACGATAAACGCCTCAAAAATATTTCTAAAAGCATTAAGCGACATCGTAGACCCGGAAGAAAAGAGAAAAGTAATTGCTCGGGAATATTTTAAAGTTTTTGAAAATGAGGCCGAAAAAATCAAGGACGCCTCGCCTGCCGGCAGGCAGGTCAAGTTTTTAGGACAAGGAACAATTTATCCAGACCGCATCGAATCTGCTCAGCCTAATAAGCACGCGGATAAAATAAAAAGTCACCACAACGTAACCTTACCAGATTCTCTAAAATTAAAACTTATCGAACCGCTCGCAGACCTTTATAAAGATGAAGTCAGGAAAATCGGTTTACTTTTGAAAATCCCTCAGAAGTTTATCCAAAGACACCCTTTCCCCGGGCCGGCACTTGCCATAAGAATACTTGGAGAGGTGACGGAAGAACGCTTGGCAATTCTTCGCGAAGTTGACGATATCTTTATTTCCGAACTGAAATCAAGCGGTTTATATAATAAAGTCGGCCAAGCCTTTGCTGCACTTCTTCCCATAAAGTCTGTCGGCGTCATGGGCGACGCGCGTACTTATTCGTACATTGTCAGTCTCAGGTCGGTCGACACTACCGACTTTATGACAGCAGATTGGACCAAATTCCCACCCGCTTTTTTGGAAAAAGTATCAAGTCGGATTGTCAACGAAGTACGTGGCGTCAATCGCGTCCTTTACGACATCACCCAAAAACCTCCGGCAACTATTGAGTATGAGTAAAAAGCGCATTTCATGCTTGACAAAAGACCTATAGCACTGTATAATTCGCTCTTATCATGTCAGCAGACATAGAAAAATTAGCCGGAGAATTCAAAGGAGATCAATTTAAGCACCTCCGTGCCTTCCTTAATGCAAACGCGCAGCTTGCAAGACAACTTGGCGCACCTGAACATTTTGACAATGGCCAAAGAACTTCTGTACCCAAAGCGGAAGGGGTCACGGAATTTAAACTAGATACTCCAGATGCAGTTACCAACACATTTGGTCGAATTTGGGAAGCTCGAGGCAAACTTATTGGTGTAACTTTCGATATTGCTCAGTGTCCTCTCAGTGAAAAAGAATTGAAAGAACGTGAGAAGAGAAATATCAGAGTTGGTGTTCTTCCACAAGCAGTAGCAACTCAAGAAACTCGTCATCTTTTGGGCGAAATGTTTCCAAAAATGCAAAGTCACAGTGTCCAAGAAGGCAATTCTGTAACTAATGACGAAAACCCATCGGGCTATTTTGATTACGAAGCTGCAATTGACGCACCTTACCTTGACACTAAAGAAAAGGAGCTCATGGAAAGAATAAAAAAGGACGGCAGAACAATACTTAATCTTAACCAATACATTGTTGCTGGCCAGGACAGTAAGCTATTTACAGGAAAATATTTAGATGAAGTAAGCACATGGGTTCGACTTGCTTCCCGTGGCGGCGGTCGCATGGTCGTTGCGGGCTTCGGCGGTGACGGCAGCTTGCGCGTCGCTTCGGGTCTGCGCGCTGACAATCACCATTCGCTTCTTGGTGGGCGTTCCTCGGGAGTAAAGAAAGCTTAAGCCTTTGACCCTTTATACTTTTTTATTCTTTAAACTTTGTTCTTTTCGAATTTTTTTTAATTTTCGAGCTTGTGAGAAAATAAGTTCTCTTTTATACTAACTCCGAGATTAGGTTAATGCATCTGAAACTACGGTTTTAGGTCACCAAAATCCTTGATTTTCAAAATAGTTGCCAGAATCTAAGCATTCACGGATGCTTAGAGCGTTGCAATAGAGAAGCAAGAAACTCCTTGTTTTGTGCTTGTGAAGATGTTCTTCGTTCACTCAAAGGGCTGCTTCCAAATAAAATACAGCGGTAACACTTGGCTAATCTAAGTGAAGGCGCAGTGACTACTGATGGCACAAAGCAAATTTAGTGGTCGGTTCCCGTAACGACGGTCGCATGATCAATGCGAACTTCAACAGTGACGGCAACTTGAACGTCAATTCGAATCTGAACGCTGACAATCACAATTCGAATCTTGGTGGACGTTCCTCGGGAGTATTTTGCAATTGTATTTTAAGGGAGGTATTGCGATCTGTTTGTAGTATCTCCCTTAACTTTACTTTGTTATTGAGCGTTTCCAGCCGCCAATCATGCGGCCGATTTCCTGAAGATTACTTTCTAGCTGTAAGTATTTTTTATTGTCAATCGCTTTGGTATCTTTAGCAAGTCTTAATAGTATCTTAAGAATATCGGCAGATATAACAGATTTTTCCAGAACAGGCAATTTCTGCTCGCGCTGCAAGTAGCTTGCCCGCACGATAAGCTCAATTAGCTCAAGCGCGATCTGATCAAGCTTTGCTCCCAGACCATAACGTTTAGTCTTGGGGAATTTTTCAATTTCCCCACTTAGATTTTTGTAAAAGTCGTAAAGTTTGGAAAATATGGGGATATCAGGCGCAAAGTCCGTGGGGGGGGGGCATGTTTAGTAGTTCAAATGTCAAAACGCAAAATTCAAAAGTTATGACTTACTCCAGTTTAATATCAATTGAAAACCTTTTTCAAGCATGGGAAGAATTTAAAAAGGGAAAACATGGCAAGCATGATATACAAATTCTCGAACTTCATCTTGAAGATAATATTTTTGACCTGCACCATAGGTTAAAAAATAAAACTTACAGACACGGCACGTACAAAGATTTTTATGTAAATGACCCTAAAAGAAGGCATATCCATAAATCGAATGCGACAGATAGGGTTCTTCACCATTTATTGTATAAACATCTTTACCAGATATATGATAAAACGTTCATCTGCGATTCTTACTCTTGCAGAACTGGAAAAGGGACGCATAAAGCAGTCAGGCGCCTGGAGACGTTTGCAAGAATTGTTAGCCATAATTACACAAGAGAATGTTGGGCTTTGAAGCTAGACATTAAAAAGTTTTTCGATTCCATCGACCATAACATTTTAAAAAACCTGCTGTACAAAAAAGTAAAAGACCAGAATATTAGTAACCTTATTGATGAAGTTATAGATAGTTTTCATTCAGAAGCAGGCTCTGGAAAAGGTATTCCTCTTGGCAATTTAACAAGCCAAATTTTTGCCAATATCTATTTGAACGAACTTGATCAGTTTATCAAACGCGATCTGAAAATCAAATATTACCTGCGCTACGCTGATGACTTTACTATTATTAATACGGATGTTGGAAAACTAAATAGTTATTTGGTTTCAATTGTCGATTTTTTAAAGGATCAGTTAAAACTGGAGCTTCATCCGAACAAAATCTCTTTGAGAAAGTTAAAATGGGGAATCGACTTTTGCGGCTATATTGTCCTGCCTCATCATACTTTGCCAAGGACAAAAACTAAAAGAAGAATTCTTAAGAAAGTTGCAGAAAGGTATATTGAGAATCAGTCGCTACAGTCATATCTTGGTTATTTTTCTCATGCAAAAAGTTTTAAATTGCAACAAAGCTTGAAAAACAGTTATTATTTAAAATCATGAATCTTAAATACTTTACTTTCATCACCTCCAATAAAAATAAAGCTTTGGAAATTAGACAAATCTTAGGTCCTGACATCAAAATTAAAGAACTAGATCTTGACGAAATCCAATCACTAGATATAGACAAAGTAATTAAGGCAAAAGCAAAAGCAGCCTACGAAATTGTCAAAAAACCCGTGGTTGTTGAGGATATCAGCTTTGAAATAAAAGCACTCAATGGCTTGCCGGGAACTTTCATAAAATTTTTTCTGATGAAAATCGGCACCGAAGGCACAGTAAAACTAATCGGCAAAAACTCATCAGACACAACGGTAACTGCAGCCATTGGCGCTTACGACGGGCAAAAATTAAAAATCTTTAAAGGCGTAGTAAAAGGTACTCTATCCAAAACCAACAAGGGAGAAAGCGGTTTTGGTTTTGACAGAATTTTTATTCCAACAGGATACAACAAAACTTATGCCCAACTAGATCCAATACTTAAAAACAAAATTTCCCACCGCGCAAAAGCATTAAAGAAACTTTCACTGTATCTATCAAAATGAAAAAAATACCTAGATCCTGAATCAAGTTCAGGATGACATCAGAACTTATTTCTTAAACACAACAAGCCTGTAACCCAAAAAGTTCCAAACAAGCGATAAAAATGTGGCTCCGATGTTAGCAATATTCAACCAAAGCTTAGCAGACACACCAGCCGGCGCGGGAATAAGAGTTGTTAAAATATAAACAGTACCAACGTTCACCGAAATCCCAATAGTAGAGACTACCACGAACGTTAATGGGTTAGCCTTTTTCTTTCCCTCAAACACCCAATTTTTATTCCACCAATAACTATTGGCAAGAGCAACCGAAAACGACACGGCTTTAATCGGAATAAGCTGCAAACCTCCGGTTACCCCTGTATAAGTTGATAAATAATTTAAAATTCCGAAGTCAATAGCCGTATTTAAAACTCCCACCAAGCCGAATTTAGAAAGCTGCCACAAAATAGCCAACTTCTTGCCGATATAGTACATAACAACCATCCCAACCACCGCAAGGGCTGTATAACCAACATATATATAATAAGTAGGGTATTTAGAAAGAATGTCAACGCCTTTAGCCTGCAAAGTAGGAGGCAAAAAAAATGCTGTTAATATTGCCGCAACAACGGACAGTAAGAAATTGCGTGAATTCACTTTACAGTTTAATTAAATATCATAAAATTAAACTTTACAAGAGATAGAGCTAAAATTATTTAAACCCTTTATGAAAAAACTGTTAATAATTACGACAATCACCCTCGGTACATTTATAATCTTTTTCAGTTTTAACAAAATTTTAATTAATACCCGTATTTTAGAAAAAAAGGAAAACAGGATATATGGCATTAAGAATTCCAATTCCGCCCCTGAAGCTTCTTCATCCTCAACAATATCTCAAGCTGGTATCAAAGTTATCCGAGTTGTTGACGGTGACACAATAGAGATTGAAGGAGGGCAAAGAGTTAGGTATATCGGTATCGACACGCCGGAAACAGTCCATCCGCAAAAAGTAGTGCAGTGCTTTGGTAAAGAGGCCTCAGAGAAAAATAAAGAATTGGTAGAAGGGAAAAGCGTCACACTTACAAAAGATGTATCCGAAACAGACAAGTATGGAAGATTGCTTCGATATGTATATATTGGCGACATCATGGTTAACGATTTTCTAGTTCGCCAAGGGTATGCTTATTCTTCGTCTTATCCACCGGATGTTGCTCATCAGGAAGAATTTAAAGAAGCGGAACTTGAAGCTCGTCAGGGCGATAGAGGCCTGTGGTCCGCATGCCAGCCGGGAAGCAAAATCTTAACGAGTCTACTAATACCATCGAGACAGGGCCAAATGACTGCAGCATAAAGGGCAATGTGTCATCCTCCGGTGAAAAAATTTATCACATGATCGGTCAAAAATATTATCAAAAAACCGCAGTAGACCAGTCAAAAGGCGAAAAATGGTTTTGCACAGAAGATGAAGCCAAAAGAGATGGATTTAGAAAATCTAAAACCTAATTCGATTTCCATTGCGACCGCAAAGCGTCAATCCAGCCACTAAACGCTTCAAAGACACTTATCTCTCTGCATACGCTATCAAGCGATTCCACATCTGCTGCAGACAGTAAAACAGTTTTTGTAGTGTAAGGATACATTATAGATTTAGGGTTATTATTATGATTCACTCCTAGTGAGTGTCCAAGTTCATGTGCCAAAGTATGAACAAGTTCCTGCTTATTATTGTTGAAATAAATTTCAATCCTCATTTTATCCCCCATAAAAATTCCTTCTTCCGGCTTTTTAGAAAGATCTGTATTAAAATCTTCAATGGCACTATTAAGCTTTCCAACTTGCAAATTGTAGTTTTCCGACGACAAATTCAGGCTTCCTGCCTTTTCATTCAACTTATTCGCTTCCGATTGTAAATCTTGTTGCTCGCGCGCAAGCTTCTCAAACTCGTCCGGTGGAGCGCCACCTTGATTATTCCAACTTTGCACCAACTCATTATGTACTTCCAGCCTCTTTTTAAAATCCTCAACCTGGTTTTTGTAGGCGCGGGTTTCCGCATCTAATTGCCCTTTTTGTTTATCTAACTGATTATCCAAACTATTTATTTGATTACTCTCTTGTTGTCTGGAATCAAAAATTAAATTTACAGAAACTTTACCCTGTTCGTCATAAACAAACACGTCTTTGCCTCGTTTTGAGTTCCAAATACTCGCAGCCTCTTTCACATCGGCCAGAAATTGCGCTTGAGTTAAATTAAACCTCTTGTCGACAAAATCAACCCTGTAAGTAATAGGCCTGTCGCAAGGATTTAAGGATTGGAAAAACTCCGAGTACTTGTCCCGGTTTACAAAGAGAACACCAATAGTCAAAAAAACTACAAACAAATATGTAAACTTCTTCATATTAAAGATTTTAACAAAATAGCCCACGTTATATAATCCAATTAGTGCTAGCCAAAGTTATATCTGCTGCAGTCGTGGGTTTGGATGCCGTACCAATAACGGTGGAAGTAGACATAGCGGCCCAAGGACTTCCGTCTTTTACAATTGTGGGCTTGCCGGACAAAGCGGTCGAAGAAAGTAAAGAACGGGTCCGCGCAGCAATAAAAAACAGTGGGGCCGATTTTCCGGCCAAAAAAATTACTGTAAACCTGGCGCCAGCCGATTTACCAAAAGAAGGCCCCGCATACGATTTACCAATCGCACTCGGAATTTTAATTGCCTCAGAACAACTAAGAGCTGACACAACGGGCAGTATTTTCGTTGGTGAGCTTTCCTTGGATGGGTCATTAAGAAGAATATGGGGAGTCTTACCCTGTGCGATTATGGCCAGGGATAAAAGTTATAAAAACATTTTCATTCCTGAAGATAACTTAGACGAAGCAGCCATAATAGATAAAATTTCAGTTTACAACTTAACAAATCTTCGCCAGCTTTTTGACCACTTTGCCCAAAATAAATTGATGGTACCGGCAAAAACAAAAAAACAATTTTTTAAATCACAAGTAAGTGACGAATACGATTTTGAAAATATTAGAGGTCAGGAAAGCGCCAAAAGAGCACTGGAAATAGCTTCTGCGGGTAGCCACAATATTCTTATGAAAGGACCACCGGGCGCCGGCAAAACCTTAATGGCCCGTTCTTATGCAACTATTCTACCCAAGCTTACTTTTGAAGAAAGCCTTGAGGTGACTAAAATTTATTCTGTTGCAAATTTGCTAAACCGCGAGAACCCAATAATTACTTCCCGGCCGTTCAGAAGCCCTCATCATACAACTAGCCATATTGGCTTGATTGGCGGTAGCACCATACCTCGGCCGGGAGAAATTTCTTTGGCACACAGGGGAGTACTATTTTTGGATGAGTTTCCGGAATTTTCAAGACAAGTTTTAGAAGCGTTGCGCCAGCCTATGGAAGATGGATTTGTGACTATTTCCCGTGCATCCGGGTCAGTAAAATTTCCCTGCCGGTTTAGTTTGGTGGCAGCCGCAAACCCCTGCCCTTGCGGATTTTTAGGAGACCAAAACAGAAACTGTGTTTGTACACCTTCAGCAATTACCCGCTACCAAAAAAGGATTTCCGGTCCAATTTTGGACAGAATTGATATTCATGTAACAGTACCAGCGGTAAAAGTAGAAAAATTAACAACAGCAGCAAATTCTGAAGGATCAAAAATTATCAAAGCCCGTGTCCAAAAAGCCCGCGATATCCAGGAAAAACGATTTTCTAAATTATCGATCACCTCAAATGCCGAAATGTCCAGTAAAACCATGAAACAATTCTGCAATCTCGATCAACCATCGATTACTCTATTAAAACAAGCGATTTCAAAACTTAACCTTTCCGCCCGATCTTTCCACCGTGTTGTTAAAATCGCACGTACAATCGCTGATCTCGAAAACTCACTCAAAATAAAAACAAATCATGTTGCAGAAGCACTGCAATATCGACCAACAACAGACGCCTGACAATTATAAAAAGTAATTAATTTTCTGTTAATATTAAAGTGTGAAGAAAGTCTTAATGGTTACGGCAACAGTGCTTTTGGCTCTTGGAATAATAACTTTTATAGTGACTGTCGTTATCAGCTTTAAAGTTGTTAAGCAAACAACCGATAAAATTAATTTCGCCGTAAAAGACCAAATTCAACCACTTGTAAGAATACCAAGCGTAATCCCTCCTGAAACAAAAAGCTTCGATAAGACAATTTACATATGGGAAATGGAAACAAAAGAAGGGGAGATAATAAAGGTAAAGCTAACCCATGATACAGCCTTCTCCCAAAAAGTGGACAAAGTAAATATGGTTCTGGAGATGGATGGGGGAGATCCCAGCGTGTTCAACAAAGTCCTTCCGGCAGTTATTGCTGACAAGCAAACAATTATTTCAATTGTTGACCCCAAAAGGATGAATACAGAGTCAAACACCGAAGCACATTACAATAAAATAGACTTTACGACTAAACCAGAAACAGGGCAAGTAACAAAAGTAATTTGGGAATTTAATAAGGAGTTTTTGACAGGCAGGAACGAGGATCTTTATAACAAAATCTACAGCTATCCAGAGCCAATTCTTAAAGGTTTGTACAAAGTGCAGCGGATTATTTTAGAAGCATTTTCAACCTAAACTTCAAGCGGAGAAAAAACCCCATATGACAGAAAACATTTGTCCTGTGGGGTTTTTCTTTTTTGAAAAAAAGCAATCGAGCCAAGCTCGGCTTGCCCTCTTGAACTAACCGCCGATTTTAAACATTGATGTACCACAAACTGGGCACTTACCCTTAAGAGCTGGTTTACCGTTTTTCATGGTTACCTTTTGTGCGTTAGGGTCATCTCTCTTTTCTCGGCATTTAACACAATACATTGTTGCCATTTATAAATCACCTCCTTTAGACAGTAATTTTCTTTAGCCTTAGTCCAATATTTAATTGAGGCTAGTTAGCTTCAGATAGACTCAACCATAGCATAGCCTCAGCAGCCTAGTCAAGAAAATCAATTTGAAGCTAAATTTACTAGAATTATATGGGCTATTTAAATAAAGGGATATTAGAAAATTTTAAGGCTAGCTGTAGCCCTATAATGAACAACGCAAGCAAAATTATTCGGGTAAGTTCGCTTTGAAGTTTTTTATAGTCAATCTCACTTGTCAATCTATTTGCAACGTTCTTGTGCGCATCAGAATGCCCCAAGACGGTAACTTGCTCATCGTGGTCAGCCACTTTGTAAGAAATAACTCCAGACTCTGTAAAGACAATTCTATTTTTAGCTGCAATTTTCCTGCGCTTTGTTTTAAAAGGCATAACAATTTTTCATATAATATCACAAAGGCAGTCAAAAATCGTTGACAACCAAAGAAGCGACATGGTAAAAGGTTGGAGTAATTAATTTATCCAAAAATGTGGTGGGAGCAACTAAATTTTATATATCTAATCTTGCTCCTTTTAACAATAGCGGTAATTTTATTGGGATTATACTTAATAAGGGTAGTCAATCACTATAAAAAGCTGACGCGGGGAGTAAATAACCAAAGTTTGGATAAAATTCTAGAAACGATCATTAACAAGCAAAACTCGCATGCTGCCCACCTATCAGATTTAAGTGCGCACCAGGTTACTCAGGAAGAAAAGTCGAGGGAATATTTTCAAAAATATGCGCTTGTCCGTTTTAACCCATTTGAAGATGCAGGGGGCGACCAAAGTTTTGTTGTTGCGCTGCTTGACGGGCGTGGAAATGGGATCGTAATCTCATCACTGCACTCAAGGAGCGGCACAAGAGTTTACACAAAAGGAGTAATGGCTGGTAAACCTCAAGTTCACGCATTTACAAAAGAAGAAAAAGAAGCGGTTGAAAAAGCCCTAAAGAAGAAAAATATTTGAAATTAGGTTAAAATAAAATCTAATGAACTTTCTGCCTAATAAAAAATTACAAATTGTCATGGCCGGCATTTTACTGTATGCAGTTTCAACCGGCGTGTCATATGTTGCATTTAGCCTTTTTCTAAAGACGCCTATTAATATAGTTACACCTTTTGGAAATCTTTCAGATCCCACCTCTGGCAACGAAGAAGGTACCAAAGACCAGCCTTGCCCACTTAATGGAGTTATGTATACCAAAAATAGAAAAGACGCATGGGACAATAGAAGGCCACTAGGGGTAATGGTAGAAAACCATGTAGACGCACGGCCAGTACTGGGCCTTTCAAGAAGCGACGTGGTCTACGAAGCCATCGCCGAAAGTGGAATAACAAGATATTTAGCGATGTATTTGTGTCAAGATGCCGGAGATATAGCTCCAATTAGAAGTGCACGTACATATTTTATCGACTGGCTTAGCGAATATGATGCCGCTTACTCCCACGTAGGTGGTGCCAACAGGGCTGGCCCCGCAAACGCTCTAGGGCAGATTAGAGATTATGGCATTAAAGATATGGATCAATTTGGAATAGGCTTTCCCACATATTGGAGAGGTACAGACAAACTGGCACCGCACAATGTCCACTCCACCACAAAAAAACTTTGGGAAGAAGCTCAAGAAAGGGGATTTGGAGTAAAAGACGATAAAGGCGTACGCTGGGATGCAAACTTTACTCAGTGGAAATTTAAAGTCGAAGCACCTTTAGACCAAAGGAGTGATCAAACCCCGATAACGGTTCCTTTTAGGCCAAACGCACCAGACTACGCTGTAATATGGAAGTACGACAAGGAGTCAAATACCTATAAAAGATTTCATGGTGAAACAGCTCAAATTGATAAAATATCAAATGAGCAATTAAGTGCAAAAAATATAATTATTCAACTCGCCTCGGAAAGATTCCTGAATGACGAAGAAGGCCATCTTTTGTACACCACCACCGGTTCGGGTAAAGCAATTGTCTTCATGGATGGAAAAGTCACAGAAGGTAAATGGAATAAAGCAAACCGCACAGCGAGAACAAAATGGACCGATGCCAAGGGAAAAGAAATAGAATTAAATAGAGGTCAAATTTGGGTACAAACAATTCCTATAGGGAATGTTGTAGAATACTAACGTCCTTTTGGGGCATTAGCAAAAAGGGCCCGCCTGCTAAAGATTATCTGCCAAATAAAAATTTAAAAAAAGGAATGCCTAAGTTTTAGTGCCCTAAAAATTAGGTGGAAGCATGATTGTAGATATTTTAATTTCAAAAGTAAGAGTAAAAATATTTGAGCTCTTTTTGGGAAACCCCGGACAGATGTATCACGTTCGGGAAATAGTCAGACGTGTAGAAGAGGAAATAAACGCAGTAAGAAGAGAGCTGGCCAGACTTGAAAAAACCGGCTTTTTAGCCAGCGAATGGAGGGCAAATAGAAGATATTACGGTGTTAAAAAAGACTACATGTTTTTTTCGGAATTTTTATCCATGGTTAATAAAAGTGTTGGCTTAGGAGGAGCAATCATCAAAAACAAAGCAAAACTTGGCAAAATTAATTACGCGATGCTTTCTGGCTCGTTTGTGCGGGGAAAGCCATATACGCAAAACGAAGTTGACCTTTTTGTTGTCGGCACAATTGTTCTCCCGGAGCTGTCTGCAATTATTAAAGACGAAGAGGCAAGAAGAAACAGGGAAATAAACTTTACTCCTATGACTGAAGAGGAATTTAATTTCAGGAAGAGTAGACGAGACCCGTTTGTTCTTGGAATTCTGGCACGACCGCGTGTTATGCTAATTGGCGACGAAGAAGAAATGGTTAAACTCTAAAATGCCCTCATGTACAAAAAACCCCGTTTAAGCATCCTATTTATATTAATTCTGACAATTGTGGCCGTATATATCAACTTGCCAAAGGTTACCGTCTTAGGGCACGTTATATCTCACCCAAAAATTGCCACGAGTTTTTTCACAAGAGATTTGGAACCCAAACTTGGCCTAGATCTGGCGGGAGGGGTTCAGCTTACAATGAGTGCAGACATGCAAAATGTTTCAGAAGAAGATAGGGATAGCGCGCTGGAATCTGCAAAAAATGTTATAGAAAACAGAATTAACTCATTAGGAGTTTCTGAACCAATAATACAAACAGCCAAAACTCAAGGTCAGTACAGGTTAATCATAGAAATACCGGGAATTACAGATGTCGAGCAGGCTCTTGCGACTGTAAGAACTACAGCACATTTAGAATTTAAAACTTTAACACCTGCAGCCAGGGGGAATGCTACCGAATCTGCAAAGCTAGAAAACTACGAAAGCACCGGCCTTACCGGCAAAGACTTAAAACGGGCAGTTGCTGCTCCCAGTCGTGATCCTAATACCCCCGGTTATGTCGTAAATTTGGAGTTCAATGGGGATGGAGCCAAAAAACTGGAAGAGATAACAAAAAACAACCTAAACGAACCCATGGGAATGTTTTTGGATGAACAACCAATATCATGGCCTCCACCAACCATAAGGGCAGTAATTTCTGATGGTAGTGCACAAATTAGTGGGAATTTCAACTCCAATAGTGCAAAAGAACTTACAATTCAGCTTAACGCGGGTGCGCTTCCTGTTCCACTTAAGATAGAAAGCCAAAACAGGGTGGGGCCAACAATTGGCGCAGTTGCCATAGAAAAAAGCATCATAGCAACCGCAATCGGGCTTCTTTCGGTTGCAGTGTTTATGATTGTTTACTACCGCCTATTGGGTGTTTTCGCGGTAGTTGCTCTCTCCGTCTACACCGTTCTGGTATTTTCTGTTTTCAAGCTTGTTCCAGTCACCTTAACGCTTGCCGGTATAGCCGGGTTTGTTTTATCTATCGGCATGGCAGTGGATGCCAATATTTTGATTTTTGAGCGGATGAAAGAAGAACTTGCTTGGGGCAAGCCAAAACACGAGGCACTTTTTGCAGGCTTTGACAGGGCATGGTCTTCTATTCGTGACTCTAACGTCTCATCACTGATTACAACATTTATTCTTTTTAACTTTGGCACCGGGTCAATCCGTGGTTTTGCCCTGACACTTGCTGTTGGTATTTTAATTTCTATGTTTAGTGCCATAACCGTAACACGTAACTTATTAAAATTCTTCTGGGTAGGTAAAGTATGAATTTAATAGCAAAGCGTAATCTTTTCTTTGCTCTCTCTCTTATAATTCTTGTCCCTGGAGTAATAGCGCTTTTTACATGGGGTCTTAAGCTAGGAATAGATTTTACAGGAGGGACTCTTTGGGAGGTAAAATTTGTTGAAAAAAAAGAAAACGTAACCACCCAAAGCTTTCAGGCATTTTTAAATGATATTGGTGCAGAGGCTTCAACCGTATCTACGACTTCGGATGACTCAATTTTGGCGAGACTAAAAATAAATGAGGAAGCAAAATTGAACGATGTTAAAAGTAAGGTAAAAGATAAATATGGACAAGTGGAAGATGTACGTCTGGAAACTGTAGGCCCGACAATTTCAAAGGAGCTAACTCAAAAAGCACTACTCGCGGTAGCAATATCAATTCTTGCAATCGTTTCCTATATTACTTATTCGTTTAGAAAAGTTCCTAAGCCGGCGTCCTCAATAGCTTTTGGCGTTTGCACAGTTGTTGCGCTTGTGCACGACGTTATTGTTGTTGTCGGGATCTTTGCAATTATTGGTCATTTTACCAACATCGAAATAGATTCACTCTTTATAACCGCTCTGCTTACTGTAATCGGGTTTTCTGTTCACGACACAATCGTGGTTTTCGATAGAATCAGGGAAAACTTACTTAAACATAGTGGTTACGATTTCCCGGAAATTGTTAATCACTCTCTGCTGCAAACCTTAGGGCGGTCCTTAAATACATCTCTTACTGCAATCTTTGTTCTTATAGCACTCTTCCTGTTTGGCGGAGAAAGTATTAAAACATTTGTTCTGGCGTTACTTATTGGCATGATCTCCGGAACCTACTCATCCATCTTCAACGCCGCACCACTTCTTGTTGTCTGGCATAATTTAAGTACTAAAAGAAAAAAAAGTTAGAATATTCTTTCCACTCTTTAACTCTCTAGCCCTATAGCTCTTTAGATTATTTGTAATTTTCCCAAAATAACTGAGGTTTGTGCAAAATCCAATCGTGGTCCATTCCAGCTAAAACAATTAGCTTAGAATTTCTAAGAAACTTGTTCATTATCTCTCCCTGCCAAACCGGTGTAAGTCTATCTTCCCGACCCCAAATAATTGTCGTCTTTGCGCTTATTTTAAATAGATCGCCAGTCAAATCACCAAGGTGAGCTAGTCTCACTAGTCTTATCATAAAAAGGGGATTTTTTAACAAATTGTAAACCGACTTAATATTATTAAGTGCCTTTGCTTTGCCATGTTTAAGGTGAGTTCGTGCAAAGTTAATAAACAAACTCTCGATCTTTTCCTTCTCGTATACACCCTCCGAGTCTATAAGAAATAATCTATCAACCGACTCAGGAAAACTTGCCGCAAACTTAATAGCAAAAAAGCCCCCTATCGAATGACCAACAACAGACACCTTTTTAAAATCACTATCATTACAGATTTTCTTGATACTCTCAGCTGGATTATTAATATTAATCAACCTGTGGTCAACAAAAAATATATCAACACCTGTTTGTTTTGTTTTAATGAGTTTTCTATAAGCAGACTTATCGCGTGTCCATCAACCCAAAAGCAAAAAAATTTCTCTCACTCTTTTTCTCTATTACTCTCCAGCTCTCTAACTCTCTTAGTCAAATATTCCCGATCATTCTTATTCTCATCATCCACAACCTCTTCAAAAAGTATATTTAAAATCTCTCCAACTTTTGGTCCAGGTTTTATCCCAAGAACTTCCATCACATCCCGTCCGTTAATCTTAAGATCAGCAACCATAAAAGGCTTCGTCAGCACCTCTTTAATCCTTTTTCGAAAGAGTTTAAGTCGCCAGCTTTCCGGCTCCTCAAGGCCGCCACCCAGCCTATCTCCAATTCTAAGATCCATCATGTCCTCAACGTTGTCTTGGCCAACATTATTAATAAAGCGTCTTATTGCGCGGTCAGTCTGGTCCTCGCTAACAGAAAATTGATGCCACCTTACCAATTTAAAAACTTTAGTTTTGGCATCTTTTGAAAGATGAAGCCTGTCGGAAATTTTATTTGCGCTGTGTGCGCCTTTTACTTCATGATTATAAAAAGTTCTTATCCCTTCTTGGGTAATGTTTGCAACATCAGCTTTACCAATGTCATGAAGAAGCGTTGCAAAACGCACAATTTTTTTTGTGCTCGGGCAATTCTTCATGCTCATAACGCAGTGTGTTCCAACGTCGTAAATGTGATGCCTTTTTGGACTTTTTTGCTCAACGCTAAAGCATCTGTCCAGTTCAGGCAAAATAATTTTTAATACGCCGGTATCCCTTGCCAGGAATAATCCACGGTCACCATTATCGCTTGCAACGATTTTAAACAACTCCTCCCGGATTCTTTCACCAGATATTTTTTCTAGAAGTTGGACATTTTTTTTAATTGCCTGACCGGTCGCCTCTTCTATGCCAAAACCCAATGTTGTTGAAAATCTTACTGCCCGTAGTATTCTTAAAGCGTCTTCCCTAAACCTTTCGTCTGCATCGCCAACAGCCCGAATAATCTTATTTTTTAAATCCTCCTGCCCACCAAACAAATCTACAACTTCCCAATCAGCACTTCCAACCTTTATGTACCTCGTCCCTTTGCTTGCCCGGAGCTTCTTCGAGGGGTCCCTTTGCCCCTTTGTCTCTCTCCTAAGTCCCATGGCGTTGACCGTGAAATCGCGTCTTTTTAGATCATCCTCTAAAGTTTTTCCCCACACAACAGCATCAGGATGGCGGCTGTCGGAGTAACCCTTTTCGGACCTATACGTAGTAATTTCCAGCACTTTTTTGCCAATAGGAACACCAACTGTTCCAAAGGCATTGTTATAAAAAGCATCACCAAAGAGCTTCAAAATCTCCTCAGGCTTTGCGTTTGTTGTAAAATCCCAATCGTGAGCCTCCTCTCCACTTAAAATATCCCGAACAGCGCCACCCACTAATGCGACCTCAAATCCGGCCCCTTCAATTTTTTCTAATAGTCCTAAAACAGACTTGTCCATATGGAAATGATATAACATTTTTCTATCACGCAGTAGAGCAAGCACCGTAGAGTAAAACTTTCCTGATAGAATAGGGAGAATGTCAAATCAAAACATCTGGAGAATAAAAAATACAAACCCCAATTATCGGGAAAAAGATTGGTTGCTTACTACTCTTACCGCAAATAGAGGCCTGACATCAAAAAAAAGCGTAGAAGATTATTTGAACCCTAGTCTGGATCAAATTATCAACACACAGATTAGTGATCTTGATAAAGGTCTCAAAAGAGTCGTTAAGGCAATCAAAAACAAGGAAAAAACTGTTGTCTATTCTGACTATGATGCAGACGGTATAACCGCAACGGCAATCATGTGGGAAACCCTATACGACTTGGGTGCAGATGTTATGCCTTATGTTCCACACAGAATAAAAGAAGGGTATGGTCTGTCAATAGAGGCAATTGAAGGGCTTGCCAAAAGTGGCGTCAGCCTAATTATTACAGTCGACCACGGGGTGACAGCTGTAAAACAAGTTGAGGCCGCCAATAAATTAGGTGTTGATGTTGTAATTACAGACCATCACGTTCTTCCAAAAGAAACGCCAAAAGCGTGCGCCTTGGTGCACACAACCGATTTATGTGGTGCAGGCGTTGCCTGGAGGTTTTGCTGGGAACTGGTTAAAAAATACAAGCCATCATACGAAAACAATCTTTTAGAAAAACTGGAACTGGCAGCAATCGCTACGATTGCAGATCTTGTACCCCTAAACGGTGCCTGTCGGGCAATTGTAAAGCTGGGGCTTGACCAGCTCTCAAGAACAAAGCGGCCAGGTATCAAAAGTCTTATTAAAAACTCGGGAATTACCGGCCCGGTTGGAACTTACGAAATTGGCCACATCCTAGCCCCTCGCATCAATGCCATGGGCAGAATAGAGCACGGCCTGGAATCTCTTCGCTTAATATGTGCCAAAAACCAGGAGCAGGCCGATAAACTGGCAACACTTCTTGCAAAGACAAATACTAGAAGACAGGGTTTAACTACAGGTGCAATAGAAGGAGCTTTATCCCTAGTGAAAGGGGAACATTTAATCGGAGTAGTCGCGCATTCACAGTGGCACGAAGGTGTAATAGGGCTAGTCGCGTCCCGACTTGTAGAAAAGCACCACAGGCCAATGATTGTCATATCCATTGGGGATACTTTTTCAAAAGGCTCGGCGCGGTCAATTCCTGGTTTCAATATAGTTGAGGCAATCCGTGCATCAAGCAAATTTTTGATAGACGCGGGGGGCCATCCGATGGCCGCTGGTTTTACAATAGAAACAAAACATATCGAAGCATTTACAAGCAAAATCAATGTTTATGCCCAAACCATAATAACAGACGAAATTCTTACCCCAGTCATTAACATTGAATGTGTTCTAAAAACAGATGATATAAATGCCCATAATTTTAAAATAATAAAAATGTTCGAGCCATATGGAATGGGTAACCCCCAACCCGTATTTTTAACAAGAAATATGGTCATAGAAGATATCCGTACAGTAGGCCCTGCTAATCAGCATCTAAAACTGCAATTAGATGGGTTTTCTGCAATAGGGTTTAACAAGGGTGAATTTGGCCACTCACTAAGACCTGGCGATAGTATAGACGTTGTTTATACAATAAGTGAAGACACTTACGCCGGCGATGGCAGCTTGCAACTTAAGATACAAGACATTCAAGCAAGTGGCTAAAAAACTCCCTTCATACGACATCAGTCAATTTTCTTTCACGCTTTCTCCACTCAAACTCTACAATTTCTCCCACTCTTTTTAATAATTGACCCTGACCCCTTACCAACAACTTTGCATCCCGTTCTAGCTCCAGCTTCTTATCTATTTCTTGTCTAAAATACTCAAAACCTTCCTTCATTTAATACTCCTTTTTCCTTTAGCCTGAGACTCCATGTCGAAAGCATAAAAAAACCTCCCGCTTGGGAGGCTCCTTTTTTGATTTGGCCCTATTTTAAGCCATAACCTCCCCCAACCTCTTGCCAAGCAAGAGACATACTAGTAGGAGATCAATACAAATTGACACGAGAACCATACCGGAAATTCTACTCCTCGTAAAAATAAATTGTCAAGCAAAGTGTTTTTAAGTTAGAATTCATTTGATGAAACGAACATTAATAAAAGAAACGGCGCAGTTATCCGGCAAAGAAGTGCAAATAGAAGGATGGGTCCACACTGTCCGTGATCATGGAAAAATCACTTTTGTTGATATTTACGATATGACAGACCTGATCCAGGTTGTTGGTAAAAGCGAGGACCTGTCCCAGCTAAGACCGCAATTTGTAGTAAAAGTTGAAGGCAATGTCCAAAACAGGCCAACGCCGACTGTAAACGAAAAATTACCAACAGGCAAAGTTGAAATAAAGGCTCGTCTTGTAGAAATATTGTCAAGGGCGCAGGAGTTACCTTTCGATATGGGTGCGCTCGATTTGGACCTGCAGCTGCCAACGCTTTTGGACTTTCGCGCCCTAACCCTTCGCCACCCACAGGTTAAATCTATCTTTAAAGTGCAAGCAGCAATAGTCGATGGTTTCAGAAAAGCAGCCAAAAACTTAGATTGTACAGAAATTTTTGTGCCAACTATTGCGGCCTCCGCAACAGAAGGCGGGGCAGAGGTTTTTAAAGTCGACTATTATGGCCACAAAGCCTACATGACTCAAAGTCCACAACTTTATAAACAAATGCTTGTACCAGTTTTTGAAAGAGTATTTACAATTGCTCACGCTTACCGTGCCGAACCCTCCGTAACAACTCGTCATTTGTCAGAGGCAACTCAACTTGACTGCGAAATAGGGTTTGCAACATTTGAAGACTTACTCGATATGCTCGAAGAAGTTGCAATTACAATGCTTAAGTATGTCCAAGAGAGCTGTGTGGACGTATTTAAAGATTACAAATTAAAACCGATTGCTTTTGGAAAAATACCAAGATTGACACTTCGCGAAGCCCAGGAAGTTATTTTTAAAGAATTTAAAAGGGACAGTAGAAAAGAAAAAGATTTGGCACCTCAAGATGAGGTTGATATCTGCAAATGGGCACTTACCAAGTATAAAAGTGATTTTGTAACTATCACAAAGTTTCCAATGGCCGCAAAACCTTTTTACACAATGCCGGATCCCGATAACCCCCAGTACAGCTTAAGCTACGACTTGCTTTTTCGTGGCGTGGAGGTATTAAGTGGAAGCCAGAGAATTAACGATTATAAAAAGCTGGTGGATGCCATAAAAGCAAAAGGCATGGACACTAAAAGCTTTGAAATGTACCTTCAAGCGTTTAAATATGGGATGCCTCCGGAGGGTGGTTTCTCGTTCGGTCTGGAACGATTAACTATGCATATTTTGGAACTTGGGAACGTCAGGGAAGCGTCTCTTTTTCCAAGGGACATGGAACGCGTTGACGTTAGATTATCTACACTTATTAAATAGTGATAGCCAGAATTACCATTGCAATAATTATTGTCGCTGCGAGTGCTCTTGCTGTTATCTTGCCGCGGGTCAACCTAAGCGACTATTTACCTATTGCTAAAGCAAATCAACTGGAAACAACTATTTCAAAAGAACAGGCGTCCCCGCAGCGCAGCACAGCCTTTACGGAAGCACCGGTAATAAGCGCACGATCAGCTGTGATCCTGGATTTTAAAACGGGGTCAATGCTCTACGGAAAAAATCCTCATCTTAGACATCTGCCGGCGTCAACCACAAAACTGATGACAGCAATAGCCGCGCTTGAAAAATGCGCTCCTCATGATAAATTAACTGTAAAACGGGTGGAAACGATAGGAAGCCAAATGGGACTTAGTCAGGGAGATGAAATTACGGCAGAGAATCTATTATATGGTCTTCTAATTAATTCTGGAAACGATTCCGCATTTGCCTTGGCAGAAAACTGCGGTGATAGTTACGAAAATTTTATTGCGGAAATGAACAATAAAGCACAAGAACTGGATATGAACGAAACCCATTTTGTTAACCCAGCCGGTTTTGATAACGAACTTCAATACTCAACTTCCATGGATTTGGCAAAACTAGCGCGCGTTGCAACAGCTAACCCCCTAATTGCCAAAATCGTTAAAACAAAAAGTACTGTGGTCACCGATACAACTGGACTAAAAACCTACTATCTGGAAAACGTAAATAAATTACTTGGAGTTGTAGATGGCTTAGAAGGAGTTAAAACCGGCGAAACGGACGGATCCCTTGAAATACTTATTACAAAAACCGTAAGAGGTGAAAACGGAATAATAGTTTCCGTTTTAGGTTCAAAAGACAGATTTGGTGAGTCCAAAAGCCTGATAGAATGGGCGTTTGCAAATTACGTTTGGCCAAAGTAATTAAGAGTTACTTTAACCAGGTACCATCGACTGCCACAACATAAGCTGCCAGTCCTTCATCGCTTTCAAACACATAAACAGGTTGCAGGTATTGCTGAGTGCTATCGGTGTCCAAATATGCAAGCTTAACATCCCGAATAGCGAATTCTTTGCCGTCAAATTTTTTATTAAACATTGCCCCGCCATTTTTTAAATCGGAAAAAGCACTTTGTACGCCCCGTAGTGGATAGGTGGAAAATTTAAACTCCTGTATTTTTGTAATATTAGCCTTTGCTGCAACAACCGAATCCTTAGAAACTAAAATTCTAATTTTAGGTTTTCTGTAATTTGAATATACAACCCCAACCCCGTCAATATCAGCCCTGTTAAAATTAACCTGAACAAGATTTGCGCCCGATAAAGAAAAAGACTCCGTTAATTTTCCATCATCTATTTTGTATTTTATATGTTCAACTTTGCTACTCGGGTACTCAATATTTTTAATTCCCACTGTATCTAGAAACTTTTTTGTAAGAAGCAAAGAGCTGGCATCATCCTTGGGCTGTGAGGTTATAAGCTGCTGATTGTTAAGGTAGTCACTATTGATAATAGTATTCCCACTTGTTAGTTCAATCTCCAAAGTTTTACTGCGATCTCTTTTATTGCCATATGTTGCAACACCACCGATTACCCCAATGGGTGGAATATCGAATTGTAGGCCTTCTGCGCGAAAGTTGGCACCTTCCAGATCCCCAAACTTTGCGTTAGGCGAACCAATTGCAAAAACCTTAAGTTGAGCACCAAGCTCTTTTAAGCCGCCGCTAACTGTCTCTATTTTATAAGTTATATCGCTGGCGGGCTTTATACCTTCATCTAAATTTATCTTCGGCAATTTCCCAAATGCAACTAGTGCTGGGGCAGGTTTAGGAGGAAAAAACATATTCATTGCACTCTGGCCTAAATTGAAAAATATAAGCAGTACTACAAGCCCGCCCAGAAATAACAAAAAACCAAAGAAGAACTTTTTTGTGTACAAGGCAGTAAGGGTCAGGTTAGCCATTTTTTAAATTGAGTAAAATAATTCCAGCTGATACAATTCTAACCTGAGGCGTTATGCCGGTCAATTAAAAGCATGGATAACATAAAAGTCAGATATGGCCCCTCACCTACGGGCATTCCCCATATAGGTAATATCAGGACGGCCCTTTTTAACTTTCTTTTTGCCAAGAGTAAAAATGGCCAATTTTTTCTGAGGATAGAAGACACTGATCAAGCCCGCATTGTCCCTGGGGCAGTCGAAAAAATCCAACAAAGCTTAAAACTACTAGGCCTTCTTTATGACGGGGAAATTATTTATCAATCTAAGCGTTTGGATATTTACCAAAAACATTTAGAAATTTTAAAAGAAAAAAAATTGGCTTATCTTGATGATGGTGCGTGGCGCTTTAAAATCAACGCATCAGATCCAAAAATTGGCTGGCAAGATCTTGTTCATGGCCAGGTAGAATTTCCAACAAATGTACTGGAAGATTTTATCATCATCAAATCGGACGGATTTCCAACATACCATTTCGCATCGGTTGTTGATGATCATTTAATGGAGATTTCACATGTCCTGCGCGGTGACGAGTGGATTTCTTCAACCCCCAAACACTTGCTTCTTTACGACGCATTCGACTGGAAAGCACCGGAATTTGCTCATCTGCCTCCCATTTTAGGTCCTGACCACAAAAAACTTTCAAAACGCGATGGTGCAAAATCGGTCATGGAATACATAAACGAAGGATATCTACCCGAAGCCCTTATCAATTTCATGGTTCTATTAGGTTGGTCGCCCAAAGGTGACCAGGAAATATTTTCGCTAGACCAGCTTTGCAGCGAATTTTCTCTGGAGCGCATTAATAAAAATAGCCCCGTTTTCAATCTGGAAAAACTCGATTGGTTCAATGGGCAGTGGATAAGAAAAATTTACGAAGAGGATAACCATCATTTAAAAAAACTAGTTCAGGATAAAACTGGATTCTCAGACATTTTGGCTGACAAGATAATAGAATCAACGTACACACGCGTAAAAAAAATAAATGATTTCAGTGACTATCAATATTTAATAAAACAACCAAAAATTGATAGGAACTTGCTTATGTTCCATGATGATGCAATCGATGTTTTAAGATCAGCACTACGTCTGCTATCTAACCTCAAAGTTGTTAAAGACGAAACAATTCGATCCGTTTACAAAAAACTAGACGAAGACTACTCGAACTGGTCCATGACGGAAATTATTCAATTAATCGGCAGGTCAATTTCTGGGCGTAAATATTTTCTTCCTCTACTAGATATGGCAAACATCATTGGTAATAAACTTTCAGATAAGCTAGAAAATGCAATCGAACAGGCAGAAAAACAAAAATAGACCCGTTTTGGTCGCCGTTTTTGCTCATCCGGATGACGAAGCCTTTGGGCCGGCAGGGACAATCGCTTTATATTCTCAAACTCATGATATTTATCTTTTGTGTGCAACAAAAGGTGAAGAAGGCGGAAAAGACAAAAAGATAGCGCAAGTACGTCAAAATGAGCTTTTATCATCTGCAAACGTATTAGGAGTTAAGAAAGTTTTTTTCTTGGGCTTTAAAGATGGTACGCTTTGCAATAATTTGTACCACAAGCTTACCGCAAAAATAGAAGAAAAATTTAAAGAACTAAATCCTGAAGTTATCATGACTGCCGAACCGCTCGGTGTTTCCGGCCACATAGACCATATAATGGTGTCTTTAGCCACAACATTCGTATTTAAAAAACTAAAATTTATAAAAACCTTAATGTATTACTGCATAGACAAAAAAGCTGCAGCCCACATGGAACATTATTTCATCTATTTTCCACCTGGATATTCAAAAAAAGATGTAGACAAAGTCGTTGACATAAGCAACGTTTGGAATCAAAAAATTGGCGCCATCAGCGCACATAAATCTCAAAAAGAAGACGCAAAAACCATTTTAAAAAGAAACGAAGGCCTCTCCAAGGAGGAGTACTTTCTTATCCTAAATAAATGAAACTGTACAATACTTACTCTGAAAAACTGGAGACGTTAAATTTAAGAGAAAAGATAAGTATTTACGTATGCGGTATTACGCCCTACGATACTACTCACCTAGGCCATGCTTTTACATTTATCACTTACGACGCGTTAATTCGTTACCTGCGTTTTTTGGGGGCACATGTAACTTATGTACAAAATGTAACAGATATTGACGATGATATTTTAATAAGAGCCAAGGCAGTTGGTACAACCTGGAAAAAACTTGGAGAAAGTGAAACAGAAAAGCACTTAAAAAACATGGATGCACTGGGCACACTTCGTCCGGATTATTACCCCAAAGCAACAGACAACATAGAAAAAATGATCGCCATTATAAAAAAACTCTTAATTAAAAAACTGGCGTACGAGTCCCATGGCAATGTCTACTTCGAGGTTAAAAAAGATAAAAATTTTGGCAAGCTATCCAAATTTGGGTACAGGGCAATGCTGGAAATTGCCAACGAAAGGGGTAATTTCCCCCTAGATAGACATAAAAGAGATCCTCTAGATTTAGTATTGTGGCAAAAGCAACACCCAAATGAGCCTTCTTGGAATTCACCATGGGGAAAAGGCAGACCGGGTTGGCACATTGAATGCTCTGCCATGTCCATGCGGTACCTTGGGCCAACAATCACCATCCACGGTGGAGGATCCGATTTAATTTTTCCTCATCACGAAGCAGAAATTGCCCAATCACAAAACACCACTGGAAAAAAGTTTGTAAAAATTTGGATGCATGCCGGTATGGTCTTTTATGAAGGTAAAAAAATGAGTAAAAGTTTGGGAAATATGATATTTGTTTCTGATTTGATAAAAAAATTTGACGCCACAACTATTCGAATACTCCTTCTGTCTCACAATTACCGCTTGCCTTGGAACTTTGAAGACGATGAACTAACTGCGGCGCAAAAAGTATCAAAACTTTTTGAAAAGTACGTTTCTAAAACTCCTTTGAGTTACCAAGAAGTATCTAAATCTGCCCCTATTTTTTTTAAAAATCTAGATAACGATTTTTGTACCCGCCAAGCAATAAATACTCTAATAAAACTGGTAAAATCTAAAAAAATTACAGGTGATGTTTTAAATACTTGTCTGCAATCTATTGGAATAATCTATTGATGCTAAACAAAATAATAAGTCATCCCCTGCCTTTTCTAGTCCTGACATTACTAATCGTCGTTCCTTTTTTAACATTAAACATAGTGGATACTAAAAAAATCCTTGGTGTAAAAGTACAAGCCAGCCCTGTTGCAACTCCGACTCCAACTGTTGCCGCATTCGTTACTCTCTCCCCAAAACCAACAGCTTCTCCAAGCCCTGCACCAAATTTGTCAAAATCTACCTACAATATCGTGCTCTATGGCGACTCCATGATCGACACTATGGGAGATATGAAGTACATAAGTGATGCGCTAACTAAGAAATACCCAAAAACGAAATTTGACCTCTACAATTATGGCATTGGTGGCCAAAACGTAAAACAAGGTTTTGAGAGATTAAATCTGAACTTCTCAAATCAAGGTCGGGTCTATGAAGCAATCGGCAATATTAAACCGGACGTAATAATCTTAGGAACTTTTGCCTACAATCCTTTTGACCCGCATAGCACCGATAATTACAAGAACTACCTAACACCGCTTATAACGCAAATAAAGACAAAAGGCGGTCAACTTTACCTGCTCCTGGAAGTTGCACCACTTAAAGAAAACTTTGGCGTTGGCCCCCACGGAATAAACTGGCCGGCAGATTTAGCGCAGAAACAGTCGCAGCACATAGAAGAGCAGTTGCTCGCTGCCAAAAGCGTGGCTCAAAACATGGGGATACCGATAATAGATGTTTACACAAAGACCAAGGGCATACCAAGTTATACAAATACAGACGACGGGATACATCCGTCATACGATGGGCAGGTTTTCACTGCCAATTTAATCATCCAAACCGTTCAATTTAAGTAGGGAATTCAATTGTTGCCGAAATTGGTAAATGGTCAGAACCCCGACTCTGGCCAATTTTAAAATTACTTGCTGTCAAATCCGCGCTTGCAAAAATATAGTCCAGCCGAAACTCCAAACCCTTTGGCTTACATACTTCACAACCCCCAGGATAAACACTCCACGTTGGCGAAGTTGTAGCATCAACGTTTATTAAAATTTTTCCAACAGTGTTTACAGGATAACTATGAGGCGTAGCATTAAAATCTCCCGCCAAAACTGTTCTTTCGCGTTTTAATATTTTTACTAAATTGTCAGCCTGCAAGTTTTGAATTTTTGAGTCTCGTTGGTGTGCGTGAACTAAGTGTGTCGTAAAAACATTAAGAATTTCGCCATTAATTTGAATATTCGCCTCAAGCGCTATTCTAGGGTCGCCTTGAGCAAGCACATAAGTTTTACTACTAATAATTTGGTATTTAGAAAGTACCGCGTTGCCCCATTTAACAACTCTGCCGCCCAGTACTTTATCCAGAGCAAAGCCGTATACAAAGTTACATCCCAAAAGCTTCGTAATACTTGCAGCCGTATTATTGGCCCCACTACTATCTGCAATTATTTCCTGCAAGCAAATTACATCCGCGTCTCCTCTCCTTAGAAAATCTACGACCTGCTCAAAGTACTTACCGTACCAAATATTCCAGGAAATAACCTTTAAATTCACAACTTGTAGTATATCAAAGCTCCTTTTACCAAACCAAATTAGATCAAATTTTTTATTTGATCTTAAATCATCTATAATCTATTTTAACAATGACAATAATTATGCTATGTAACCCCACAAATAAACATTTTTCCTAACAAATGGCCGCTGACTTTTTAATTATATTAATCTTATCGATCGCGCTAGGTCTTGGTTTAATATATCTCCCATGGTTAGTATTGATCTTACTGGTTTTTATTTTTCTAATTGTGCTACTGCAAGGTTCAGTAGAACTTATTGCTTCATTCCTTCCTTATCCCACTCTTAAGTTTTCAAATTCTGCTTTTGACAGGTTTGTATCAATCCACGTCCCTTCCTTTAACGAACCAACCGATATTTTAAAAAATACCCTAAAACATTTATCCTTATTAGAATATAAAAACTATGAAGTAATTATTGTCGACAATAACACAGTCGACGAAGCAGTCTGGAAACCGATCGAAAAATATTGCAGAGAACTGGGCAATAATTTTAAATTTTTTCATATAGATAAACTTGAAGGCTTCAAAGCAGGTGCATTGAATTTTGCTCAAGAAAAGACCAATCCAAAGGCAGAATTCATTGTTGTTGTCGACGCTGACTATGAAGTAAAACCGCAGTTTTTGAAAGAGGCACTTAGTTACTTTGTTGACGAGGTCGCCTTTGTTCAGTTCCCACAAGCATACAAAAACATAACAAGCGAGAATAAAGGGATAGCCGTTGAATATGAACATTTTTTCAAGATTTATATGAAAATGGCAAATCATTTTAATTGCGTACCATCAACTGGAACATTGGTGATCTTTCGGAGAAATGTGCTTAATAAGATAGGTTTTTACGACAAAAAGTGTTTGACTGAAGATGCGGAAATAGGAACAAGACTAATTGAAGCCGGCCGTAAAGGGGTTTACGTTGATAAGGTTATGGGACTTGGATTAATGCCTTACGATATTGAAGCTTACAAAAAGCAAAAGTTAAGATGGGCTTTTGGTAATGCCCAAATATTAAAGAAAGATATTTTTAGAATATTGTTTGGTAATAAACTGGGTTATAAACAAAAAATTAGTTTTTTTTCTGAAATGACTGCATGGTTTAACTTTACTCTCATACCGATGCTGGTCATTTTTTTGGGATCAATTATTTATAATATTTCGAAAATTTCGATTTTAATTTCGGTCTTCACGATTTATTTGTTTTTTGCTATTAAACTCGTCTCATTCGGTGTTACTTTCAGAAAAGAATATTCCGCCAAAAACGTCATTAAAGCTCTGTTTGTCCACTTTGGGATGGTGGCAGTGTATTCAATTGCGTTTATTAAATCATTTTTAAATATGAATTTTTCTTTCGAACGAACAAACAAATTTATTCTCCCCCAAAAGCCTAGTATTTTGAAAAATACCAGTACAGAAATTTTTATGACAATTATTGGTTCTTTGGTCAGTCTTAATTATTTTATTAATAGTCACTCTTTCTTGGCCGTTACAACTTTCTTAATAGCGATAAATTATTTACTCATCTTTTACGTTTACTGGGAAATTTCACCAATAAAAAAATATTCTTCTAAATTAATTAACGAAATGGAAAAGTCGATGACAGAAAGCAAAATAGGTTTAAAATGAGAATTGCTCAACTGGCACCCCTTTGGAAAACCATACCCCCACAAAAATATGGAGGCGTTGAGCTTGTTGTGGCGAATTTAACAAAGGGTTTGGTGAACCTTGACCATGACGTGACATTATTTGCATGTGGAGGGTCCAAATCGGAAGGTAAATTAGTTAAAGTTGTTGATAAACCTTTATACGATATTGTCGGTGGGTTTTCATGGAAGAGCATTCAAGCTTATGAATTTTTAATCTTTGATGAACTTTTCAAAAGATTAAACGATTTTGATATTATTCACAATCACTTAGGGTTTCATCCGCTTGTGTTTTCAAAATTAATTAATATCCCCATTGTGACCACTATTCACAGCAGCTTGGCACCGGATTTTCCTTATTTGGCGGAGAGGTTCAAAGATAATTTATTTGTTTCTATTTCCGATGCGCAGCGTAAGTTAGCTCCCTATTTGAACTATGTCAAAACTATTTATTTAGGTGTCGAAACCAAAAAATTTGAACCTAATTTAAAAAACGACAACAAGTATTTATTATTTTTAGGATCACTCACAAAAAATAAAGGCGTCGATTTGGCAGTAAAAGCGACGAGCGAGTTAAAAGAAAAATTAATTATTGCCGGAGAAATTAGAGAAGAAGAAAAAGACTTTTTAGATAAAGAGGTATGGCCATATGTTGATAACCATATGATTAAATTTATAGGAGAAGTGACAATGAGTGAAAAAATTAAACTTTTGGCAAATGCCAAAGCATTACTTTTCCCTATCAGATGGAATGAGGCTTTTGGGCTGGTAATGGTCGAATCTATGGCATGCGGGACGCCTGTTGTTGCTTATAGGAGTGGGTCGGTTCCGGAAATAGTAGCGGACAAAACAACCGGTTTTGTGGTTGATAATTTCGAAGAATTTAAAAAGGGAATCAAGATAGTTGATACAATTTCTCGCGAAAAATGCCGCCAGGAAGCAACTAAAAGATTTGATCTGAGTTTGATGGCACAAAATTATGTAGAATTGTATAAAGACATTCTAAATAAAAGTTAAATGAACAAAAGAATCGCCGAGGTAATTCCTCTGATGAATACAATTCCACCCGAAAAGTATGGTGGAATTGAACTTATAGCTCAGGAGTTATCATTAGGTTTTGCCAAAAAGGGATACAAAATCGGTGTCTTTTGCGCTAAAGGATCAAAATTAAAAGAAGTAAATATTAATCTGATAGAAAGTTCACCATATCCTACTATTCAAGATCTTTCTAAAAACAGAAAATTCGAGATAAACGAATTCTTAAAGGTATTGTCCAATCAATCGGATTTTGATTTTTTTCATTTCCATTTTGAACCTATTGTTTTAAATTGCGAAGTAGATAGCATTGAATTTAATTTTTTGAATTTTATCAACAAGCCAGTTTTAATTACATTTCACAATACTACTCATATTGGCAAGCATATAAATTTTTACAAAAAGCACAAAAATTTATGGCAGTATAATTATGTTTTTATCAGCGAAAATCAAAAAGAACCTTTAAAGTTTTTCCCAAATTCTTCGGTAATTTATAACGGCGTTGACATCAAAAGATTTGTCTTTAAAAACAAGCAAGGTGACTATTTACTTTTTTTGGGCAGGATCACAGATTTTAAAGGAATTTTGGAAGCTATTCAGATTGCAAAGCTTGCTAATAAAAAACTAATAATTGCAGCAAAAGTTGATCCTACAGACGAAGATTTTTATAACCAAAAGGTCAAACCGCTAATAGACGGAGTAAAAATTGTTTATGTAGGGGAAGTTGACTTTAATCAAAAAATAGAATATCTAAAAAATGCCCTCTGTCTTCTTTTCCCAATTAAGTGGGAAGAACCTTTTGGACTGGTCCTAATAGAAGCTATGGCTTGCGGAACACCGGTTGTTGCTTTTGACAGGGGATCGGTGAGCGAAATTGTTGAAGATAGCGTGACGGGTTTTGTGGTAACCAACGTTAATCAAGCGGCAAAGGCAATCAGTAAAATTGGCCAGATAGACAGAGCAAAGTGCCGGGAGAGAGTGGAGAAACATTTTTCGCTAGAAATAATGCTAAATGCCTATGAACAACTTTACAAAAAATTATTAGCTTGATTACTTCACAGGCGAAGCATTCATCCCGGTCATCAACTTTATCATTCCAAAGACGTCGCCATTTTCTATTTTCTTAAATTCAAAGACAGTTTGTGGCACTCCAAGTGCTTCAAACTGACTCTGTATGCTTGAAATGTAAGTTGGTCCCTTTAAGAAAAGACTGCCTTGCACAGTACAAGTTAATCCCAAAGGCCTGCCTTTAAATTCATATATACCTGCCAGTTGAGCAGCAACAAACGAAGCAGATCGAATTAAAAGTTCCCTTGCAACTTGCGATTCGGCTCCCGTAGCTTTTCGTGCCAATTGTGATAGTTCTTCACTTGTTTGCAGCGGTGGTGTTTGTAAATGCATTAACGGAATAAGCACGTTGTAGTGTTTAAACAAATCACCGGCAGCAACCTCCTTGTTAAATAACTGCCTACCAACATTTTTAGATTCCGCATCAACCACTTTTCCTGTTGAAGTTTGCGTAAATCCCCTAAAGTCGGAGGCCTGAAGATTAACGACAGTATTATTATCTAAAAATATCGCAACGTTATATCCCGTTCCGGCAATAACTGCTATAAGATTTTCTCTAGCGGTATCTTTTTCTAGTCCGGAAGCAATAAGACATACTGTGTCATTTGCAACTGAGACTAAAATATTTCGTCCCAGTTTATTTTTTAAGTAATTATTTATTGTCATTCCGACCTGTTTTTGCCTAAGGCCAATAAATGCATGCCCCTTTGAATTCCCTTGATTCATAATCCCGTCAAGTTCTCCCATTTCGCCCACGACGGGAAAAAGACTATATGCAAAGTTGATTCCAATCGCCTTAGCTTGGGAATGCAAGTTTTTTTCAATAAAAGACAGAAAGTCTTCTTTAGTAGTAAATCTGGGAAGAGGAGCAAATTTTTTTTCATCCAAAATGATGAATTTATTATTTGCATTAAACTTGGCGGTTGTAATTGATCCATTGGTTCCTCCTATTACGAATGTTTGAAAAATTTGGCCTTGTTGGATTAGTGAACTTTTGGGAAGCGGATTTTTTATAAATGGCACGCTCGTAGTTTTCCCTTGTAACGCAAGAGACAACTCACGGGCAAAATTCTGACTTATCGATAGATAGTCCGGTACTTCAATTAACGTAGCTTACTCCTTTTTCTTAAACTCTATCACATTCTTCACTAGGCAGACACGGAGCTAAATTTTCTATAATTCACCAATGATCATCCGCAATCTTGGAATTTTCTTAATCAGGTAAACGATCAGGATACTAACTCCCAAAACCAGACTGTAATTGGCGAGGTTATATAAATACACATTCATTGACTGTCTGTTGAAATCAAAGCCAATGTCCGAAAGGACAGTCACAATATATGTATGAATTAAATATATACCAAAGGATAATCCTACCAACGACTGAATTACTGTCAGAGTTTTATGGCCTAAATTCTTGGTCTTCAACCAGTCAAAATTTGATGATACGAGCAAATTAAACATTCCAATTGCCATTAGGAGCAGTTTGTTCAACAGTACTAACCACTGTTTTAACGAGGCTTGGATCAACTTGGGGCGTCGCGGTGTAGAACCTTACGATCATATAGTCCCACTACCGCACTGAGCACATTAATTATGTAACGCATTGTGTTTCAATATGATTGTGATAAAAGTTAAAAACTTATCTGGGACACGTGGAACATAGCCCATATTGCAAGACATAACGTTATTCCGGAGGAAGTTGAACAAGTTTGTCGCAAAGACCCAGTAGTACAAGAAGGTAAAAAGGGAAGATTGCTTGTTTTTGGTCCAACAAATAGAAAGAGAATGCTTATGGTGATTCTTGATAAAGGACTGGAGAAAAACGTTTACTATCCAGTTACCACATATAAAGCAAGCAAGAAACTAATAAAGGTATATTTAGAACAAAAAGGAGGTGAAGAAAAATGACACAAAAGAGAAAGACCATACCTGAATTTAAAAACCGTGAGGAGGAAGCCAAATTCTTTGATACACACGACATGGCTGACTATCAAAACGAATTTAAAACAGTAAAAGCAAAATTTGCAAAGAATCTTTCAGAAGGTATTACTGTCAGGTTCGATAAGACCACCATAGAAAAACTTCGGGAAGTAGCTCATGAAAAAGGAGTGGGTCCAACAACGCTTGCCAGAATGTGGATTATGGAACATTTAAGCCAACAGGCGTAAAAGTGCTGCGTATCGTGGACGACGTTAGAACCATAATTCAGCATCAACAGGATTATATTTATATACCAGATTTGAGACCAGTCGCATAATTTACCCCACCCCCCTCAACTTATTATTGTTTTTAGTGCTGCGGGACACTGAGTGCATTAAAATCCTGATAAAAAACACTCAACCATTTCTTTTGTATAGTATGTTTGCTACAATCTTCCTGAAAGGAGACGTTATGGCAGAATCAAGAGAAGGTGATATGCCCTTGGAAGTTGGACAATGCAAAGCAGTTGAATTTCCAAGGCTAGAGACTTCATATGATCATCCATTTAAAATAGATAGCGTAAATAAATACTTAAAAGATCTTCATACTCAAGGTTTAGAATTAGTATCAGTAGTAGCAATTACTAATCCAAACGCAGGAGATAAAGTTTCAAGTCACGTTGCAATTGTACGTAAGTCTCAATAATATTACTCACAAGTAGTGATAAATATGTAGGTTCAATCCAAAATCCCAGCAATCAATTTAGCCTATTGTGATAGGTAAATCGTTTGCTGCGCATCGTGGACGACGTTAGAACCATTATCCAGCAACAACAAGAGTATGTTTACATACCAGATTTAAGATCATTCGCTTAATTTGCCACCGTGCCACTTTCTATTTCTTAAAAAACCATCCAAAGGTTAATACATTGTTTAGAGAAACATGACTCCAGTATTGGGTATAATGATTCTTAGCGAAACCTGTCAAAAAGTTTAATTCCAAAATCTGTTCCCAAACTTTATTTCCTACAACGGATTAGAACGGTTTGCTTTGGGAAGTACCTCTAGCTGAACACTAGAAAAGAAGTATCAGGATAGTTAATCATATTTTGATTTAAGTTTTTTCTTGATGAATATCCTTGTACAAATAAGTCGTTTTCTGGAAGATCTTTCAATAATTGAACATGTAGGTGTCTTGACCAACCTCCATTTTCTACATTAATATAGTCTCCAAGTTTTGCGATTATTTGTCCTTTACTCACTTTACCTAAATCTGGAAGATCTTTAGATAGATGTCCAAGGAAGAGAAAATTCTTTGAAACTTTAGGATCAAGTTTTAAAATTATATAGTTTCCAAAGCTATGACTACCTTCTTCCCTGCTAGCTACAACTATCTCTCCATCGCACGGGGCATAAACTGTTTCTAAGTCCTTTGAGAAAATATCTATTCCAAGGTGAATTGTTCTTCCTTCTTTAGCAATCTTTGATCCTTTAAGCATTTCTATTCTATCTTCAGCATATCTGCTGATTAAATATCTTTTACCAGTTTTTTGAAGAAATTCATTATTAAACTTTTGTCTGTTCTCAGGTAGTTTTGGATCAATTCCCTCTTCTTGGCTCTTATCAAAGAATTTCTTAATATTTTTGTATTCAGGAAGGTCTGATGGAATTTGATTAAAGTCCAAGATCATTATTTCTGATCTAGTAAAGAGATGGGGCATTAATTCATAAATTTTACTGTTCATATCTCCCACATATTAGCATAAGATCTGACTTATTCTGTCAGGAGCAACGATTATCCTTAAAGCGACTAATCCTATTTACTTGAGTATTGAAGAATAAAAAACGTGCTGCGGAGCAGGGATTCGAACCCCAATAAACGGATCCAGAATCCGTTGTCCTACCGTTAGACGA
>ERZ1292625.178-Hain-H41-01um-R1-178-length-109593-cov-9_pt1 | contig 103371 bp, 119 predicted proteins | sample MGYA00564400_ERZ1292625 | MGnify/ENA primary metagenome ERZ1292625 (study PRJEB36523, sample SAMEA6512639) | groundwater metagenome | collected 2019-01-08 | study: AquaDiva: Metagenomics assemblies of 32 groundwater samples
GTGTGTACTCACACGAGCACACTTAGTAACTCGTGACCGAGAGCCCATCCCGCACCCAAAAGAAAACCGAGCCTCCATAGGAGGCTCGGTTTTCTTTTGGAGTAGCAGTCTTTACTTCACTGCGTCCTTGAGCGCCTTTGCGGCACGAAACTTTGGAACTGTTGTTGCTTTTACTTGAATAGCCTCACCAGTTTTTGGGTTACGCGCTGTGCGGGCTGCGCGAGCCTTTGTAGAAAAGATACCGAGTCCTGCGATTGACACTTCTCCACCTTTCTTCAAGGTGCTTACCATCCCTTCAAGGATTGCGTCAAGTGTCTGCTCTGCAGATACTTTGGTCCCTCCCATCTTCTCGTGAATAATTTCAGCGATAGCTGCTTTGTTCATAATGATATTTTATTAACGCCTCTTTTAATTCTTGTAATACTAAAACTTCAGTGAGTTACTCGGGCGCAAAGGTGTACCCAAGCTCCCTTGCAGACAAGTATACCCCCACAGGTTTTTTTACGCAATAGGCGCAAGGATTTTTGGGAATATTGTCAAGATTCGAAAATTGTTTCGTAATTTTATTCTATCTTGCGTACTCAATCGCCCGTGACTCGCGAATGACCGCTACTTTTATTTCACCCGGATATTTAAGTTCCTTTTCAACACGCATTGCAATGTCGCGCGCAAGTTTCTTTGCTTCAATGTCTGTGATTTCTTCAGGCTTCACAAATACACGAAGCTCTCTTCCGGCTTGAATTGCATAGGTTTTTTCGACGGCAGGGAAGGATTTTGCTATCGCTTCTAGGTCCTTGAGGCGGTCTATATAATTTTCCGCAGAATCACGGCGAGCCCCCGGCCGGCCACCAGAAATCGAGTCAGCGGTCTGTACAATAATTGATTCAATTGTTTCATAAGGGTATTCCTCGTGATGTGATTGCATTGCTTGAATGATGCGTGTATCTACGCCAAACTTTTGCAGGATCCTACGACCAATTTCAACATGGGTACCCTGTACTTCGTGATCAACCGCTTTCCCAAGGTCGTGAAGGAGCGCTCCAGCTTTCGCGACAGCAACATTTGCTCCAAGCTCCTCGGCGATTATTCCCGAAATATGCGCCATTTCAATCGAATGCTGGAGTACGTTTTGCCCATAACTCGTGCGGAAATGGAGGCGCCCGAGGATTGCAATGATACGCGGGTCAAGGTTGAACACACCGCATTCGTATGCCGCCTGCTCCCCTCGTTCTTTCGTTATTTTGTTTATTTCTCCTCGCGCTTTTTCTACCGTTTCCTCGATTCTTGCAGGTTGAATGCGCCCATCAGCGATGAGCTCCTCAAGCGCAACACGCGCAACTTGTCGCCGAATAGGGTCAAACGATGAGATGAGAATCGAACCAGGAGTATCGTCAACAATAACCTCTACGCCAGCTGCACGCTCAAAAGCTCTGATATTTCTGCCTTCTTTACCAATAATTTTCCCCTTTATTTCGTCTGAAGCAATGGAGACAGATGTTGCCATCATTTCTGATGCTGTTGACGTAGCAAGGCGTTGAATCGAAGTGGCGAGAATGTCCCGCGCTTTTTGTGCGAGCCTCTCTTCTCCACCTGTTTCAATTTTTTTTATTCGAACCGAAATATCCTCTTCGTAAAGCTTCTCGGCGCGCTTGATGAGCTCCTCTACTGCGTCCATAGCACTCAGTCGCGCAATACGCTCGAGCTCTTTGTGCGCAAACTCTTTCTCTTTGTTGGTTTTTTCACGGATGAGCCTGATTTCATCATCCCTCTCTTTTATATGCGCTGTCTCCTTGTCAATATCTTCCTGACGCTTGTCGAGGAATCCCTCTTTTTTGATGAGGCGCTCCTCGGTTTTTTTGAAGCGCTCAGATTGTTCGCGCTCTTCTTCATGGAGTTCGCGCCCGTATACTTCGGCTCTTCGGTCGGCTTCTTCAGTAATTTTTTGGGCCTCTTCTTTTGCGGAAAGTAAGACTTGTTTTACTTCAATTTCGACTGATCCGCGTTTGCTGATTGCGATAAACCAGCGCAAAAGATAGCCAAGTGTCGCACCGACCAGAATTGCCATCACGCCGCCGAGCGTGAGTGCAATGTTAATGTCCATAGTTATTACTCGCCAAGCCTTGAAATTACTGAAAAATCAGTCGTTTTCTCCAGATCTGCGAGCGATTAATGCCAAACTGCTAATAAAAGTGTCAATTTAAATTACAAATGGGTACACTTTCATATTACCTTGGTTTCTGGTGATTGTCGAGCCAAAACAAAAACACAGCAATAGTGTGCTATAGCACACTATTGCTGTGTTTTTGTTTTGGCTCGAGTGTTGCCTACGCGCGTGGATTCTTCGGCTTGTAGATTTCGTCTATAATACCGTACTTTTTTGCTTCATCGGCTGACATAAAGAAGTCGCGATCGGTATCCTTTTCTATTTGCGACAGAGGCCTGCCGGTGTTTTTGGCAAGTATTTTGTTTAAGGATTCTTTTATTTTCAAAATGTGTTTTGCGGTGATTGCAATATCGGATGCCTGTCCTTCTGTACCACCGAGGGGCTGGTGAATCATCACTTCTGCATTAGGAAGAATGAAGCGTTTCCCTTTTGCTCCTGCGGAGAGGAGTACAGCGCCCATAGACGCGGCGATGCCAACGCAAATTGTAGAAACATCTGGCTTAATATGTTGCATAGTGTCATAGAGCGCAAGTCCTGCAGATACTGAACCACCAGGTGAGTTTACATACAAATAAATGTCTTTCTTTGGGTCTTCGGATTCAAGAAAGAGGAGCTGGGCTATGGTAATGTTTGCAACATTGTCATCAATAGCACCCGACAGAAAAATGATGCGCTCTTTGAGTAGGCGTGAATAAATATCGTAGGCTCGTTCGCCTGATGATGTTTTTTCAATAACAGTTGGGATTAAGTATGACATAGGCAGATAGTACCACACTTATTTATGTATGCAAGTTTTGAGTAAGTTACTTCTGTGACTCCAGGAACTGGAAGACTTTTTCATTGGTGAGCATCATTTCTAGGTGCATACGTACACGGCCCGGCTCTGCGTCTTTATATTTTTCCATAAAGAATTTTGATTCGCGGTCTAGGTCTTCCTTTGGGACATCTATTTTTTCTAGAAGCGAGATTTCATTAAGTGCAATTTGTACCTTGGCGCGTTTCTCTGCATCAGATGTCCACTCTTTACGCATTTCCTCGACACTCTTTTTTGTCGTGGCGAGGTAGTCTTCAAATTTCATACCCATTTGCTCGACATCGTGGCGAAACTGCCCAATCATTCGCTCGAGTTCTCCATCAATGAGCACCTTCGGAAGTTTTGCTGTAATACCCTCAGCAATTTTTTCCATTGTTTGCATTCGCTTTTTCTCACGCCCACGGTTTGTTTTTTCATGCGCAATTGATTCGCGAACTTTCGCTCGGAACGCGGCTACATTTTCAAATGGTCCGAATTTTTGCGCGAGCTCGTCGTTTATCTCTGGGAGAACCTCCCTCCCTTCTGCGTTCTTGGTTGCAAATTGTTTGATGAGTTCATTTTCCGCTTTTGTAACTTCCTCGTCGGTCGCTTCCGTCTTTTCGTCTACAGACATTACTTCTTTTGCAATCTTTTTGTAGTCTGGTAGTTTTATCTCGGGCATTATTTGAAAAGTAAGGGCGAACTCGAATGGATTGCTTTTTGCAAGTTTTTTTATCGCGACTTGCGGCATAGCAATGGCATGAACCTTGTGTCGATTCAAAATCTCCGGATAAGCCCTGTCCATTGCAAGGTTAGCCATCTCATTAAGAATGAGCGCTTCACCAAACTTTTGAATAAGCATTGCTTCCGGAACGTGCCCCTTGCGAAAGCCCGGCAAAGAAACCTCTTCGCTAATTTTTTTAAGTGCAATTGGGCGCTCTTTTTCAAACACATCCGTCGGGACTTCACAGAGGATTTCAATTTCAACCTCGGAAGTATTTTTAAGTGTTGTTTTGATATCGGTCATGAGCCGTAATATATACTTTTCGTTCAAACTTGGCAAGAAACAAAAAAGAAAAAACCCGCTGAGCACCATTCTGGTGCTCAGCGGGTTTTTTTGAGATAAAGTGAGAGATTATTAGATTATGATATCGCTTAACCCTGCATCGATACCCGAGAAGTTTGTTGAATCGAGGTCTTTTTGGATGTCAGCAAGATCTGTTGATGTTCCTTGAGTCGAGAGAGAAGAGATTACTTGGTCTGCCTGTACTTCGGCGCTGGTCGGAGTTCCAGCTTCTGTTGTCGGTGCTGGAACCTGCTTAAGGAAGTAGTATGCGCCGAAAGCGAGGACAAGCACAATAAGAATGATTCCTACTGTCGCCCCAACTGGTTTTTTTTCAGGCATTTGGGTGCCCATGTTCATGTTCTGTTCCATAGTTGTGTGGTGAGATTAAAATTATTGAGTAGTTGTTGCGCTCGTTGTTGTAGCTGGGCGCGGCTTATTTTGTCCTGGTTTTACCGACGAGATAGCAAGGGCAACATGGCGATGCGCTTCCTGAATCGTTTTTACTGTATCTTTAACGGCATCTTGCATACCCTTTACTATGTTTTTGGGTGCCGTGCTTGTGGATGTGCTTGCTGTCGCATTTGAAAGTGCGGTCTCAAGCAGGAGCTTTACGGCAGCAGCTTTTGTGCGTGCTTCATCGAGTTTTGCTTTGGCTTCTGCAAGGTGCCCGCGAGAAACAGCTACATTAACGCCCGCTGCTTCAAGTTTTGTAAGTCTTTCAGAAACACGGTCAGAAAGTTTCTGCACACGCTCTATTGCTCCGTGCATACGCTTGCTTATTATCTCCATTTTCTTGCTCGCTTGCTCGAGGCGTTTTTTGCGCTGTTCGTCTTTAATGTTTGCTCGTGCCGCTGTGGTTGATGCGCGGAGAGCCTTTGCGCGAGCTTCCATTTCCTCGCGATTGCCTTTTCTTTCATCACGAAACTCTCTGCGCACTGTTGACGAAGCGTTCCTTCTCTCACGCTCTTCATTGGTGACAGAGAGTGGCTTATGCTGTCTTTTTCCTGTTGGCAGGCCTGATGCTCGGTCGCGAGGTGTCACTACTGTGGCGTCCGTGTTGGTTGTGCCTGTTGCACCTGTCGTTTGCGCACTTGCTGTGATCCCTCCGAGCGCGAAAAGAGCAACGAGGGCAATACTGATATTTTTTTTCATATGTTTCGTTATTATTTCGACAAGTGAGGAGCGCGTGGGTGAGTAATCTCATTCACAGCGTCCGAATGCCGTCGAAATATTGTACCCAGTTATATTTTAAACTAGTAATCAATTCTAATAATCTCTCTCTTATACATATAATAGTATATAAGATATCTTAATCACCTACAACAGAAGACGGTGGATAAGTGTGAGTATTACAAAAGCCCCATTGTTCAGCCGAACAATGGGGCTTTTGTGCTATTTTTTATCTATCAAACTTCTTTTTGTATAATTCGACACTCTTTGTGACTGCACTGTAGGCTGCGTCACGCCCTTCAAACCCAGATACTTCAACTACTTTCTTTTGAATCTTTTTGTAGGTGGTAAAAAAATGCTCCATTTCTTTGATAGTATGTTTGTTTATATCTTCCAAGTCTTTTACATCGTCCCAACGCGGATCATTCATAGGCACCGCAATCACCTTGTCGTCACTTTCGCCGGAGTCGGTCATGTGCATAATGGCAACAGGGCGAGCGTCAACGAGTATACCGGGGAACAATGGGTAAGTGGTTAGCAGTACCACATCCAGTGCATCGCCGTCGTCCCATAAAGTCTGTGGGACGAATCCATAGTCAAATGGATAGTCCTGCGCCGTATGAAGCGCGCGGTCGAGCGCAATAAGCCCTGTTTCCTTGTTGATTTCGTACTTGTTTTTCGAGCCCCTTGGGATTTCAACAATTACGTTGATTTCTTTTGGAGCGTTCTCACCAAGTGAAACATCGTGCCAGAGATTCATTTTCATAGTGGTTTGAAAAAATTAAGTGGAGTAATTATAGAGCAACAGTAGGAGCTTCAGAAGCTGCTTCCTTTGGGGCTTCAGCTTCAGCTTCGGCAACTACTTCGCCTGCTGCGCCCACAATATCGAGTTTCCATCCGGTGAGCTTTGCGGCAAGGCGCACATTTTGTCCTCCGCGACCAATAGCGAGTGATTGCTGGTCTGCAGATACGGTAACCGTCGCTTGGTGTTTTTCATCGTCAAGCACCACAGACTGTACCTGTGCTGGCGAAAGCGCGTCTTGGATGAACTTTTTTGCATCCTCTGACCACAAGATAAGGTCGATTTTTTCACCGCCGAGCTCGTTCATAACCGTTGAAACACGCACACCGCGTTGACCCACGCATGAGCCGATAGGGTCAACATGAGTATCACTGGAAGTCACCGCAACTTTTGCGCGTGATCCTGCTTCGCGTGCTACTGCTTTTATCTGTACCGTGCCCACTGCAACTTCTGGAGCCTCTTGTGCGAATAGTTTTTCGATCATCTTTGGGTGCGAACGGGAAAGGCGCACATCGATTCCTCGAGGAGTCTCTTCAACTTTGTATAGGTACGCACTTACACGCTCTCCTTGTTTGTATCGCTCGCTCGGAATCTGGTCCTCATAGGCAAGGAGGCCGGTTGTTTTTCCAAGATCAACAAAGATGTTGCCACGCTCCATTCTTTGGACAGTACCATGGACAATGTCCCCCTGTTTTGTGCCGTATTCGCTGATAATAGCAACTTTTTCCGCTTCACGAATTCTCTGGATTATTACCTGCTTTGCTGTTTGTGCGGCGATGCGACCGTAGTCGTCATGCGCCTCAAGAGGAAATATTACTTCATCACCGGAAATAGCATCGCGCTTGATGCGCTGTGCGTCTCTAAGTAGGATATCGTGCTCAGGGCTAAAACGACGGAGTGAAATTTCCTCGCCTTCGGCTAGGCCTTTATTTAGTGCCACCTCTTTTGCATCGGCGTCTTCGTCTGTATCCTCGGGCATGCGCACGGCATTTTCATCAACGACAATTTTTACCTGAATAAATTCGGTTTTTCCGGAATTTATATCAAAAACCGCGCGGACAATTTGCCCCTTCTTGCCGAAGTCTTTTTTATACGCGGCCGCAAGCGCTTGCTCGATAGCCTCAATAATTTTCGCACGAGGGATACCGCGCTCCACCTCAAGCTGTTCAAGCGCCGACCCCATTGTTTTTAGGTCTAACATGGTTGATTTTCCGGAAATTTTTAATAAAAATTGCCCGTTTTCGAGACGGACATTAACCAGGTCATTATATCAAAGCCTGTGCATATGTCAATGTGCTCACTGAAAAATCTATTTAAAAAACTAATCTAAGTTTTTACTTGAAAGACACAACAAAAACACTATGCGAAAAGTAGGTGTGGAGGTATACTATAGAAACAGATGACCGTTAACAATCAACAGCTCAAGGATTTCATCATCGACTCGGGGCTCGTACCGCGCACAGAGCTTGAAAACGCCGAGAAGCGTGCCGTCGAAAAGAAGATGTACCTTGGGGACATCCTCGTTTCTGAAGGAAAACTTTCCGAAGACGACCTCAGTCGCACGGAAGCATATATCCTCGGTATTCCTTTTGTAAATTTGAAAGGACAGAAAATTGATTTTGAAATCCTCTCGCTTATTCCGGAGCCGATCGCCCGCAAGCACAATATTGTCGCATTTAAGAAGACACCTTCCGCTCTTGAAGTTGCGATGCTCGACACGGACGACCTCGGCGCTATTGAGTTCGTCAAAAAGAAAGTTGGACTAAAGATTCTCCCACGCCTCACCGACAAAGAATCTATTAAAGGAATGCTTCTCCAGTATCAGAAGAGTCTTAAGGCGGAGTTTGGTGACATCATTGAAAAAGAGGCGAGCGCGCTCAAGATGGTCGCGGAAGGCGATGAAGCGCAAAGCGAAGAGGACTTGAAAAAACTCGCCGAGGATTTGCCAGTGGTAAAGATAGTGGACACTCTGCTCAACCACGCAATCATTCAGGGCGCGTCAGATATTCATATTGAGCCGATGGACTCGCAAGTAGTCATAAGGTATCGCATCGACGGGCTTTTGCATGATGCGATGGTTCTGCCAAAAACCGCGGCTCCGGGAATTGTCGCGCGCATTAAAGTGCTTGCAAGTTTGAAGCTCGATGAAAAGCGTCTTCCGCAAGACGGGCGTTTCAAAATAGAATCGGCTGGAGAGAAAGTTGCATTTCGTGTGTCTACTCTTCCTGTCTACTACGGAGAGAAGACGGTTATGCGTCTTTTGCGTGAATCGGTTTCTGGTTTTACTCTCGAGGGTCTTGGTTTTCACGGCGCCGGGCTCGAGCGTATTTATGCAGCCACAAAACAGCGCGTGGGAATGATTCTCACCACGGGGCCGACAGGGTCCGGTAAATCGACAACGCTCTATACTATTTTGGACATTTTAAACGAGCCCGATGTGAATATTTCCACCATTGAAGACCCGATTGAATACCAAATGACCCGCGTAAATCAAACGCAGGTAAAGACGGAGATAGGACTCACTTTTGCCTCCGGTCTTCGCTCTCTCGTTCGTCAGGATCCGGACATCATTATGGTAGGTGAAATTCGTGACAATGAAACGGCGTCGCTTGCGGTGAATGCAGCGCTCACGGGGCACCTCGTGCTTTCAACGCTCCACACAAACTCAGCCGCCGCCACAATGCCACGTCTTCTCGATATGGATATCGAGCCGTTCCTCATTGTTTCAACGGTAAATGTTATCATCGCACAGCGTCTTGTGCGCCGACTAGCCTCCTCAAAAGAAAAATATTTCCTTAGTCCCGCCGAAGTCGATGCGCTTAAAAAATCTGTTGACCTTGACCGCGTGATGAAAGTTTTGAAAGAAGAAAACATCGTTGCGCCAAATGCAACATGGAAAGATATTCCGTTTTATCGTCCCAAAAAATCAGAAGAGTCGGAGGACGGCTACAAAGGCCGTGTGGGCATTCACGAGGTTTTGAAAATGTCTCCTACTATCCGCGACCTCATCATGAAAGGAGAAACTCCAGTCGCCATTGAAGAGCATGCAAAAAAAGAAGGGATGAGTACGATGCTCGAAGACGGTATATTGAAGTCAGTGCAAGGAATGACAACAATAGAAGAAGTATTGCGTGTGGTGTCAGAATGATCCGTCACACATCCACGTCTACTTTGTTACAAATATAAAGTTTCCTTTCACAGTACGAAAAGTACGCCTCAAGAAAACTTGATATTTGTGCCTTGTATACGAGGCATGTGGCTGATCATGTGTTGGAGTAAAATAAATATCCTGCATAATAAGTTCACGGTCGTGAACTTATTATGCAGGATATTTATTTTATATTGGCGGTCAGATAGTGGGAATAAAACGAGTTGGAAGTCTTCAAGGTGTTTATGTCCAAGCCCAGTGCCCAAGACACGGCTCTGGTGACCCGTCAGCTGATTAAAAAGTCGAGGGGTTTAGATGCAAATAATTAGTTGTTCATTGTTTCTTTTTGCACTTGACACCACTCCACTTTTTACCTAGAGTTACGGCATATGATTTCCTTGCGCGATTTCGCACTAACCTCATTTTTATTTGTCGTTTCTTCTGTTTTTTTGATTGCCAATACTGCCTCTGCACAAGTTATACCTCCTTCGTTCGTACTTACTCCAGCAGGCACAACAGAAGGTATTGGTACAAGTTTTTCTATTACCGATAGTAGCTACCTTAATATTACTTTAGACAGCACTGAATCCGTCAAATTAAAACTGGAATCAGTCCCCGAGATGGTAACTATGATGATATGGCCACCCACTTTTTCAACTTCCTCCACCTCAACCCAAATAACCCTTCATGGTTTCCAACCAAGCACCATATACTATAGATATGAGGATAATTATCATAATCTAACCGAATTCAAATCGGACGGTAGTGGAGCATATTCATATACACAAGATATATCAACCAATCATGTAATTTTCATCCAGCCACGCCACAGCACCAAGTTTATCAAAGACGACACCACTGGCGGCGATTGTTACCTCATCGGTAATTGGGATATCACTACTAAAACCTGCACACTTAATATAGATTTAACCGAGACCATTCAGATAGATAGTGATAGTGTAACCTTAGATGGCAACGGCCACACTCTGACAGGAAGCAATACTGGAACCGGTGTCTATCTTTACGGAAGAACTGGCGTTACTGTCAGAAACTTCATTATTAAAAAATTTTCATTCGGAATCTATCTTTACTTTTCGAGTAAGAATACCATAGCCAACAACATTTTATCAAATAATTACCATGGAATCTACCTTGAATCTTCCACTGGAAACACACTGACTAGTAACACTACCCTATCAAATAATAACATCGGAATCTTCCTCTACTCTTCCAGTGGCAACACACTGACCAGTAATACTTCGTTAAATAATAACAGCAGAGGAATTCTACTTTTCTACTCTTCCATGGGCAATATGCTGACCAACAACAATGTATCAAATAATGTTTCCGGAATTGAATTATACTATTTCAGTAATAATAACACCCTGACCAACAACACTACATCTAATAATTATTTAGGAACCTATCTTTCCTATTCCAGTGGCAACACCATAACCAGCAATACTGTGTCAAATAATTACTATGGAATCCATTTCTATTATTCCAGTGGTAATCAAATCTATAATAACAATTTTATCAATAACTCCACGCAGACTTATGTTAGTGGTGGCAGTGGCAACATATTCAATCTTGTTTCTCCAGTCAGTGGCAACTATTGGAGCGATTACGATACGCCAGTCGAGGGTTGCAATGATGCAAACAGTGACAACTTCTGTGATTCACCGTATGTTTTCTACGGCGACCAGGATAATTTGCCGTGGATAACACAGGATGGGTGGAAGGTTCCCGTCAATCAACCACCGACAATTTCAAATATTTTGCAATTTAAATCGGACGGCGTAACTACAATTAATGAAGGAGTAATGACTGCCGAACAAAGAGTTGTTTTTGAAGCAACTCTCTCCGACATCGACAATGACCACATTAAGCTCCAAGTAGAATTAAAAGAATCAAGCCAACTGTTTGATGGAACAAATCTTTTAGAAAGCAGTTTCGTTGTTTCTGGAGGTATTGCCACCACCACAGAAAATTCTATTCCTGAAGGTGCGTATCACTGGCGCGCGCGAGCGGTGGACGACAAGGGGAATACGAGTGCGTGGCAGGAGTTTGGTGTGGTGGGGAATGTAGATTTTGAGGTGAAGGTACCTTTAAATATAAAAGCAGCGGACTTGGCAAAGGAGTTGTTAAACCAGAACTATCTTTGGGGTGGTAAAGGGTGGGATTTTGCAAACAGACTTTTTACTGACACTAATACCGTAAAGACAAATTACAAATACTGGAATCCTGATGCCAAGGCGCCAGGGAAGGGAGATTTTGGGATAGGGGATGGTGTTGATTGTTCCGGTTTAATTGGATGGTCATACAATCGATCAAATAATCCACATAAAAACTTTGTCTCTAATTTTATTAAATATGAAAGTGCGAATGATCAATATTACAACAATGTACAGCCAGTAGCAGAGTCAGATTTGCAGCCTGGGGATTTGTTATTTTTTGATTGGGATGGAAATGGGCGTATTGACCATGAGGCTATGTATGTTGGTGAGAGCGGGGGCTTTGATGTAGTTAGCGCACCAAAACCAGGTAAAAAAATTGAAGGCAAGTTAAAAAATTCATACAAACAAGTTTCAGGTTTTGTCGCCTTTGGTCGTCCCAAAAATGCCACTATCGCCATGGCTATTACCAAGCATTCACCAATACACCTTTCTGTTACCGACCCAGATGGTAATAGTGTTTCTGATACTGCCGGCGTTTCAACCGACGAAGAATACATTCGGTCATCCGGTGATCTTATGTATACTACGATAGACATAGACCCACAGGGCTACCCCGAGGATGTTGCCTACTCTCCCGTCCTCAAACAAGGCACCTACCGTATACAGATTTCTCCGATGGCAAGTACAACTCCCGACCAAACCTACTCCCTTGATTTCACTGCCGGTAGTACTACTATCCCGCTGGCGCAAAATGTTCCATTGAGTCAAATACCAGTTACCGGTGGATACGGTGTCGTTGTTGGAGCCGACAATTCCATCACCCTTGACACCACGCCTCCCGAGGCGACCCTAACCTTTGATGTAGTTACGCAAAAATTGAATATCATCGGCACCGACAATCTTTCCGCCACCATGGTCTCAACCACTGCCACGAGCACGATTGTTGCCGACAAATCAGACAATACCCTTCAAATCATTTTCAGTAAATATAAGCAAGGGAAAAAAGAAATTAAACTGGAGCTGGGTGGACTTGTCTATAACGGTGTATTAACGAGCACAATTCCTAAAACTACACTAAAATACGAATGGTCTGTGGATAAGTCGGGAAACCTCAAAGAACTTGAACAAAAAACGACGGTGGGTACCCTAAAAATTGAGGCACACTATGATGCGAAGAAAAACACCACAAAAATTAAAAAGAAAATCAAAGGGAACAATGATAACAATGAAGATGACGACACCAGCGGAGTCAAAGAAACTTTTACAGGATTGAGGATTCTGAAGCTGATGACGGACAAGGGAAACTTAACTGTTGAATATTAGCACCATGAAAAAGAAAATAATCATCGCGGTGGTAGTGATATTGGTCGGCACGCTAACGATAATAGGAATTGTGTATCGATATCAACAGACAAATTATCTCAACAACATCGGAGTTATTGTTGCGACCTCTACACAAGCACTAAGCACGACCAGCATTTCTTCGTCAACAACACAACCGCAAACGAGCAAGAATCATCCTGGTATGAAACTCTATCGCAATGAAGAGTTTGGTTTTGAGTTCTGGTATCCGGAGGGGTGGGAGTGGGAAGAGAATGTATCCACAGATCCATCTAATAAATTTAACACGACGGTAATGAAGATTGATGGGGAAAATACAAATCAGCAAGATTCTATTAGTATAGTTACTCAGCCCCAGGATTTTTTAAAATACTACCTAATCAATATGCAAAGATTGAACGCTAAAAAGTCTGAAATTATGATTGATAATATTACTGGAACTCAATATCGCTATGATTTTGAAGGGATGAAAATGGTAGACGTTTTTTTCCCGTTGCATGAATTTATTGTTTTGTTTGGCGTAGAAGGTCAGCACGAGGTAGGATTAAAGAGTATTCTCTCCACCTTTAAATTTACCAAATGACCAAGAAAACCATCATCGCGTCGCTTATCATCCTTGCTCTATTCACCACCGGCGCAGTGGTATACCTGCGTAAGCAGTTTCCACAAAAACCAAGTGCAAACAATACGCAAACAATAGATTATTAATATGAAATTTGGTAAATATGTTTTTATTATCGTACTCCTCGCCATCATTGCTTTTGTTGTGGGCGGGTATTATGTTTGGGGTATTAGGAAGATTACACCAGTGGTGCAGGAGTTCATCGTGGACAGCAGGTCGATAGATGATGCTTGCTTAATGGATGACGAAATAGGTGAAAATTCGGCACTTCGTGGAAAGGGGAATATGGGATATTTTGCAACATCCCCCGTAACAATTTTTGTAAAAGATAAAATAACTAATTTGGAAAGGCGTAATTTTCAGATAAGTGGCAATTCTACCGGACTTTTCACTCTGCAGCTATTTAAATGTAATATTTATGTGGTTAGGATATTTAATTATGATCCCAAAAAAGGAAAGCACGATGTAGGATATAAAGAAGAGCTGTGGAAATATAATTATTCTGGGAATGGGGAACCTATTATTTTGATGGCAGAGAAACCAAAAGAATTTATTTCATACTATACTGGTAGTTTTCGTGTCTCCCCCTTTGAACAATATATCGCTCTCATAAAAGGATATGGAGGCAGAGATGATCATTCCATCGTCATCAAGGACATCAAGACGCTGAAAGATGTTTTTGTATTACCGATTACAGACGTAACAAAAAAGAATCCCGAGGTAGCGGGTGATATTGGTTTTAATCCTGGTGGTTGGACTTCCGACGGTAAATATCTTTGGGTCAATATGTTCATTGGTGCCGAGGTATATGGATTCGTTCGTATCAATACAATAGATTGGACATACGAGGTGCTTCCTGCGCCCAAAATGACAATGGGTGGCGATGCGCTTAACATAAACAATGGGATGTTAACTTATGGGGAAGATGTTGCTCCTTGGTCTGGAGTTGTGGAAATTGACCAGCAAATTCAAAAAGAAGCAATACAAACTGGGCAAATCTCCTCTTTTTACATTTACAACCTATTTACAAAAAAGAAATATCTTATCGCCACAACCACTGACCCTACTTATTATTTCCGACCCTATTGGCTATCCGATACTGAACTTCAATACGAGTTGCCGACTGGGGAAAAGAAGATATACAAAATTAATGAAAAATAATAAACTTTGATATACTGTAGAGTATATAATCAATGCCAAAATTTAAATACAGAGTGCGCGAATTGTCTGGAGATGAAACCGAAGGCGAAATTAAAGAATTGGAGCAGAAAATTGAAAGCAAAGAGGCTTTTGAAATCAAAGCAAAGTATAGTCGCGAGAAGAATGAAACGGAAATAAAAGTTAAAAAGAATGGCGAGGAGGAAACCAAGCAAACACTTTCCGGACTGGTGATTGTTAAACTGACTACAAAATCGGGAGTGCTTGGGTTTGAATATTAACTACCATGAGCAGAAAAACTACAATCTTGAGTATTCTTGTTGTCGCTCTGTTTGTTATTGGTGCAAGCGTTATTTATTCTGTCTTTTCAAAAAAACCAGCTAGTCAAGCAAACAACAATCAAACGCAAGTTACACAAAAGGAATTATCACCAAACGGATGTCTAGAAGAAAATGAAATAGCCGATTATGATCGTGCGAGCTTGTTCCCAGAGATTACTCAGCCTAAAGAAAGGTCTCCGCTGATTTTTGTAAAAAATAGAAACACAGGAGTGGCAATTAAGAGCTTTCGAATTAATAATGTTCGAGATTCTGCGTACCCTATGGAATTACATAAATGTGGTGTTTATTTTATTCAAGATTTTAATTATGATAACGGAAAAGGATTACCATTACCAAATTATAGAGGCGAATTGTGGCAGTACGGTTATAATAATGAAGGAGGGAAATTATTGATGGTTTTGTTTGATTTTGGAAAAGAAGATAATCTTAATAACAATAACTATTCCCCCACCTTCCGCGTCTCCCCGCTTGAACAATATATCGCCCTCGAGAAAGGTTACCTCGGTCAGGATGACTACGCACTCATCATCAAAGACCTCAAAACCCTGAAAGACGTCTTTGTTTTGTCGGCAAAATCAACCTTTGATCAATATCCAAATATGGCAGGAAGTTTCGGTTTTGATACGTGGACAGATGACAGCAGATACTTCTGGGGTGATATTTTTGACGGCGCCTATGTTAACGGCTACTTCAGGATAGATACTCAAAATTGGAAAGCTGAGATATTTGAAGCGCCGAACGGCGCTATGGGTGGTTCTCCGCTCAATGTTAATACCGGTTATCTCCCAATTCAGCCAGGACAGGTTTGGACAGGAGATGTTGAATTCGACCAAGAATTAAAAGAACAACATAAGCGGGAAGGCAAAAAATCAATTCTCTATCTCTATAACCTTTTTACAAAAGAAAAAAAACTCATAGAAACAACAAATGAACCTATATTCTGGTTTAAACCCGAGTGGCTCTCCGATACCGAACTGCAGTATGAACTGCCGAGTGGGGAGAAGAAAATCTATAAAACTAATGAAAAATAATAAACTTTGATATACTGTAGAGTATATAATCAATGCCAAAATTTAAATACAGAGTGCGGGAGCTGTCGGGAGAAGAGACCGCGGGCGAGATGGAAGCCGCGGATCGTTTTGCCGTTGCATCAGACTTGCGAAGTAGCGGTAAATCTGTCGTGTCTGTCGAGGAGATGAGTAGCGGGTTCACACTCAGCATGGATTCTATAAACGCGATGTTTTCACGCGTAAAGATGCAAGAGCTCATTGTACTTGCGCACAACTTGAGCGCGATAATGAAAGCCGGACTCTCCCTTTCTCGCGGTCTTTCTATTTTGGGTCGGCAAACAAAAAACCTTGCGTTTAAAAAAACTATTGAAACCTTGGTAAGTGAAATCAGCCGCGGGTCCACGCTCTCGGCGGGAATGGCAAAGTTCCCAAAAGTTTTCTCACCAATTTTTATTTCCATGGTGCGTGCAGGAGAAGAGTCGGGCGGACTTTCCGACTCACTTTTGGTTGTAGGCGATCAGCTTGAAAAAAGCTATTTGCTGAAAAAAAAGATTAAGGGTGCTATGATTTATCCGGCGGTTGTTATCGTAACGCTTCTCATTATCGCGGTGCTCATGTTTATTTTCGTGGTCCCCACTCTTGCCGCGACATTCAAAGACCTTAATACCGAGCTTCCTACGAGCACAAAAGTTATCATTTGGATATCCGATACTTTGTCGAACAACTTTTTGTTGGTAGCCCTCGCTGTTTTTGGATCCGTGACGGCTATCATTATGATACTCAGAACAAAGAAAGGAAAGCGCGCATTTGAGACAATATCTTTTCGATTGCCGATTGTTGGAAACCTTGTGCGTCAGTCGAATGCGGCACGCACAACCCGCACGCTTTCGTCGCTCCTTTCATCAGGCGTCGATATGGTCGCGGCAATCAACATTACAAAAGATGTTCTCCAGAATTCGTACTACAAGGACTTGATGATTCTTGCGGGCGAGCGTGTTCAAAAAGGTATTCCGCTTTCGTCGGTTTTTGCGGGTAATGATATTTATCCAATTTTAGTAGGCGATATGGTTGAAGTGGGAGAGGAGACGGGAAAGCTTTCCGCAATGCTTCTCAATGTCGCGCTCTTTTACGAGAACGAAGTTGATGAGGCAACAAAAAATATGTCGACGATTATAGAACCTGTTCTTATGGTGGTCATTGGCGTATCGGTTGGATTTTTTGCAATCTCGATGATTTCGCCGATGTATAGCGTGATGAGTAATATCTAATATGAAATATTTCACCCGTTCTGGTTTTACCGCCCTCGAGATAGTCATCGTAATTTCAATTTTGGGTATTCTTCTTGCAACCATAATCCCTTCGTTCGTAACCTTCCGACAAAAAAGTATTTTAAACACGGAAACACAAGAACTGTTGACGACTATCAACCGCGCACGTCTCCTGTCTGTTTCATCAAAAAACGACAATCAATTCGGTGTATATTTTGAGTCCGGGAAAATAGTGTTGTTTCAGGGGACGACTTATGTGGCGACCTCGACAACAAACGAAGAACACATTTTTGATCTCTCTCTTACCATAGCAACTACAACGATAAACGGCGGCGGCTCTGAAGTTGTTTTTCAAAAAATAACCGGTGCGACGACTCAAAATGCAACGACGACACTTTTGGTCACGGGGACGACCGCAAGTACCACAGTATTGATACTCCAGACGGGGGTTGCTACAATTAATTAATAACAAATGAAAAAAAATCAATATTACACACGTGGTTTCGGTCTTGTTGAAGTTGTTGTTGCTTCAGCAGTACTGTCTGTATCTCTTTTGGGTATTTCAACTTTTTTTCAGGCGACACTTCGCGCAAGTAACGTAACGGGGTCGGCAATTCAAGGAGATTACCTCCTTGAAGAAGGTATTGAGGTGGTAAAGATTTTTCGCGACACTAACTATACAAGCAACATTTTTAGCCTATCTACAACAACCACTTACTATTTTTTATGGAACGGTACAAACTGGGAAAGGACAACAGCTGTAACACTTGTCGACGGAAAGTTTGAGCGCGGGTTCACCATTTCAGACGTTAAGCGCGATTTAAATAATGATATTGCTACATCGGGAACGTATGATCCTGAGACTAAGCTAGTTAATGTGTTTGTGTCATGGTGGAGCCCTGTCGTTGGTACGACAACGCGATCAATACAGACGTACATTTTGAACTTATTTGGAAACTGAGTATGAATGGCAAACAAAAACAAACTGGGTTTACCCGTCAAAATTTTTCAAAGAAAAATTTTAGCGGGTTTACTCTTGTGGAAATGATTATTTATGTTGCTTTCTTTGCAGTGCTCTCGATTCTCGCCCTCAATGCAACCATCTTGGCAATGAAGTCGTTTTATACTATACGTATCGCACAAGGAGTGAGTCAATCTGCCACTACTGCGCTCGAGCGCATGAGTCGTGAGATTCGAAACGCATATGATATTAATGAGACGAATAGCACTTTTGCAACAAGCACGGGTAGACTTACATTAAGAACAAAGGACTCTCTTGGCGCCAACACAACGATTGAATTTTACGTGGATGGAGCGAACAAACTCAATATGAAGATCGGTGGTGTTGAAAATGGTCCTCTTTTTACAAAAACCGTTACTTTAACTAACCTTGTTTTTCGGTTAATTACAACTGGAAACTCAAAGGCAATAAAGATTGAAATGGCGCTAAGTGATTCTCGTTCAAATACAGTTAAGTTGGTGAAGTTTTATGATACGATAGTGCTAAGGGGCTCAATACATTAATTCAATATGAGTAAACACAACACAAATCGAAATCGTGGCGCAGCAATCATTACGGCGGTTATGTTTTTCGTAGTTATCACTGTCGCAATAGCGGTAGGTATTTCATCTCCTGTAGTACGTGAATACAAAACTTCGCGCGATTTTGAAAAATCTAAAGGAGCGTATTATTTGTCAGAGGCAGGACACGAAGATGCTCTCTATCGGCTTAAAGAAGGAACAACTATCGGCGCGCAAGAGGTTATTTCGCTCGGTGGGAATGTAGCAACGACGACCATTACTAATATTGGAGGTGGTAAATCTATTGGATCGATTGGGGACATACTAACCAACACTCGTCGTGTAAAATCAATGCTCACAACGTCTTCAGGTATATCGTTTAACTATGGTGTGCAAGCAGGAGACGGTGGGGTTCTAATGGACAACACAGCTTCAATCACAGGTAATCTTTATTCTAGAGGGCCAGTTTGCGGTGGCGGGCAAACAGGAACGGATTGCTTGAACGGAGTTGCCGCTGGAGACAACAGTATTTCAGGGACTGTCTACGTTGCAACCACAACATCTAATGGTGTCATTACAAACATTACAAACCAGCTAAGTGGAACTGCGTCTATGTACGCAAATAAGATTTACAGTTCGTTTATAGCAAGCTCGACAGTAACCTGTAACACCATATCAGGGTCTAATCGTAGCTCATGTACATACCCACTTGGTACACAAACTCCACTTGCTTTCCCCATTAGTGATACTCAAGTACTTGAATGGGAGGCGGCCGCTGAAGCGGGGGGTGTCGCAACTGCGGCAGAGTGCCCGGGCGGGAAATACTCGATTAATTCAACAGTTACGCTTGGTCCAATAAAGATTCCATGTGATCTAGAGATTAGTGGCACCGCTAAGGTGAATCTTATGGGTCCAGTATGGGTAACCACAGGGCTTGGTGGAACTGCAAATATTTCGATAAAAAACAGCACGGAAATAAATGTCGACCCTTCTCTCGGAGCACAGAGCGTGGCAATAATAGCTGATCCAGGATCTGCAACCAGGGCGACAGGTGGTAGTATTGCGCTTGAAAATAATATAACGTTCAATCAGGCTGCTGGATCTAATGCTAACGCATATGTACTTTTATTGTCATGGAACACTGGCGCATCTTTGGGGACTAGCGCGGAGGCAATTGAAGTTAACAATAGTGTTTTGGGGAATTTGCTCGTGTACGCAGGTTATGGGGACATAAAAATAGAAAACAATGCGTCACTTAGGGAGGTAACAGGGTATAAGATTACGTTAAAAAATTCAGCAAATGTGATTTACTCCGCAGGACTTGAAAACACTCTGTTTACTTCGGGACCTGGTGGTTCTTGGGTGATTAGTGACTGGAAGGAAGGACAATAAAACAATTGACGTTTGACAATTAACAATTGACATGGGTGCGAAAAATCCGAGCTTTGCTCGGATTTTTCGCACCCACGACACTGTGATACAATAAGAATATGAAAACTAAAAAACTCATCATTGGCAACTGGAAAATGTACCCAGCAAGCGTGAAAGACGCAAAAGCAAAGTTTACGGCTATTAAAAAGGTTGCAAGCGCGCTTCGCAATGTGCAGACGGTTATTTGTCCGCCGTTTGTTTATGCGAGCGATTTAAAAAAACTCGTTACAGGACACCGCGTGGTCGTGGGTGCTCAAAATGCGTGGTTTGAAAACGAAGGCGCGTATACTGGTGAGGTTTCTCCGGCGATGATTAAATCACTTGGTCTTGAACATGTCATTATCGGACACTCAGAACGCCGCGCGATGGGCGAGACTGACGAACTTATCAACAAAAAAGTACTTGCGGCAGTGAAAGCGGGACTTACGGTAGTGCTTTGCGTTGGTGAGCATGAACGCGATGTCGATGGCGCGTATTTAAAATTTATTTCTGAGCAAATAAAAGCGGCATTGCGTGGCGTGCAGAAAAAAGATTTGATGAAAGTTGGGATTGCCTACGAGCCGATATGGGCGATTGGCAAACATGCGGTTCATGCGGCGTCGCCCGATGACGCTCTTGAGGTTTCGATACTCATAAAAAAAACCCTTGCGGATTTGTATGGCCTGCCCGCCACTGCCAATCGCTCAAAAGGGACAGTCTGGCGATGGCAGGCGGGCAAAGACGGAAGCGCAGTTTTGATTCTCTACGGTGGTTCCGTGGACGCAAAAAACGCGTGGGAGTTTCTGATGAAATCCCAAATTGATGGCCTCCTCGTTGGTCGTGCAAGCCTTGACCCGAAAATATTCGGAGAAATTTTGAAGAGCGCGGATCAAATTAAATGAGAATTCCCACAATCAGAGATATAAAGAATTTAAAAGGCAAACGCGTAGTTTTGCGGTTAGATTTTAATGTGCCGATAAAAAATGGAAAAATCGTTGAGACGATGCGTATCGACCGCGCGATGCCAACTATTGAATTTTTGATAAAGAATAAGGCTCGCGTCATCATCCTATCGCATATTGGCAAAGATGCATCATCGTCGCTTAAACCTGTCGTTCAGTATTTGAATACCTTGCCCGCCACCACCTATCGCTCAAAAAAAATAGGAAGCGATGGTGGGCGGGAGAAAATGAAGGTTGGCTTTGTTCCTGATTTTCGTACCGGAGTAGCTCACGCCGTAGTTGATGGTTTACCAGAAGGCGGAGTAGTTGTGTTTGAAAACCTTCGTCTTGATAATCGCGAGACAGAAAACAATCCCGAGTTTGCAAAATATCTCGCATCATTTGGTGATGTGTACGTGAACGATGCTTTTGCAGTGTCACATCGTGCGCACGCATCAGTGGTGGGCATTACAAAATACCTTCCAAGCTATGCCGGGCTCCTCATTATGGATGAAGTGAAGCATTTGTCGCTCGCGCTGAAGCCAAAACACCCGTTTCTCTTTGTCCTTGGCGGCGCAAAATTTGATACCAAGGTACCACTCCTGAAAAAGTTTTTAAAGATTGCCGATTATGTGTTCGTTGGCGGTGTTCTCGCAAACGACTTTTTTCATGACAAGGGTATTGAGATAGGGAAGTCCTTTGTTGATAAATATAATTTCAACCTCACGCCACTTTTGAAAAAAGGGAAAATAATTTTACCGATTGATGTGATTGTGAAAAACAGTGATGGTAAAAAATCAACGGTAAAGAATGTCAACGAGCTTTCTACAAAAGACAACATTGTTGATGTTGGTCCAGAGACTATTAAAAATATCTCAGCCCTCCTTAAAAAGATAAAACTCGTAGTGTGGAACGGCCCACTTGGATACTACGAAGGGGGTTTCGATAAAGGGACTATTGCGCTTCTTAATGCAATCACAAAGAGCCCCGCAGTTTCGATTATTGGTGGCGGAGATACTGCAGTTATTGTAGAAAAGCTCGGTATTGAGAATAAACTTTCTTTTGTCTCAACCGGCGGCGGCGCGACACTCGACTATCTCGTAGATGGCAAGCTCCCTGGTATTGATGCAATTATTAAATGCAAGAAGAGGTAAATTAAAAAAGCGCCGAGTACCAGAATTGGTACTCGGCGCTTTTTTAATTTACCTCTTTACTTGGTCTTCTTTACTGATTTCTTTTTTGGAACAGCGGTAATGGTCTTTTTAATGCTCTTCCAGTGTCCGCGAAGCTCGCGCACCATCGTGTCCACTTCTTTGGGGTCAATACTTTTGATTGCTTTGTATTTTGCTCCCACTTTGTCCACAACGACTGCGTATTGTTCCTCGGTTATATCTTTTAGTTTCTCTACTCCCTCGAGGATTTCGCCTTTTGCTTTGAGCATCCATCCGCGCACTTTCTTTTTATTCTTGGCGCCATCTTTGCCGTAAAGAAAATATCCCGCTGCAGCAAATGCTGCCAGCGTTGCGAGACCCGCACCTACTGCTACCTTTGTTCCTGTTGTTGATTTTTTTGTCATTTAAATATTGCTGAATTATTAGTCTGAATCTTTTCTCCTGTCCCTCTTTGTTTGTGCAAATGATTGTACAAAAGCAATAACTTTTTGCAGGATACTTTCGCCGCTTCCTTTTATGCGACTGCGCGCAGACCTTGCTCCTTTTGCAAACCGTTCACTTTCTTTTCGTACAATGTGTACAACCTCACTCACATCTTTCGCGGTGCGAAGTATGTAGTAAAGTAGAGCCGTCACAAGCCACGCAAGTACGATGACCGCGATGGTTGTAACTAAAAAGAAAATGTCCATTTTTGCAAAGTTGTCCATAGGGTGCCGATATAGTATACAGCCTCACTCGCAAAAAGCAAAAATTTTTACAAAATCATCTTGATTTTTTTTGAAACCTTGAGTGCTTCGCCGTCGCGATAATCGCGAGCGCCGTTCCAGTGAGTGAAGCCGTCGCCTGAGAAGCGTGGGACGATGTGAAGATGTGTGTGAAGAATAATCTGACCAGCGACAGAATCATTATTCATTTCGATATTGATTCCGTCGGCAGAAACCGTTTCTTTTATTGCAATTCCAAGTTTCTTCACGACCGTCATTATTTGCGCAAGTGTTTTATCAGGAGTGTCGTAGAGATTGGCGTAGTGCTCTTTTGGAATGACAAGCGTGTGCCCTATGTTTACCGGGTGAATGTCGAGAAAGGCGAGCACCGTGTCGTCCTCATAGACTTTTTCCGCCGGAATTTCTCCAGCAACGATTTTACAGAATAGGCAGCCTGCCCCGTTGGAATTTTTATCTAATGTCATTTTGTAGGGAAGAAAGATGAATAATATAGAGTCACCTAGATAGAATTGTAAAAATTCCTTCTGGGGTCGGTCATGGGTATTAGTATATGGTAGAATGCCAATTATGTCATCCGATCTCTCGAGCTATCCGGAACTTGTCCAGACACTCCTAAAAAAGCGCGGGATCAAAAATGCCGCAGACGCTGAACATTTTTTGTATCCAGATTTTTCTCGGGACGTGCAGGACCCGTTTGGAATAATGAACATGGAGAAAGCGGTGGAGCGTATCTTGCGCGCCATAGACACTGGAGAGCGTATCGTCGTCTACGCCGACTACGACTGCGACGGCATTCCCGGTGCAACTCTTTTTAATGACTTTTTAAAAAAGATTAAGTATGAAAACTTTGAGGTATATATTCCGCATCGAAATATTGAGGGGTATGGTTTGAATACAAATGCGCTCGACTTACTTGCTTCGCGTGGTGCGACACTTGTCATAACTATTGATTGCGGTATTGCCGATGTGCTCGAGGCGGCGCATGCGAGCGCTTTAGGTATCGACCTCATTATTACAGACCATCATTTACCGCAGGATATTCTCCCAAAGGCGTATGCGATTGTAAATTCCAAACAAGCAGGAGATACGTATCACGACAATATGCTTTGCGGCGCGGCAGTGGCGTGGAAACTCGTGAGCGCGCTACTCATGCGCTCTCGCAAAAAGTGGGGGGTGCCGCTCGGCTGGGAAAAGTGGCTCCTCGACATGGCTGGACTTTCGACTGTTGCCGACATGGTACCGCTTCGAAATGAAAACCGCGCACTTGCGCACTATGGACTCATGGTACTTCGCAAATCACGACGCCCCGGACTCCTTGCGCTCTTTGCAAAAATGGATATGAATCAGAATAATATTATTGAAGACGATATTGGTTTTATGATTGGTCCGCGTATAAATGCTGCGAGCCGTATTGGAGACCCGATGGATGCGTTCCGGTTACTCTCGTCAGAGACCCGCGAAGAAGCAGATGAGTACGCAGATAAACTGATGCACCTAAATGATGCGCGCAAGGGACTTGTCGCAAGTATGGTAAAGGAGGCACTCAAACATCTCGAGTCTAAGGATTTGAACAATCTACTTAGAGAAATTATTGTTGTAGGGAATCCGTCATGGAAGCCGGGACTCGTAGGACTTGTCGCTTCAAATTTAGTAGAGAGATACGAGCGAACTGTTTTTGTGTGGGGTCGCACTGAAAGTGGATGCATCAAAGGTTCGTGTCGTTCGGATGGTACGGTAAATGTGGTAGAGATGATGACATCTGTACGCGAGGGAGTGTTCACTGACGTCGGCGGACATGAAGAAGCCGGAGGTTTTTCTGTTTCAGAAGGCGAAATACACACTCTTGAAGACGAGCTCATGAAAGTGTATCAAACCGTGCGAAAGGAAAAAGAAAATGCGGAACTTTTGGTGGACACTACGCTAACGCTTGGTGATGTGAACTGGGTGAATTGGAAACAAATCGCAAAGTTCGCGCCGTTTGGGATAGGGAATCCGAAACCCGTTTTCCTTTTTGAAAAAGTGAAACTTACGGAGGTGCGATATTTTGGAAAAGAGAAAACACACCTCGAGCTCTCTTTTGAAAATTCATCCGTGAAAGCTATTTTATTTTTTGCCAAAGATGAAAAGCAAAAAAAATATAAAGAACTTGATGCAGGTGATACGGTTGACCTCGTCGCCACAATGGAGGTGAACATGTTTCGCAACAAAAGAGAACTTCGTTTAAGAATTGTAGAGGTGGTAAAAAAAATGTAAACTGAACAAATGGCAAAGTCATCAGACATAATTATTTACACCGACGGTTCATCACGCGGGAACCCCGGGCCCGGAGGATGGGGGGCGATCATCGCAACGAATGAGCGCGTTGTTGAGATTGGCTCTGGCGATAAACATACAACGAATAACAAAATGGAACTTTCTGCGGCGATAGAATCGCTCGGCTTCGTTAGAAATCTTGGCGGTGCATACACGATAGATATGCGTGTCGATTCGAAGTACGTTATAAACGGCATCACAAAATGGGTCGCAGGGTGGGAAAAAAATGGATGGATAAACAGCAAAAAAGAAGAAGTGCTTAATCGTGATTTGTGGGAAGCGTTTGCGGAAGTTGTGGCGGATTTGCAAATGAGCGCATGCAAAATTTCGTGGAACTACACACCGGGACATGCGGGGATAGAAGGAAACGACAGAGCTGACGCTATTGCGACTATGCTTGCGGACAAGGAAGACCCAAAACTTTTTAATGGACTGCGTAGCGGATATAAAGTTGATCTTGTCCCACATGCGGGAGACGCGAAACTTCTCGCCATAAAAAAAACTAAATCAAAGTCCAACAGCGGTGTGAAGGCATATTCATATCTGAGTTTGGTAAATGGAAAACTGGAAAAACATTCCACATGGGCCGAGTGCGAGAAACGCGTTAAAGGAGTACGCGGTACGAAATTTAAAAAATCAGTGAGCGCGGCTGATGAAAAAGCGATATTGAGAGAATGGGGAGTGTAAAACAGTATGCGCGCGGAGTATTTTTTCGGTTTTATTGTTAGTTTCACTGTTGGTGTCCTGCTTGAAAGTATCCTCGATTTTGGATACGCATTCGCGATATTGTGTGCGCTCCTTTCCGTTTTTGTTCTTACAGCGAGTAAAAGACCGTATTCGAAAAACGTTCTTTTTGTTTCACTCGTTCTCTTTGGTATCGCTCTAGGGATTTTTCGCGTCGATGTTTCCCGAGTGAACACAATGGCGCATGCGCTTGATAACCTTGTTGGAAAAGTAACAGAAGTACAAGGAATTATTATTGACGAGCCTGATGTCCGAGAGACATATACGAATGTTGTTGTTCAAACACAATCCGTCATTAAAGAAAAGTCGCTCATTCTCGTTCGCGTACCAACGTATCCGGAACTTAAATATAGCGATGAGGTATTGGTGATTGGAAAGATAACGACACCTAAAAATTTTACACCAAAGGATAATGTTCGCGCATTTGACTATGAATCGTATCTTGCGAAAGATGACATTCACTATCAAATGTATTTTCCAAAAGTTTCTGTTGTTGCTCAAGGAAAAGGAAACGTTATTAAAGAAAACCTTTTTACTTTTAAAGCGTGGATGATGAAAAATATTTCACAGAATATTTCTGAACCTGAGGCATCGCTCGCGGGGGGAATTACGCTCGGAGCAAAACAATCCCTAGGAGAAAATATTATTCAAAAGTTTCGTGAGACAGGGGTCGCGCATATTGTAGTGCTCTCGGGATACAACATAGCCGTCGTCGCTGGCATTATTTCTCGACTTGTTGTGTTTATGCCGTTTTCAATCCGCCTCATTATGAGTGCGCTCGGGATTGTTCTTTTTGCGGTGATGGTCGGTGGTGGGGCGACGGTTGTGCGCGCGACAGTAATGGCGCTCGTGGTGATTCTCGCGCGCGTGCTCGGGCGAGAGAGCGATGCTTTGCGCGCGCTTTTCCTCGCAGGCGGACTCATGGTTTTCGTGAACCCAATGATCCTTCTTCACGATGTGTCGTTTCAGCTTTCGTTTTCCGCGACGCTTGCGATTGTGGTTTTTGTACCGATTATTGAAAAGTATTTCGCATTTATTTCGTCGCGCATATTACGCGAAATAGTTGCCACAACATTTGCCACGCAAATTTTTGTTTTTCCTCTTATTCTCTACCATATGGGCAGTGTGTCGCTCGTCGGGTTTATCGCAAACATTTTTATCCTTCCCGTCGTTCCTCTCGCAATGCTTTTAGTCGCGCTCGTCGCAATGTTTGCGTGGTTGCCGTTTATCGGAAGTGTTTTCGCTTTTAGTTCATACATACTCCTTGCATATGTTTTTCTTGCCGTAGATTTTTTTGCGCGAGTGCCGTTCGCATCGCTATCAGGAATTTCTTTTCCTCTGTGGATGCTCGCATTTGCGTATGCATGTCTTGGGGTTTTTATTAGCGACGTAAAGCGAGCGAAATGAGAAAGTAATCTTTCGCATTTCCGAGTTGAGGAGCTAATATGGACCACTATCCCCGTGGTCCATATTTCTCGATTTCGTTCACAATCGCAGGACTATTGATGTAGCGATAAAAAAGAAAAATGACCACAACGGCGACGATAGCAAGAATGATTGCGTAGCGACCAAAGAGGTCAGATGATTTTCCAAAAAAATATCCGATTGATATAAACGCGAGCGACCATATGAATGATGCAGTGAGCATTAGAAATGCAAAAAGCGGACGCGACATTTTCCCAAGTCCTGCGGGAATAGGTACAAAAACTTTTATTGCCGGCAAAAGTTTTCCGATAAAAATAAACCAGGCTCCTTTTTTCTTGAAAGCGATTTCGACTTTCGCGAGTTCGCGCGCTGGAAAAAGTTTCATGCGTTCTACAAATGCGCGCCCGCGCGCGCGAACGAGCTCATAGAGCACCATGTTGCCGATGGCGTTGCCGGTGGAACCAGCAAGTGCGGCGGGGATGAGCGCAAGGTTTCCTTGCGCGACAAAATACCCGACGATAATGTAGAGGATTTGGCTCGAAGGAAATGAGACCGAGCCGTTTGCAATCATGAGAAAGAAAATTGCAAAATAACTTCCGCCTTGTATGAGTGTCTCAACAGTAATGTCAGCCATGCTCTCATAATAACATATCCACTATTCATAACAATTATTTGCTATAGCAAATAATTGTTATGAATAGGAAATTGAAAATCGTGGTACTCGCTAACGTTTGATTGCTAGAAAAGATGAAAGTGTCGCCTAAGTTCTGGCGAGTTATCTATATCGGTTGCAACAATGAAACGTATGTATTTTCGAGCCTGATAAAATTCTATAATATACTCAATCTCTTTAGCACACGGATACGGATGTACAAAGACAGATTTTTGAAATTCGTAGAATCCCATATTTTTGAAATGCATGCGAAGCGTGTCGCGAATGCGTTTGAATGGTTCAGGAACATCAAACATCACAATACGCCATTTACCATCCCAATTAGTAGGGGTTTTTATCCCCATATTTTCAATGTCATATCTTAAGGCAAGGTCATGACCCTCCTTTGAAAGAACCAGTGTTAATGTTCCATCATGATTATCTTTTGTTGAAACAAGTTTTGATTTATAGAGTGAACCAATTGCACGTTCAAGGGATCCTTTGTTTATTTTATCCCACTCTTTTGAAGTCTCTCGTATCAATCGGAAATACTGATTTGGACTACGTGTAAGTCCAAGCGCAAGGCCAGCAGAAAGCAATAATAGCACCCTTCTCTGAAGTGTACTTTCCCGCGCTTTGCGTGGTGAAGTTTTCGTTACAGTTATTTTTGACATACTTTACAGTATACCTCTTCTCCCGTATCGTAACAATTATTTGCTATAGCAAATAATTGTTACGATACGGGAGATACTGTAGCTGGCGTGGTACTATAATTTGTATGTTGAGAAATTTCTCAAAAACCACAATACAATATGCAACTCTCGCAATTTTTCTTGTTGTAAATATTTTTATCTGGGCAGCGGTGTTTCGAGTGGACAGGAAAGGTGAGCTCACCGTTGCTTTTTTAAATGTTGGGCAAGGAGACGCGATATACATCGAAGCACCAAATGGAAAACAAATGCTTATCGATGGCGGACCGCCATCAGGCGCCGTTCTCCGTGCGCTTGGCTCTGTGATGCCGTTTTGGGATCGCTCGCTCGATGTTGTGCTCTCGACACACCCCGACCAAGACCATGTGGGTGGACTCCCGATAGTCCTCAATCGCTTTCGTGTTGGTTATGTAGTAACGACAGAGAATATTTCCGACACTGGAGCATATAATGCATTTGAAAAAGAAATCGCTGAAAAGAGGCTGAAGCGCGTTCTTGCCCGCGCAGGCGAGAAAATTATTTTGGATGATGGCGTCGTCCTCGAGATTTTATTTCCCGACAGAAGTGCACAAGGATGGGAAACAAACACGGGGTCTATTGTCGCGCGACTGTTGTATGGAAACGAGTCTTTTGTATTTACTGGCGACTCACCGCAATCGGTGGAAAAGTTTTTGGTCAATAAAAAAGGAGGCGCTATTCGCTCGACTGTCTTAAAACTCGGACATCACGGCTCCCGCACCTCAAGTTCACGCGAGTTTCTTTCGGCAGTCGATTCGAAATACGCCGTTATTTCTGCCGGAAAAGACAATAAGTATGGCCATCCGCATAAAGAGGTCACTGATTTGCTCACGGAGCTTAAGATTCCTTCTATTAGTACGGCTGAACATGGCACTATTATTTTCAAAACGGACGGTATGGGATTGCGTGTAAACTAAAACCCAGCCTTACGGCTGGGTTTTTCGTGTTCCTTTTATACAAACTTGATTAGCGACGTAGAGTGAGAGGAATAAAAAAGTAACCTTTTTTATTCCCGAGCCGAGGAGCTAATATTGTACCAAGTTATATTTCCCTGTGTTTTCCGACTTTCATGCACTTCGTGCAGATTTTTAGGCGTGAGCCATCTGAAAGAGGCGCCCACTGTAGATTTGGGTACTTACGGGACTTTCCGGTGGGGTTAAACTTGGTTGCGCGGACGCGGTTTGAGTAGTGACCAGCGATAATCGTTCCTTTTCCGCAAGTTGGACATGATTTTGCCATATAGATATTATTTCTTAGTTAGTCGGCTTATGCTATCATATATCGTACATTATGCAAGTCGAAACACTTTTTTTTCTAGTTATTCTCATTTTTTCAATAATTATCCACGAAATTGCCCACGGATACATGGCGGAATGGTTTGGTGACCCGACAGCGCGCCTTGCAGGGCGTTTGACCTTGAATCCAATCCCACACATTGACCCGCTGGGGTCGATTATCCTCCCCGCACTCATGCTTTTTGGGTCTGGCGGTACATTTGCCTTTGGATGGGCAAAGCCGGTGCCGTATAACCCTTATAATCTAAGGAGTTTTAAGTGGGGGACGGTCCTTGTGGGGCTTGCAGGAGTTCTTGCCAATCTTGCCCTTGCGATTATCTTTGGTTTGATGATTCGCTATAATGATGCATTGGGAATAAATCCTGGGCCATTCGCGGAGATGCTTGGCATTATTGTCTTTTTGAACATTGTTCTCGCAGTCTTCAATATGATCCCGTTTCCGCCACTCGACGGCGCGAAAGTTCTTTTTGCCTTTCTGCCTGTCCGTTTTCAGTACATTCACGACTTTTTGGAGCAAAACTGGCTTGTTTTCATAGTTTTTGTAGTATTTTTTGCCCAGTACATCATATCGCCTATTACTAGTTTCATTTTCAGACTGATTACAGGGGTGGGGATTTACTAATCAACTTGCATTTCTGGATGTCATATAGTAGAGTAGTCAGCACAAGAGCCGTCTGATAGGCGGCTTCGTAATTTAATTATGCCAACAATCAACCAGCTTATTAAGAACCCTCGCAAGACTTTGAGAAAGAAGTCTCGTTCGATTGCGCTTGGAAAAAGCTTTAATAGTATCCTAAACAAGCCAGTTTTCCACAATTCGCCATTTAAGCGTGGAGTTTGCACAAAAGTAACTACAACTACACCGAAGAAGCCGAACTCAGCACTTCGAAAGATTGCACGCGTTCGTTTGACGAACGGCATGGAAGTCACAGCATATATTCCGGGCATGGGACACAAGCTTCAGGAACACTCTGTGGTAATGATTCGTGGAGGTCGCGTAAAGGATCTTTCTGGCGTGCGTTATCACATTGTCCGCGGAGTCCTAGATGCGACATCGGTTGAAACACGTCGCAAGGGCCGCAGTCAGTACGGAACAAAGCGTCCAAAGGCAGGAGTGACAAAGAGGTAGTGAAAATCAATGAGCGAAGCGAATATGATTTTCCTACCCAGCCTCAGTTTTATCGAGTTGGTGCTGAGCGAAAGGAATTTGTAAATAATAATTAAATATAGTAAGGTACAATAACGTAAAACTGAGGCTGGGTAATGATTTTTATAGTCGTTGCTCTCCTTAAAAATCAATCATGCGCAGAAAAGTAAAAAATCGTAATATTCCCGGCGAAGACCTCGTGTATAATTCAACGAAGGTTGCAAAACTTATCAACTATGTGATGGAAGCCGGAAAAAAGAACACCGCGCGCACAATCGTGTACGGCGCTTTTGACATCATCAAAGAAAAAAAGAAGGAGCTCGAACCGCTTGAAGTATTTGAACTTGCGCTAAAAAACACAGGCCCACTTATGGAGATTCGTTCGCGTCGCGTGGGTGGCGCAAACTATCAGGTGCCACATGAAGTGCGCCCTGGCAGACGCTTTGCGCTTTCGATTCGTTGGATTATCAATGCGGCAAAGGCAAAAAAGGGTCGCCCAATGCACGAGAAGCTTGCGGATGAAATCCTAGCCGCGTCAAACAATGAAGGCGAGGCGGTGAAGAAGCGCGAGAATGTGCACAAGATGGCGGAGGCTAACAAGGCCTTTGCGCACTTCGCCTGGTAAAAAATGCGTAATTTGGGCGCGGCGCTTCGTTGCCGGCGTATGTGAACACGACTCGCAGTACTACTGTACAGCTCATCGGTATCACATACTTGTCGCCTCGCGCTGCATCCCAAATTAACGCATTTTTTACCACGCTGGTATAATTTGTTTTCATTAATTATTTTTTTGTATTTACCTAAAACCTAACAGCTAAAAGCTAACACCTATTTATTATGGAACGAGACTATCCGTTAGAAAAAGTTCGCAATTTTGGAATCATTGCACACATTGACGCCGGCAAGACGACAACGTCCGAGCGTATTTTGTTTTATACTGGCATGACTCACAAAATTGGTGAAGTGCATGACGGTGCTACCACAACCGACTGGATGGAACAGGAGCGAGAACGAGGTATCACGATTACCGCGGCGGCCATTACCTGTTTCTGGAACAAAACGGATGTTAAAAAGGCGCATGAAAACATGTACCGTTTCAATATTATTGACACACCGGGACACATCGACTTTACAGTAGAGGTAAAGCGCTCCCTTCGCGTTCTCGACGGCGCTGTTGTGGTGTTTGATGGTGTTGCCGGAGTAGAACCACAGTCAGAAACCAACTGGCGTTATGCGGATGAGGCAAATGTTCCTCGTATTTGTTTCATCAACAAGCTCGACCGTACCGGAGCATCTTTCGAGCGTTCATACGCGTCTATTCTCGATCGTTTAAATACAAAGGCGGTTCGTATGCAGATTCCTATCGGACTCGAGGACGAGTTTGATGGTGTAGTAGACCTACTCAAAATGAAGGCGTTTAAGTTTGAAGGTGACATGGGTATAAATGTTATTGAAGAAGAAATTCCCGAGAAATACAAAGCCGAGGCGGTAAAACTTCGCGCGGAGCTTGTTGAGCGTATCGTTGAAAATGACGATGCTTTGATGACAAGCTACCTTGAAGGAAAAGAAATTGCTCTTGATGTTTTGAAAGCAACTCTTCGCAAGGCAGTTATTGCAAATGAAATTTTCCCTGTATATGCAGGCTCAGCGCTCAAGAACAAAGGCGTTCAGCTTGTGCTCGACGCAGTAGTAGACTACTGCCCATCACCGCTTGATATTCCCGCAGTTCATGGTATCGACCCACGGACTGAAGAGACGATCGATCGTCACCCTAGTGACAAAGAGCCCTTTGCCGCACTCGCGTTTAAGCTTCAAGCAGACCCATTCGTTGGACAGCTTACATTTTTCCGTGTGTACTCGGGCACAGTAGAAGCGGGTTCATATGTATACAATGCAACAACAGGAGAAAAAGAACGCGTAGGCCGAATGGTGCGCCTTCAGGCGGACTCTCGCGAGGAAGTGAAAAAGGTTTTTGCTGGTGAAATCGCCGCAATGGTTGGACTCAAAAACACTCGCACCTCACACACGCTCTGTGACGAAGCAAACCCAATCATTCTTGAGGAAATTAAGTTTCCTGAACCGGTTATTTCTCTTCGCATCGAGCCAAAAACAAAAGGTGACCAGGAGAGAATGGGTATGGCGCTCAAGAAGCTTGCCGATGAAGATCCAACATTCCGTATTTCAACAGACGAGGAAACAATGGAAACAATTATTTCCGGAATGGGTGAGCTTCATCTCGAAATCCTTGTTGATCGCATGAAGCGCGAGTTTAATGTGGAGGCAAACGTTGGCAAACCACAAGTTGCTTACAAAGAAACTATTACAAAGCCGGCAGAGGCTGAATGTAAATATTTGAAGCAAACAGGTGGTCGCGGTCAGTACGGCCATGTGAAAATTCGCATCAAGCCAATCGACAAGACTATCGCAATTGAAGACCTTCCAAAACAAACAAAGCGTCGCAATGATCATTTTGAATTCACCAACTCTATCAAGGGAGGCGTTATTCCTCAGGAATTTATTGCTCCAGTAGAAAAGGGTATTATCGAGGCGATGGACCGCGGTGTTCAGGCAGGCTACAAGGTGGTGGACATTTCAGCAGAGCTTTACGACGGTTCGTTTCACGAAGTGGACTCTTCAGAAATCGCCTTTAAGATTGCTGGTTCTCAGGCATTTCAGGAAGCCGTAAAAAGAGCGGGCCCCGTTATTCTCGAGCCTATTATGAAAGTGGAAATCGTTATGCCAGAGCAGTTTATGGGCGATGTTGCAGGTAACCTTTCATCAAAACGCGCACAGATTGAAGGAATGGGTGAACGTGGCATGATGAAAGTGCTCACAGCTCAGGTTCCTCTTTCAGAAATGTTCGGCTATACAACTTCTCTCCGCTCTATGACCGAAGGACGCGCAAGTTCCACTATGGAGTTTGACCACTACGACATTGTGCCTCAAAACGTCGCCCTCACCATTATTGAGAGCCGAAAATAGTTGACCATTGGGTGGCCAAATGCGTGCCCCGCGATGAGCGAAGAGAATTTTGCGGGGTGGCACAGACAATTATTGAAAGTAGGAAGTAAAAGCAAAAATGAGGTCCTTGTTGCTTTTACCAATATGGTACAATTAAAGAACCATGGACAGCCACCCAAAAAAGAAGATACTCATTATCGAAGACGACGAACACATCGCCAGGGTTTATAGTATGAAATTTGCGAAAGAAGGATACGATACAATACTTGCAACCAATGGCGAAGAAGGAATGGAGAAGATTATTACAGAGAAACCAGACCTAGTCGTACTCGATATGATGCTTCCCAAGAAAGACGGCTTTTTTGTACTGGAGGAGATTAAAAAGAACCCAGACCTCGCAAATATCCGAATTTTAATCATCTCAAACCTCGGACAAAAGACCGACCAAGACCGTGCGCTCGCTTTGGGTGCAAACGAATATTTGGTAAAGGTAGAGTCCTCAATGCAGGAGGTGGTTGATAAGGTAAAGAGCTATTTACAGTAATACTTAGACTTCGATACATAGGTCTTGACTATTTGCACGCTTCTGATAGTATGTGCTTTGTATCGCACAACTTCGTATTTTGCGGTACTTTTGTTTCTAAAAAGTCGTTAATTTATAAGATAATTTTAATTTTGTTCGTTGTCAGAAAAAGTCTAGAGGGTTACCTCGTGTATAGACTTTTGCTGAGAACGGGCACACAAAAATATGGCAGAAGCATTTGATCGTTCCAAGCCACACGTTAATGTGGGCACTATTGGTCACGTTGACCACGGCAAGACCACCCTTACGGCGGCAATATTGCACGTGCTCAACCTTGCAGGAAAGCAGGTAAAAATGAAGTCAGTCGACCAAATCGACTCAGCACCCGAGGAAAAGGCTCGCGGTATTACTATCGCGCTTTCTCACAACGAGTACTCGACAGACGCGCGTCACTATGCGCACATCGACGCTCCGGGTCACGCTGACTATATTAAAAACATGATCACCGGTGCCGCACAAATGGACGGCGCTATCTTGGTGGTTGCAGCAACAGACGGTGTGATGCCCCAAACACGAGAGCACATCCTCCTTGCAAAACAGATTGGCGTGCCAAAAATCATCATTTTCCTCAACAAGTGCGACATGGTTGATGACCCAGAAATGATTGACATGGTTGAAGAGGAAGTTCGCGAACTCCTTACCAAGTACAACTACGATGGTAAAAATGTTCCGGTAATTCGCGGTTCAGCACTCAAAGCTCTTGCGGCGAAGTCTGTTGACGACGAATGGGCAAAAAAGATTCTCGAACTTGCAGACGGACTCGACACATATATTCCCGTTCCTGTACGCGATATTGCAAAGCCGTTCCTCATGCCTATCGAAGATGTCTTCTCTATTGAAGGTCGTGGTACTGTTGTTACCGGTCGTATTGAACGCGGTGTTCTTAAGGTTGACGAGGAAATTGAAATTGTTGGTATCAAGGATACGGTAAAGACAACCGTTACGGGTATTGAAATGTTCAATAAATCACTCCAAGAGGGTATGGCGGGCGACAATGCCGGCATCCTTATTCGCGGTATAAAGAAAGACGACATTACTCGCGGGCAGGTTCTCTGCAAGCCGGGTTCTGTTACTCCTCACACAGAGTTTGAAACAGAAGTTTATATCCTCACAAAGGAGGAAGGCGGACGTCACACACCATTCTTCAACGGTTACAAGCCTCAGTTTTATGTTCGTACAACGGACGTAACAGGTGATGCGACACTTCCAGCAGGTACCGAAATGGTTATGCCGGGAGACACCGTGAAGCTTAAGGTTAAGCTCATCGTGCCTGTTGCTCTCGAAGTAGAACAGCGCTTTGCTATTCGTGAAGGAGGCCGTACTGTTGGCGCCGGCGTGGTGACAAAGATTATCGCGTAAAGACCGCTCGGAGCCGTCTTGCGCTGGGTACGGATATTTTCTTGCTAGAAAATTCCTCGTGCTCGCGTCGTCACGCTCGCAAGTCCCCGCGCAAGAGGCATCCTCGCTCTGAGGTTGGAATTCAACTATAACTACATGATAAAATCAGCAACAAAAAAAACAGTTACAAAAAAATCCGTAGCAAAGAAAGCTACAGATAAGGAAGTAACGCACAAACTTCGTATCCGCGTACGCGCATACGAAAACAAAGTGCTCGACAATTCCGTAAAACAGATTGTTGACACAGCACTTCGTTATGATGCTATCGTCATTGGGCCGATGCCTCTACCTACGGAGATCAAGAAGTACACCGTACTCCGATCAGCATTTATTTACAAGAATGCGCGCGAGCAGTTTGAAATGCGCGTTCACAAGCGCCTAATTGACATCTTGAACCCGAACGCGAAAGTTGTTGAAGCACTCACCAATCTTTCACTTCCGTCAGGCGTCAACATCGATGTGAAGATGATGTAGTAAATTGTAGTTATTAGTTCACTTAATAAAATACCAACACTCAATCTCTGCGGAGATTAGAATGCAATGGTTACCGATATGAAATTTATTCTAGGAAGAAAAGAAAATATGTTTTCGTTCGTCGGAAACGACGGACTTGCAACAGCTGCGACACTTCTTTCTGTTGGAAAAGTGGTTATTACGCAGGTTAAATCGAAAACAAAAGATGGATACGAGGCTATCCAAATGGGATTTGGTACGCGCGCCGCAAAAAATATCTCAAAAGCAGTTCAGGGTCACACAAAGGACCTTGGTCTTTTTGCGGTTATTCGCGAGTTCCGCGTGGATGATGCAAGCGCGTGGAAAAAAGGCGACACAATGGACGCATCACTTTTTGAAGTTGGAGACGAAGTAACAATCTCAGGCACTTCAAAAGGAAAGGGTTTTCAGGGAGTGGTAAAGCGCCATGGGTTTCATGGAGGCCCACGCAGTCACGGACAGAAACACTCGGAGCGCGAGGCGGGTTCTATCGGCTCAACGGGTCAGCAAAAGGTTTCAAAAGGTCGCCGTATGCCAGGACGTATGGGTAGTGACCGCATTACTGTAAAAGGCTTGCGCGTGCTAGGAGTCGATACCACCAATGGTAAGATTCTCGTGTCCGGATGCGTGCCGGGCATCAAGGGATCACTTATCGAAATTAAGTCAACCGCAAAATAATCCGTACTACCATGGAAGCAATAATTTACAATACAAAAGGAAAAGAATCAGGAAAAGTTGCCTTAAACGAGAAGGTGTGGGGGCTTTCGTGGAACGCAGACTTGGTGCATCAGGTTGTTGAGTCTATGCGTTCAAATGCGCATGTGGCGACCGCAACCGCAAAAGACCGAAGTGATGTGTCCGGCGGAGGCAGAAAGCCATGGCAGCAAAAAGGTACCGGTCGCGCTCGCCACGGTTCATCACGCTCGCCGATCTGGCGTCACGGAGGTGTTACTCACGGTCCATTGACTGAGAAAGATTATTCAAAAAAGATTAACAAGAAAATTCGAGCAAAGGCTCTCTATACTGTGCTTTCAGAAAAGCTTCGCAAGAACGAAATTCTTTTTATTGATAGTATTTCAATGAAGACTCCAAAAACTGCTGAGGCAAAGAATATTCTTTCTGCACTCTCAGGGGTAAAGGGTTTTGAAAAAATCCTCACGAAAAAGAAAAATGCAGCGTACTTTGCAACATCCGAGAAGTCGGAAGCGGTGAGCAAGAGTTTTGCAAATCTTGGAAACATTGATTTCGATTCTATCCAAAACATGAACCCAATCGATCTCTTGAATCACAAATATGTCGTGATTGTAAGTCCGGAGAAATCTGTTAGCTTTATCGAAGGCAAACTCGTAATAGCTAATACAGATAAATAATTCCTACCAATATGGCCATTTTTAAGAAAACAACAAAAGAAGCAAAAAAAGGGGAAACCGCGCTCGGTTCACGCGTGAACGTTCTTGTGCGCCCGCACATCACCGAGAAGGCGGCAATTCTTGCTGAAAAAGGTACATATGTATTTGAGGTTGCGCAGAACACAAACAAAATTGAGATCGCAAGGGCTGTTGCGGCACTTTACAACGTAACACCAGTTCGCGTGAACATTGTAAATCTTCCGGATACGCGAGTGTTCGTGCGCAACAAGAATGGCGTTAAGTCAGGCATCAGGAAGGCGTTGGTCACGCTTAAAAAGGGTGATAAGATTGAGATTCTGTAAATATAAATATGAAAAAGTTTAAACCAACAACACCATCAAATCGCCACACCGCTATTGTCACATATCGCGGCGTGCTTACTACAAACGAGCCACTTAAATCTCTAACGACAGGGTTTCGTCGTGGTTCCGGTCGCAATGCATTTGGCCGCATCACCACGCGCCACAAGGGAGGCGGACACAAGCGTTCATATCGCGAAATCGATTTTCGTTTTGACAAAATCGGCATTCCATCAAAAGTTGAAACTGTTGAATACGACCCAAACCGTTCGGGTTTCATCGGTGTCATTTGCTACGCGGACGGCGAGCGCCGTTACAACCTGCTTCCTCAGGGAGTTAAGGTTGGCGACAGTATTCTCATTGCAGAAGATGCTCCACTAAAGCCGGGCAACCGCACAATTTTACGCAAAGTTCCTGTTGGCACATTTGTATTTAACATCGAGCTTCAGCCAAACGGCGGTGCGCGTATTGCTCGTTCAGCAGGAAACTACGCTGAAGTAGTGGCAAACGACAGAGGGCAGAGCCATTTGAAAATGCCATCAGGCGAGATTCGAGCGGTTTCTGAAAATGTATGGGCATCAATCGGCGCTGTTTCCAACGAGGAATACAAGCATCGTAATATCGGTAAGGCTGGGCGTAATCGTTGGCTCGGTATTCGCCCAACGGTTCGCGGTACAGCCATGAACCCTGTGGATCACCCATACGGCGGAGGAGAAGGACGCCAAGGACGCGGCACAAAACGTCCAAAGACCTCATACGGCAAGGTTACCGGAGGACGCAAGACTCGTTCCCCAAAGAAATACTCAAACAAACTTATCGTTTCAAGACGCAAAGCGAAACAGGTAAAATAAAGCCTACAAAAGAAAATAAAAAGCTCCGGCCTTTTTGGAATCAAAAAGGCCGGAGCTTTTTATTTTCTTTTGTTATCCCCACCTTTTGTCGCTTGTTTTGTTTTCAAGTGGTATACTATTCTTTATGAGAACACTATCAATGCATTCGTTGCGGAATGTGCTTGCCGTTGTAATTATTACCGGTATTGGATACATGGTATATCTTGCAAATCCAAGTTCGGTGTCTGTACAAAAAGCTGAAGCTGGAGTCAGTGACAATGTTTCCGGCTATGCATGGAGCGAAAACATTGGCTGGATAAGTTTAAACAACACAACTGACGGCTCTGCAGTATCGTATGGAGTGAATATAAGTCCGATGTCAGGCATAGGTGTCTTTTCTGGAAATGCATGGAACGAAAATATCGGGTGGATTAGTTTTGACCGTATCGCGACTGGCAATCCTCCGTCGGCACCATTTAATGGCGGAGGAGGGTCAATTGCAGAAGTGGACTGGTCTACTGGTATCGTGACAGGCTGGGCGCGCGCTTTATCAGCTTGCCAAAATAATCTCGTAGATGGTTCTGGTAATTGCACGGGTTCAGGCGCAGGGGATGCGGCAGGTGGATGGGACGGATGGATTAAACTTTCCGGCACATGGACAAACGGAGTAGCTATTAACACCGCTACAGGAATATTTTCCGGTTTTGCATGGGGTGGGTCAGACGCTGTGCCGGGAATTGGTGTTGTCGGCTGGGTTGATTTCGCGCCGACTGTTGGCGGAGTTCCTATTCCAAATCCCCCAATTGTTTCCGGTTTGTCATGCACACAAACAAATCCAACTTTCTTTTGGGGTCCTTGTGTCACATCGTGTATTGGTAATCCATCACCTCGTAATGTTATTGGCGTAGAAACAGGAGCATGTTCAGATGGCTCTGTCCCTGCTTCTCCTATAACACAAGCGTGCGGTCCTGTTTTAACGACATGTACAGCTACTCCGGGGAACCCTGTTTGTGGAGATGGTGTATGTACTGCGGGTGAAGAAACAAGCTCCTCATGTCTTGCGGACTGCCGACCAAGGACTCGATTCTGGCAGTTTTAAGTATAAGACTTGGAACGCAGTAGGGTCAATTTAAGATATGCGACATCCTCAGACGGCATACAGTGGACAAAGCATCACGGGAATCCTGTTTTAAAACCACAGCAATAGCTGTTTTGTTCCATTCGTTCTCTGTGTCCCAAATGTTCCCATTGTTCAAAGAAAAATAGATGAATTTTTGAAATATATAGTATAATGTTGGAAATGCAAAACAAAGACAACTCTGAGCTCATCCGCAAGACCCCAGGAATCATAGAAGTAAGACGAATTCTTTTTACAAAAGAGCTTGGGGGCATTGTTGGTCCTATTACTGCAAAAATAGCAAAAAATAACGCTGAGAGTATTTTTGTATACAGGATTGTATATCGTTCACAGGGGCATAAAGTTGCTGGTTTTATAATTGAACCGCAAAATGGGAACAATTTCCCATGTGTCATTTATAATAGAGGAGGGTCGGGTGAATTTGGAGCAATTAAAGTTGGAACTCTATTTACAAGGCTACCAGCAGAATTGGCACTGAATAACTATATTGTTATAGCCTCTCAGTATTCAGGTAACGCGGGAAGTGAAGGAAAGGATGAGATGGGTGGATCAGACATTGAGGATGTTCTCGTTCTACAAAAAATATTAAAAAAATATAGCAGAGCAAACCCTAACAAAATCGGTATGTACGGACCAAGCCGTGGTGGCTCTATGACCTACCTTGCTCTAGCAAAAGTAAAATGGATAAAAGCTGCGGTAACAGTGGGTGGTATGACCAACTTAATTCGTCAGGAAAAACTCAGACCCGAGATGAAAGAACACTTCAAAAAAATGTTTGGCGGAAATCTAGTGGAAAAAAAGAAAAGATCAGCTATCTTTTGGTCACACCTATTTTACAAAAAAGCACCTCTTCTCATTATGCACGGCGGATCTGATTGGCGCGTGAGTCCTCTCGATTCCATAGAGCTTTCTCAAAAACTTCTAGCACTTCATATCCCACACCGCCTAGTAATTTTTGAGGGGGCAGACCACTCATTAACGGAACACAAAGATGAATCTACAAAAATGACAATCTCTTGGTTTGATCGGTTTTTAAAAAACGACGATACACTCCCTGATACAAAACTTCATGGCGCGTAAATTATAAAAAAATAAACCACTATTCCTTACCTAAAAGAAATAGTGGTTACCGTAAAAACGGTTACTGAAGGAAAACCGGCCTTGTATGGAAATCTATACCGCTAATCTTGCCGTCGCAGTTGGAACTTCCGCATGCCGTACCACCACACTCTGTACCTTCGCAGTCTGCAGATACTTCGCTCTCGGCGAATGCAAAAACTTTCCTGAGTTCGCTGATGGGTTCACCAAATTCGCGATGAAAGAGGTCTTTTGTATTCGCGAATGCATCATCGAGATTTTTGGCATCTTCATCACCGCGCATGCCAAAATACGGGAAGTGATGCAGGAAGTAGCCAAATACGTTTTGGCAATCCTTGGCGTACTTCATTGTGTCAAGAATGTGGTAGTGCCAAAATGTATCAATCACCTTGGTAGGCACAATCGACAATGATGGATGCATAAGGTTCAGAAACAAGAACCGTTTGTACCACTTCTCGGCCATATTTACTTGCTCGAGAGACCAGTTTTCACCATCCTCGCGCATGAGTTTGACCTTGATCGGACCGAGGTCAAGTTGATCAATTGCCTGAACGCCAGTGAGTCCAGCGATCAGGCAGCCTGCTGTCGATACAGCTGAAGCTACTTGCGTTTTCATGGTAATTCCTTTCAATAAGTAGGCACGGGAACATTCCCAAAACCAACCATATCACACTCATTCGCATTGCGCAAGGAAGTGTATAACCCCACCCACTTTTGCAAATGAGTGCAAAAGTGGGTGGGGTTATACATAAATTTGACATTCCTATACAATCTGATAAGATGCATATCGAAGTTCATCCGAGCTCGTTTTAATTTACTATGACACGATCACTCAAAAAAGGCCCACATATTGATCCGAGACTTTTGGAGAAATTGGTGGGTAAAAGCGCGCAAACAGCCGAAATGATAAAAACTTGGGCGCGCGCGAGCCAGATTTCCCCTGAAATGGTCGGATTTCTTTTCGGCGTGTACAATGGCAAAGTTCATGTTGAAGTCCGAGTGACTGAAGATATGGTTGGACACAGACTCGGAGAGTTTTCTCCTACAAAGAAATTTACGCGACACGGAGGCAAGATGCAGAAGGAGCTTGAACAGAAGAAGAAAGAAGGCGAAATTGCCGCTGCAGCCGCCGCAAAATCTGAAGTTCCAGCTAAAAAATAGTTAAGAAATAAACATGAAAGCCTTTCTAAAAAGTTATCGTCAAGCGCCACGCAAGGTTCGCCTTGTGGCAAATCTAATCAAAGGGAAAACCGTTCCACGTGCTTTAGTTGAGCTTGATGTTCTCCCAAAACGCGCATCCGGTCCAATGAAGAAACTTTTAATGTCGGCTGTCGCAAATGCAAAAGAAAATAACGGAATTTCTCTTGCCGATCTTTTTGTAAAAGAAATTCGCGTTGATCAGGGTCCGATTCTCAAGCGCTCAATGCCAAAGGCCCATGGCACAGCGCACCCTATTCACAAGCACACGAGCCATATTATGATTGAGCTTATTGCAAAGGTGGACGCTGAAGTGAAAGGCGAAAAGTCAAAAGTTGAAATTACCGCAAAGCCAATTTCGAAAAAAGTAGCGTTTGCGAAAGTAAAGGCAGCCGCAAAACCGAAATCAGCAAAAAAGACAAAATAACATGACACACATCGTACATCCATATGCGCATCGTTTGGGAATAATCCGTGACTGGAAGTCACGCTGGTTTGGCGCAAAAGATGAGTACAAGAAATTCCTCAAAGGGGATATCCTTATTCGCAAATTCCTCGACAAGCGTCTTCGCGGAAGCTATATTGCCGGTACTGAAATAGAACGCAATGCAAAGACATTTCGCATCCTCATAAAGACAGCGCGCCCCGGTATGGTTATTGGTCGCGCAGGAGAGGGGTCAGTAAAGCTCAAGAATGATATTTTGAAAGAAGCATTCCGCCTCAAGCTCGATATTCCAAAAGATTTCAAGCTGGACATCGAGGAAGTTCGTTCACCGGAGGGCAATGCCACTGTTGTTTCGGAAATGGTTTGTGAGGGGCTTGAAAAGCGCCTCCCTTTCCGAATGATTTTGAAGCAGATGATCGAAAAGGTAATGGCGAACCGCGATGTTTTGGGTGCTCGCATTGCTATCTCAGGTCGCCTTGGTGGAGCTGAAATGGCACGCTACGAGCAGATTCGTCGCGGAGGTATTCCGCTTCAGACATTTCGCGCTGATATCGACTATGCAAGGAACACCGCTCGTCTTCCTTATGGGGCAATAGGCGTCAAGGTTTGGGTTTACAAGGGTCAGATTTTTCAAGACAGCAAGAAGAAGCTTGTTGTGCCTGAAGCGCAAGCGAGTCACCAGATTCGTGGATAAAAATTTTTAATACACTATCATGTTATTCCCAAAGAAAGTAAAATTCCGAAAATGGCAAAACGGCCGCAAGAGCAAGGCTCGTTTGGCTTCGCCTGAAACCCGTGGCATCACGCTTGCGTTTGGTTCTTTCGGTCTCAAGGCCGAGACATCGGCGCGTGTGAAGTCAAACCAAATTGAAGCATCGCGCAAAGTTATTGTTCGCACTATTACTAAAGTCGGAAAGATGTGGATTCGTATTTTCCCGGACCGCCCATATACGCAAAAGGGAACACAGGTAGCCATGGGTAAGGGTAAAGGGGATCTTCAAGGATACGTGTTTGAGGTTCGCCCTGGTCGCATGCTTTTTGAAGTAGACGGTATTGATGAAGCGCTTGCGATAAAGGCGCTCCGCAAGGCAGGAGCAAAGCTTCCGCTCAAGACACGCATCGTGCGTCGCGTAGAAACTGCATAGCCTCCAACATAAATATATTTATATGAAAGAAATCAAACAAAAAAGCGGAGACGACCTAATCAAATTCCTAAATGAAAAAAGGGAGGTTGTTCGCGCGTTTCGTTTTGATATCGCAGGCTCTGCAAAAAAGAATGTGAAATCGTCAGCGCTCGCGCGCAAAGAAGTTGCCCGCGCTCTCACTGAAGAGAATTTGCGCAAGACTGCCGTTGGAGCTAATTCGGTAACAGCATAAATACGAATATGGAAACAAATAACAAAACAAAGAATACGACAAGCAACATAACCAGAAGGAGACTTCAGGGGACTGTCGTGTCGGACAAGATGATGAAAACGGTAACGGTTCTCGTAAATCGTTTCGTGAAGCATCCAAAATACGGAAAGTTTATGAAGGTTTCGAAAAAGTACAAAGCCCACGACGAGGAAGGGAAATACAAAATGGGGGACGAAGTCACCATTGAGGAGTGTCGCCCAATTTCAAAGGACAAGTCTTTCAAAGTCGTTGGAAAATCTTCATCGCAGTCGGCTAATATCTAATTTATGATTCAACCACGAACAATAGTAAAAATAACTGACAATTCCGGAGGCAAGATCGGACGCATCTTCAAAGTGCTCGGCAGTTCAAAGAAACGCTATGCAATGATTGGCGATTTGGTGGTTCTTTCGGTGCAGGTTGCGGAGTCGCGCAAGTCGGTGAAAAAGAAGGATGTTCTCACAGGCCTCGTTGTCCGTACGCGCAACGCATATCGTCGTAAAGACGGATCATATATTCGTTTCGACGATAATGCGGTTATTATTGTCGACAAGGAAAAGAAAGAGGCGAAAGCAAGTCGCATATTCGGACCAATCCCGCGCGAAATTACCGAGATCGGCTACAACAAAATCGGCTCGCTCGCGCCAGAAGTGCTTTAATTAATATTATTTACCCTACTACCACCATGAAACTCAAAAAAGGAGACAATGTGATTGTGATTACAGGAAAGGACAAAGGAAAGAAAGGTAAAATCCTTGAAGTTCTTACTTCTGTCAATCGCGTGGTTGTGGAGGGCGCAAATATTTCAAAATTGCACGAGAAGTCTCGCGAGAAAGGAAAGTCAGGTCAGATTATTGAGAAGGCAATGCCAATCAATGCATCAAACGTAATGATTGTTGACCCAAAGACAGGCAGTCGTACGCGTGTTGGCTCAAAAAAGATTGAAGGCAAGAATGTTCGTATAACCAAGAAGAGCGGAAGCGAGCTAAAGTAGTATTTAATTTTTAATAATATGAAAACAGAAACGAAATCAGCAATGAAATCAGTCCGCGAAAAGCAGGCAACCGCCTTCGAGGTAATGAAGAAAGATTTTGGCTACAAGTCCAAGCTCGCAGCTCCTCGTCTCGTGAAAGTTGTTGTGTCTGCAACAACAGGTCGTTCAAAAGATAAAAACAGAAACGAAATGATAATGGGACGCCTTGCAAAGATTACCGGACAGAAGCCCTCGCTCCGCTCCGCAAAAAAGTCCATTGCCGCATTCAAGGTTCGTGAAGGCGACAAGATTGGTGTTGCCGTAACTCTTCGTGGCGCGCGCATGGCTGGCTTTCTCGACAAGTTTTTCAACGTTGCCATTCCACGAACTCGTGACTTTCGCGGTTATGAGAAAAAGAGTATAGATGAAATGGGGAATGTTACCCTCGGAGTAAAAGAGCAAACAGTCTTTCCTGAGGTTTCAGATGAAGAAGTGAAGGATCTATTTAGTTTTGCAATTACTATTGTGACAACCGCGAAAAACAAAAAAGAGGCAACTCGTTTTTTCGAGGTTATTGGAGTTCCTATGAAAAAGGAAACTACACTCGCGTAAACTGCATTCTTGGGCATTGCAATTTTCTGCTGGAGTGGCATAATAAAAGAGGTAATTGAAGTATGCATGGGGCGTATTCAACAGTACTTTAACTAGGAGAAGGATCATGTCACAAAAACAAGGTCACAAAACCATTAACCATGGTGTGCCAAAAAGCGGTGGTGTACCAATACTCGATTCTCTTGACGATGGGTCAGGAGCGGAGATGGTATCGATTGGAGGTGCTCCGGTTTCCGTGCCACACACTTGCGGATGTGATGGGACGGAACACAGATTCGGTCAACCTTGCGTCTCTCCCTATGGAGGGCTTGTCTTGCTTCCGGAATAAAGGGAGCCAAAGGCATTTTCAACAAAACAATTAAACAAAAAACTTCTTCTAAATAGGCGCCTTTAAAAAGCGCCTTTTTTGTTACATCTAAAAAAAATACACCGCGCGTCTGTTTTGGACGTGCGGTGTTGTATTGTAGCTAATTTTTCTTTTTGCCACTGTCGTGTTTCTTTGCGGAGGCACTCTGTGTGGCCGCGCGCATGGCGAGATTTTGCTCGTGCCGCACGCGCTTCTCCTTTTTGTATTTTTCCTTCTCTTTTTTTTGGGTGTCGTAAAGTTTTTGCTTCACGACACCCACATGACCGATTCCATTCGCCTCGGCGAACACATGGAGTGACGGGAAATCTTTCCCATCCGCCGCCAATTGAAGAAACATATCTACTTTGCGATGGGTAGGAATCTCGGTGTGTTTAACCACTACAACTGTGGCGATCGTTGAGATAGTATCTTTATCTTTCTTTTTGCGTGCGATTCCAAACTGTGGTGCGGGCATAATCCCTCCTCCATGTTTATGGTATTAGTTATCTACCTAACATGCTAGCATATTATGTTATTTTTGTCAATGCTAAAAACAATAAATCAATTAACAGTGATTGACATTATTTCCCCGTATGATAGGATGCTCGTACGGGTTTTTTGAGCAATCCACGCACACTCTTTTGCAAGCTTCCGTTCAAGGCAGCCTTCAAAAGAACCTGCGTGTGATATTGGCAAAAATTCGTAAGACAACGAGCGAAGCGACATTGAATTACGAATCCAGCACTTATTTTGAAAACCTTTTCAAAATAAGTGCTGGATGTAAGGTTTTCTAATTCGCATGGCTCATAAGAAAAACTAACATGGCAAAAACATCAACAATCGTCCGCTCCCAAAAGAAGCCCAAGTTTAGCTCGCGTATTGTGCGCCGCTGTTTCAACTGCGGTCGTCGCCGTGGCTATATGCGCGATTTTGATCTTTGCCGTATTTGTTTCCGCGAGCTTGCAAACGACGGCAAGATTCCCGGAGTTAAGAAGTCTTCTTGGTAATTCACTATTTTTATGCACGACCCAATCGCAGACATGCTTATTCGCATCAAGAATGGAGGTACAGCCGGCAAGGACATTGCCGAGATGCCTTTTTCTCAGTTGAAAGAAAATATCGCCAAGGTTCTTTTTGCGCAGGGCTACATTGCTTCGTATGCAAAAAAAGGCAAGAAAGTAGGAAAGACTCTTGAGATTGGTATTGCGTACGAGGGCAAGTCGCCTCGCGTGTCTGAGATTTTGCGTATGTCAAAGCCTTCTCGCCGTTTCTACCTAAAGGCGGATGAGATTAAGCAAATTAGGAACGGTTACGGTTTGGTGATTATTTCTACACCAAAGGGGATTATGACCGGAGACGAAGCAAGGAAAGGTCGAGTTGGTGGTGAGGCACTTTTTAAGATTTGGTAATGATTTAATATTTATTATATGTCAAGAATTGGAAAAAAAGGCGTAACGATTCCCGCGGGCACAACCGTCACTCAAAACGGTACGGTAATTACCGTGAAGGGCCCATTGGGCGAGCTCACCCGTGACTTCAATGGTCCTGTGGACATCAAAGTTGATGGCGCGACAATGGTATTTACCCCCAAAAATAGTTCAAAAGAAGCAAGGGCTCTTTGGGGCACTTACGCATCACACTTGGTGAATATGGTTATTGGTGTGAACAAAGCCTTTGAGAAAAAGCTTATTATTGAAGGCGTTGGTTACAAGGTGGAGACGCAGGGCAATACGCTCGTGTTTAGTCTCGGTTTCTCACACAAGGTTCCTATGGAAATTCCAAAGGATGTGAAAGTGTTGGTAGAAAAAAACACTCTTACTTTGTCATCAATCAACAAAGAATCCATCGGTCAGTTTGCCGCACAAGTGCGCGCAAAAAAGAAGCCGGAGCCTTACAAGGGTAAAGGTATTCGTTATGGGTCGGAGGTCGTTCGTCGCAAGCAGGGTAAGAAGTCCGCATAGCTTTAATTAAACGATCATGACTATAAAATTAACAAAAAGCGAACAGCGCATCAGAAGGCACAAACGTATCCGCGCGAAGGTTTCGGGTACTTCTATCTGCCCACGTCTCGCTATTTTCAAGTCAAACAGTTACATTTACGCGCAAATCATCGATGACACAAAGGGAGTTACACTTTCTGCTGTGTCAGACATGGGACAGCCAAAAGACAAGAAAGCGAAGACAAAAACTGAGCGTGCTAGGCTTGCAGGAGTGGCTCTTGCAAAGAGCGCAAAGGCGAAAGGTCTTTCAGCGGTTGTATTCGACCGTGGCGGATTTATCTACACTGGTCGTGTGCGCGCATTTGCCGAGGGCGCGCGCGAGGGCGGGTTGGTATTTTAGATATTTTATATTTTTATGACAGAAAACATTGTAAACGAAAAGAACGAAAAGACAGAGGCGAATGTGCCGGTAGCGATGGTCGCTCCACGCACTCCGTCCACGCGTCCAACATTTGGCTCACGCGGAGGAGAGGCTCGCCGTGGTGCACCTGCTGGTCGCAGTGGTGCAGGCGCTCGCAAGGGCGGTTCATCACGCGGTGGCCGTGGCGCAGGGTTCGAACGTATCAAGCCAGAGTTTGATAATAAACTCATACAGATTCGTCGTGTGACTCGTGTGATCGCCGGCGGTCGTCGTTTCTCATTTTCTGTCGCGCTTGTTGCGGGAAATCGCAAGGGTTCTGTGGGCGTTGGTATCGGCAAGGCCGCTGACACTGCAGCCGCAATTGAAAAGGCAACAAAAAATGCCAAAAAGAATATGATCAAAGTTCGCCTCGATAGCGGAATGATGATTCCACATGCGGTTTCGGCAAAAGAATCTTCAGCAATGGTTATGATTATGCCGGCAAAGGGCCGTGGTATGGTTGCCGGAAGCTCCGTGCGTAATGTCCTCGAGCTTGCTGGCATCAAGAATGTGCGCGCAAAAATTCTTTCCGGTTCAAAAAACAAACTGAACAATGCTCGCGCCGCTGTAAAGGCCTTGAGCCAGCTTCGCGGTAAGTGGACAAGTCGCGCTTCAAACGCAGAGTCAACGAGCTAATTTAAAATACTATTATGCAAGCACACGAAGTAAAAACAAGAATGCCTCGAGCGACAAAGAAAGTTGTCGGTCGCGGTGGCAAGCGAGGCAAGACTTCTGGTCGTGGAACCAAAGGTCAAGACGCGCGCGCCGGACACAAAAAACGCCCTCAAATGCGTGATACTATAAAGAAGCTCCCAAAGCTTCGCGGAGAAGGTGTGTCACGCAATCAATGGAAGACAGAAGCCGTTCACTTTGTTGTTTTGAATATCGGCATTTTGAGTCTTGAATTTAAGTCAGGAGATCGTGTTACGCCAAAAGTGCTTCTCGAACATGCTCTTATTGAGAAAAAAGGTAACAAGGTTCCTATCATAAAAATTCTCGGCACAGGCGTTCTCGACAAAAAACTCGACATCCGCGGATGCGCTGTTTCAGGATCTGCGAAGGCGGCTATTGAAAAACTCGGAGGCACGGTAAAATAATTATCATATGGAAACACTTGTCCGCAAACTAAAAATGATCGTAGATGACAGCGTGCTTCGCCGTCGGGTTCTTTTTGTGCTTGCCGCTCTGGTGTTGTTTCGTTTACTCGCGAATATCCCTATTCCTGCGGCGGCTGGGCAAAACATCGGAGCGCTTCTCGCAAACGACCAAGCGCTTGGCTTTTTGAATCTCCTTACAGGCGGTGGTCTCTCTGCTGTTTCTATCGTGATGCTTGGTGTCGGTCCATACATTACAGCGTCGATTATTATGCAGCTTTTGACGATGATGTCGCCAAAGATTAAAGCGATGCAGACTGAAGAGGGAGAGATTGGTCGTCGCAAGATGACTCAGTACTCGCGCTTTCTTTCTGTCCCTCTCGCTTTGATGCAAGGCTATGGACTTATAGCATATTTGACCCAGCAGGGGGTTCTCGTCGGCCTTACCCCTTTCGAGATTTTTACAAATACGATTATCGTGGCGGCAGGTTCGATGCTTCTTATGTGGATTGGAGAGCTCATTTCAGAGTTTGGAATCGGCAATGGTGTCTCACTCATTATTTTTGCCGGTATCGTTTCAATGATTCCGTCAACAATCGGACAGCTTTTGTTCACTTTCGATGTATCACAGATTCCAATTTTCATTGCGGCGATTGTCTCAACGATACTTCTTATTATTGCCGTTGTGTTTATGACAGAAGCCGAGCGTCCTGTTCCCGTTACCTACGCAAAGCAAGTTCGCGGAGGTCGCTCGACCGGTGGCACAACGACATACCTTCCTCTTCGTGTTAATCAGGCAGGAGTGATTCCGATTATTTTCGCTCTCTCCATTTTGGTTTTTCCAACCGTTGTTGCAAATGCTCTCTCGACGATGGGTAGCGGCACGATCCAGTCGGTAGCTATTTTTATTCAAAAAGTGCTTGCAAACGGCTGGATAAACGGCGCACTCTACTTTTTTCTTGTTTTCGTGTTTACATTTTTCTACACTGCGGTTACGTTTGACCCAGAAGCAATTTCAAACAATCTTCAAAAAAACGGCGCGTTCATTCCCGGCATCCGCCCCGGCCCCCCAACAGCAGCATATCTTTCAAAAATATTAACGCGCATTACGCTTGTGGGCGCAGTGTTCCTTGGAGCGATTGCCGTGTTACCGCTCATCATGCAAAACTTGACCAATGTGGCGAGCCTCGCTATTGGCGGTACAGCACTTCTTATTATCGTTTCCGTTGTTCTTGACCTTGTGAAAAAAGTTGACGCGCAGATAACGATGAGGGAGTATTAGCACTTCGCGCAATTCGAAAGTGAAAAGTGAAAAGTAGAAAATAAAGCGGGGGTTGCGCGTAGCGCAACCCCCGCTTTATTTTAACGCTATTTTTTTATAAATCAACAAATTTCCCAGTGTACCTATTTACGCCGATAGGACAAAATAGGTACACCGGGGGGAGTTTTTGTTTTCGCTCGTTTCTTGTTACACTGACAAAATGGATTTGCAAACAGTCATCTTTATCGGACGCTCCGGTGCAGGAAAGGGGATGCAGTCGGGAATGCTTCAAAAGCTCTTAGTTGAGCAAGACCCTAAAGTCCCTATTCTCTACATTGAAACGGGGGATCATTTTCGTCGGCATGTAAAAGATTCGGGGTATACATGGGATCTTGCGCGAAAAGTGAACGACGTAGGCGGTCGCCAGCCGGACTTTCTCGCTGTGTGGATTTGGTCGCACTTGTTTACAGAAAAGATTCGCGGAGGCGAGCACATTGTCTTTGACGGTACACCAAGGTCGCTCAATGAAGCAAAGATTCTTGATACGGCGTTTCCGTTTTATAAACGCAAAGATTCCGCGGTCATTTTTTTGAATGTGTCACAAGGGTGGGCGGAAGATCGCTTGCGAGGGCGTGGACGCGCGGACGACCTCGATCCGGAAGTTGTGGCAAGCAGACTCGCCTTTTTTACCAAAGATGTAGTTCCCGCAATCGATTATTATCGAAAAAGCCCTACGTATCGTTTCCTTGAAATAAACGGCGAGCAAACACCCGAGCAAGTATTTAGCGATGTGAAAAAAGGCATGGGAATATAGTTATCTCCATAGTTTCCATAGGAATTGCCTATGGAAATAAAAAGTGTGTTGTAATATTTGTAAAATATGCCAAAACAAGGATTTATAAAAACTAAAGAAGAAATTGCGATTATTCGCGAAGGTGGCAAGCGCCTCGCGCGTATTTTGTCTACTTTGCGGGATGCCATTAAACCCGGTGTCACCACCCGTGAACTCGACCAGCTCGCGGAAAAGCTGATGCGCGATGATGGCGATGAGCCAGCATTTCTAAACTATACTCCGGAAGGGTCGCCTCACGCATATCCCGGTACTCTCTGTATTTCGGTAAATGATGAAATCGTGCACGGTATTGGTGGCGACCGAGTGCTTAAAGAAGGCGACATTGTCGGGATTGACACCGGCGTTAAGCATAAAGGGTTTTTTACGGACTCAGCACTCACTGTTCCCGTGGGACAAATAGATGATACCGCAAAAAAAATAATTGCGGTGACCGACGGCGCACTCACTGTAGGCATTGCGACGGCACGTGCGGGCAATACTGTAGGCGACATTGGCTACGCTATCGAAAAATATGTGAAAGAGCATGGTTTTGTGGTTGTGGAGGAGCTTGGCGGACACGGAGTAGGATATCATCAGCACGAAGACCCACACATTTCAAATTACGGCGACAGGGGGCAGGGTATGCGCTTGAAGCAAGGAATGGTACTCGCTCTTGAGCCTATAGTGAACGAGGGTACAAGGTATATCAAGCTAATGCCTGACGGCCATACATACGCCACCAAGGACGGTAAACGCTCTGCGCATTTTGAGCACACCATTCTTATCACAGACGGCGCGCCGGAGGTTTTGACAAAGAGGGAGTAGGCGTAGTAACTTTTTTGTTCTGCAAAGTCCCCAAACGGGCTGGTATTAAAACTTTTCCACTAAAAACCAAAACAGCAATAGTACGCTATAGCGTACTATTGCTGTTTTGGTTTTTAGTGGAGGGTCTTCCGTTCTGTTTTATGTGAAGAACGAAACTTCATACTATTATCTATCCGTAGTCATGACTTGAAATAGATGATAGGGGGAAAGGTAAACAGTATTTTAACTACTCCTGTTTCAACTGCTCCAATTATGAGTTTTCCACAACACTTGTGTTTTTTATCAATTTCTCGTGGTATACTGAAAGTGATTAATAGTTTTAATTACGAAAGTTTATTTAAACCAACATGAGAACTCAACTACTAAACGCCCTAAAGGTTTCCGCTCTTGCAGTCGTGCTCTCATTTGGTTTGAGCTATGCTCTTGCGTGGACGACGGCACCCTCGGCAAATCCTCCGGCTCTAAATGCGGAAGAACCAATAAACGAGGGTCCTACGGCACAGACAAAAAGAGGAGCGCTTACGATAGGCTCTGCTACATCATCGGCGACGCTTACTATAGCAGGACCTATTGGCTCGACGAATGATGTTTGTACTAGTGTTACCGGTAGCGCTGTATGCTTGAGCAGTGTAAATGCTACCACCACCCCAGCAGGAGGGTTTCTTATTTACGCAATACACACATTCCAAGATTGTATTCTCGCAGGTGGGACATTGTCCCCAATAGGTGGCAACAAAAATACCTGCAACATCCCCTCCACAATCCCTTCTGGGTGGACGCAGTACCAGAATTGGAGCGAGACCCAAAATGTATATTGTCAGGATACTAACGAACCAGTAGGTGGATGGGTATATCCACCACCGACTAGGACTCCATGCAATACAGGTAGTCATACTTTTTCTAACACTCCCACAGAGTCTTGTACCGCAACTTCTGAAGAACCACTTGTTTGTGATATCTACGGTAATTGCACTGGTGGCAATGTGACCTCAACTACCTGTTATGCGACCATTACCAGAGTTTTGGCGTATTAATTTTCCTTCCGCTCGGTCTTTATAAATCCGCTTTTTCTATGAAAAGGTCTTATCTAAACATCGCAGGAGCAGTGCTTCTTTTTGCGGGTCTTTTGAATATTTATGCGCATCTTGGAACAGAAGGATGGAGAGTACTTTTTTGGTATTCCAATTTTTCGGCGATTCTCGGGGCTATAGGGATTCTCACAAAGAGGAATTATATTGTAAATGCCGTACTTTTTACCGCTATTCCGTTGGAAGCCCCATGGGTTTTTGATTTCATTCGTGTCCTTTTTGGCGGGGATAGCATAGGTTTTTCTCAATGGGTTTTTTATGAAAAAAATATGCTTATTGTTTTTTCCACGATATTCCTCCACACGATTCTAATCCCGATAGCATTTTATGGAACATATGTTCTTGGTTTTTCAAGAAAATCCTTTCCATTTATGGTGTTTATTTATTTTCTTTTCCTTGCGCCAGCAACATATATTTTTACCGATAGTAGCATGAATACAAATTGTGTATTCAGGAGATGCGGGTTCCTTAAGAGCGGTGTTGTAGAAAGCCCATTAATGAATCTTCTGTATTACTACGGTGAAAACTTTTTGGTAGCTTGCGTTTCTTTTTTGGGTGTAATGTTCTTTTTTAAAAAAATACTCAAGAAAGATCCGCTTGTCAGTTGAAATTCAAATGTGAGGCGCGGGGGTATACAAAAAGCATATGCAAGGGTATACTTGATATGTGGATACAGAAGAAACAACACAAAATGAAAGCAAGAAAAAGTTTTTAATAATCGCGCTAGTCGCAGTTTTGGTTGTTGTCGGAGTTCTTTTTGTAAAAAAGTGGTATATGCCGAAACCGGCAGAGACAAAAACCGCTATTGCAACAAAGAGAGTTTACACGCATGAAGAAAGAATGAAGATTTTGACAGACCTATCGCAAGCGATCCCCAAAGACACAACATCCCAAGTTGAAAAAATGCGTATTTTGAGCAATCTTTCTAAAAAAGTCCCAATAGACGGAGCCACCTCCACAGCAGAGAAACTAAAGATTCTGGAAGCTCTTGCGGCAAATGCCAGATAGTGATTAGCGACGTAGAGTGAGAGAAATGAAAAGTACTCTTGTCATTTCCGAGCCGAGGAGCTAATATATGAGTACATATAATGACATCACTCGGACGCTGTGTACGAGACTACTTGTCCACGCGCTCCTCGTTTGTCATTATAAGAGTGAGCACACTGCTTTTATTTAATTAAAGAAAGCGATACTAAACAATTTTTCATGAAAACCAACATTGTAACCAAACTGCTAAACGCTCTCAAATTTTTCGTTCTCGTAGCTGTTCTTTCGTTTGGCGTGAGTTATGCCGCCACGTGGGTTGGAGCACCAGCAAACCCTCCGGCTGGGAACGCGCCGAAGCCTATAAACATAAGTGCTGATGCGCAGGTGAAAGCAGGGGCGCTTACCATCGGAACAGCACTTTCGCCACAGACACTTTCGGTGTTTGGTACCATGAGCGGAACGGCGGATATCTGCACGGGTATATCTGGAGGAAGATGTTTGAGCAACGCGAACGCCACTTCCACCTCATATGTTGGTCAGCCTTTCCTTATCCGCGCAGCTCACACTTCTACAGACTGTACCGCCGCAGGTGGAACCACGCATGAAATAGACGCCGCGAAATATGTTTGCAGGCTTCCTTCTTTGATTGCTGGGTGGACGCAGTATCCGTCAAATTGGACCACCACCCAAAATGTATATTGTGTAGACCCAACTCCAATTGGTTGGACGACAAGCCCATGTAATACAGGTAGTCATACTTTTTCTAACACTCCCACAGAGTCTTGTATTTCAACTTCTACCGGCACTATAGTTGTGTGTGATTATCGAAACAGCTGGTATGACTGCTTCAATGACCCCGCAACCACTTCAACCACCTGCTACGCGACCGTTATTGAAAGAGGGGCGTACTAATTTTTCCGTGACAAAAAAGAAAACCCAGTCTCTTAAAGAGACTGGGTTTTTTAATTTACTGCTTCAATCCTAGCTAGTGATAATTTAGAATCCAGCCGGACCAAATACGAGCTGATCTACACTTCCTGTTAAGTTACCTGGAGTTGGTAATTGCATATTCCCTGTCCCATCCTGGTTTATTGCCCACCGAGACCCGTTTGCAGTATACATAATTCTGTTACTGCCATCGAGCGCCCAGTATGGATTGGAGCCAGGTACCAGATCAACTTCCACACCACCAGACAAAGGCATCACTGTAATGTGAGGTACTCCACCCACATTTTTCATAAATGCCAGATGCGTATAGGTGGGGTTGACTGACATAGCGCGTTTACCATCCATGATATTACTAACGAGAACAGTTGAAGGCCCGATCAGTGAATCGTTCGTCGGATCAACAACCTGTTTCCGTATTTCAGTGCCGTTTCTGACGAAACACACAGTTAACACACTGTTCTTGTCGCCTGCGCTACACATCGCTGGTGATGTATCCAGATCAGGGCCACTGGTAACTCGTACCCAGAACATAGATCCGTCCATAAGCATCAAAACGATGTCATTTCCATTCGGCACTGCAGAACAAACGCTTGAAAAAACTACGACATCCGCGTTCTGCGTGAGATCGAAGCTTCCCTGTGGTACGCTTGAGCATCCTGGTGTCCAATCAATATGGCCGTAGACTACCTGAACTGGAAGCGCGTTCACTACCAATGGAATCTTTGCGATGCCAATGAAGTATTCGCTTTTTGAGGTCGGATAGCTTGCATTGTACACCAAAAGGTTATTCGTACGATTTGTAACGAATGTAAACTCAAGCGTTCGATTAACGTCAATAAGTCCAACGTTGGTTGTTACCGTCGTTGCCAAATCCATTAAATAGACGTAGTCAAATACAGTAATAATCTTCACCGGATACACAAGTTTGCCTGTTAATGGCACTGGCGGCGGTGGCGCTATTGTCGCGGAAAAATTAACTCCCGAAACATTTGCGCCGTTCACGCCCACCTCTCTGCTCACTGGACTAAAGACATACCCCGCAAGAGTTGGCGCGAATGTGTAAAGACCGTTTGCGAGAAGCAAGCTGTAATTACCACCCGCATCAGCCACAGCTATTGCTGTTGTTGGTCCGCTAACGCTGATCACCGCATTGGCAATCGTCGTGCCGGAAATGCTGTAAGTCGGAATAGGCGGCGGGGGCGGAGATGTCCCCGCCGTTCCGCCTCCTCCACCTCCACCGCCACCACCGCATGCGGTGGCAACAATCGCAAAAGCAAAAATGCCAAGCAACTTCAATAGGTTTTTCATGACGAGACTCCTTTTGTAGGTGAAACGTAAGATTTCTCTACTCAATCAACACAATGTTGACAGAGAGTGATTTAATTAACAAATAACTCAATCCACTTTTAATGATATACCAGTTACTTGAATTTGTCAACCCCCCCGTGATGGTAAATTTCCAACGAAATGTAGTCGCTTTTCTATTTGAGAAAATGAACAATCGTGACTTGCACCCTCCTTTCAATGGAGAACGGGAACACGATACGCGCTAAGTCATCCCATTTTCTCCAGATAAGTTACTTGGGGTTTGAGCTTACATTATTATGATGTTACAATGTGTGAACAAAACAAGAATGCTACATTTATTCAAATTCCGAAAAAAATTACCTCAAATTATCATACGGTACAGCAAACTCCTTGACCCTATCTTTATTTTTTATTGCCAAAATAATCCTGAACTGAAAAAAGGGTGGGGTGACTGGGTACCAATGTCGCGTGAAAAACTAGATGAAAACATAAAGTTATTCCGCAAAGAATGGAAGAGAGACGAAGAAAAGATACTTCGAGGTATCTGTAATATCCTTAGATTAGATTTCTATAGAAATGTTATTCCTGTCTATATTGTAAGCGGGAATCCGAGACAATTGAGTGAGCCACTCGTTATCAAGGGTGATTATAGTAATCCTGCTCGTTTTGTAGACACACTAATTCATGAACTAATACACGTTATTTTAACTGACAATGGTGAGAAAGTCCCTATAAGCATCGAAGAAAAAATGTTCCCAAATGAAAGCCATGTCACACAAGTTCATGTTATTGTATATGCAGTTCTTAGATATATTTATTTGGAAGTATTGAATGATAAAGAAAGATTTGAAAAATATATTAGTACAACAAAATCGAAAGATTATATCCGCGCGTTGAAAATTGTGGAGGAGCGTGGGCACAGAGAATTGATTGAGCAATTTATAAAAATGTACAAATAAAAAAGTCCCTCGTGTTGTTCACACACGAGGGACTTCGTACTACTTCTTGGTGATTAATCACCGTTGTTGCCGTCGCCTTCATCCCCGCCTGGGTCAGGACTCGCTGGACCTGTTCCGTCCTCTTGCTCTCCGTCACGACCGTCCCCATCACCGCCGCCAACTGCACAGTGAAATGGGGAACCTATCTGCTTTTTCATGATGTCTCCTTTTATGGAGTTGATTATGTCCACTGACGCCCGTCAATGAATCTTTTACTAACTTAGCATACTAGTTACATTCTTGCCAAGTCTTTATATAGTGTTCTACTAATCCTTGAAAGTAGCGACTTAACTTTGTCCAACTCATCCCGATAGAGCGCAAACCTCAATACATCATGCCTCTTACCATCATAAAAGCGATGACCCTTGAACCTCCCCTCTTCAACGAAGCCAAAATTTTGAAGCATTGAGATTGATTGCTCGTTGTATTCATAGACTTCAAAATATATTTTATGAAGCGGGAAAAATTGAAAGAGGTATGAGATTACCATAGCCATAGCGATTGCTCCGTACCCATTCCCACGAGATGTCTTTGCAATATAACCTCCCAAAAATACATAACCGTCCGTGGTACTGAGATTATATGAATAGGCAATGCCGACAGCAGCATTCCCCCTAATAGATTCCACGACAAACTGTATATGTCGTGATTTATCTGTATCTCTCTTGTGTTCAACTACAAACTTTTCGTAGTTTATAATGTTTCGATGCGGAGAAAATAAACTTAAAAAATCAAATTCATTTCTCCACATGTATAGAGTTGGTAGATCTTTTTCTTCAACAGGGCGCAATCTGATACGACGATTTTCAAGAAACGTAGTCATTTGGAACCTCCTTCTATAAAGAATTGTATAGGGAAAGTATACACACTTTGCACCTTTTTGTCAACCCCCCCCTTGGGTACATTCAACCCTGAAGTGCAACACCTGTTAGTTGATAGAATACCTCATAAGGTTAACTGTACAAGTTGTTTACAAAAAGCATATGCAAGGGTATACTTGATATGTGGATACAGAAGAAACAACACAGAGTGGAGGCGGAAAGAAGTTTTTAACAATCGCTCTTGTAGCGGTCTTGGTTGTTGCTGGAGTTCTCTTTGTAAAAAAGTGGTACACGCCACAGACAGAAGTAAAAACAGCTATCATCGAAAAGAGAGTTTACACGCATGAAGAAAGAATGAAGATTTTGACAGACCTAGCGCAAGCAATCCCAAAAGACACGACATCCCAAGTTGAAAAGATGCGTATTTTGAGCGCTATTGCAAAACGAGCCCCCGCAGACACAGTCACTACCACCGCCGAGAAACTAAAGATTCTGGAAGCTCTTGCGGAAAATGCCAGATAGTGATTAGCGACGTAGAGCGAGAGAAATGAAAAGTACTCTTGTCATTTTCGAGCCGAGGAGCTAATATATGAGTACATATAATGACATCACTCGGACGCTGTGTACGAGACTACTTGTCCACGCGCTCCTCGTTTGTCATTATAAGAGTGAGCACACTGCTTTTATTTAATTAAAGAAAGCGATACTAAACAATTTTTCATGAAAACCAACACTGTAACCAAACTGCTAAACGCTCTCAAACTTTTTTCTCTCGCTGTTATTCTCGCTATGGGGTTGAGCTATGCTCTCGTATGGGCGGCACCGACAGCAACTCCGCCGGCTGGGAATATTTCTGCACCAATCACCACGAGTGCAACAATACCACCACAGGTAAAACTCGGCTCACTCACCATTGGAACAGCAGTCACACCAGCGCCACTCACGGTAATAGGAAATATTAATGTGACTGGTAATGTTTGCACGGTGGTCGGTACTACGACCATATGTTTGGGCTCCCTTACATCTGAGCCTAGAGGCCTCATTATACGGGCAATTCATACATTTAGAGACTGCATCACGGCAGGCGGGACTGTGCGCGAAATAGGCGAAGCGAAGAATATTTGTGCTTTCGCTCCTTCATTCCCTTCTGGATGGACGCAGTATCCGCTAAATTGGACCACAACACAAAATGTGTATGGTGACGGCTTCGTCCAAGCTCCCGAGGGATGGAACTACATAATAACGCAAACTGGTTGCAATACTGGCAGTCATGCTTTCTCCGATACTCCCACCGAGTCTTGCACAGGAAGTACCTACGGTAAAGAGTGCTGGTACAAGAATGGGATATTAAAATGCTGGTATCCGACTTATTATGTCACTTACTACGCAACAGTTACTGAACGCGGAGGATATTGAGTTCTATTGAGCCATAAATCCCGTTAGAAGTATCAGACATTTAAACAATATGATTTATTTGAACCATTGCCAGCTAATCGTGGGGAACTTCTAACGGGATGAAACGCATTCTTATTTTTTCACTTGCATACTATCCTGATGTCGTCAGCGGGGCGGAGGTTGCGATAAAAGAAATCACAGACCGTATATCGCCCGAGGACATTGTGTTTGATATGGTAACGCTTCGTTTTGACTCTGCTCTTCCGAAGTTTGAGCGAATGGGAAATGTGAACGTGTACCGCATAGGGTTTACTCGCATGCATCCTGAAATAGCGGATTTAGTGAAGTTTCCGCTAGCGCTCAATAAGTATTTTTTCCCGATTCTTGGATTTTTGAAAGCGCGCAAACTCCACAAGAAGAACCATTACGATAGTGTTTGGGCGATGATGGCGAACTATGCCGGCTTTGCGGCGCTCTTCTTCAAAATGCGATATCCGCGCATACGTTTTTTATTGACTCTTCAAGAGAGCGACCCGATTACATACATAAACCATCGTGTGCGGTTCGTATACCCGCTTTTCAGGCGTATTTTTTCTCACGCTGATTTTGTGCAGACAATATCTCATTATCTTGCGGGTTTTGCGCGCAATATGGGATATGTGGGACCGCTCGAGGTTGTGCCAAATGCGGTAAATGTGTCGCATTTTGCGCAGGAGTACCCAGAAAAAGAACTATCTATTTTGAAGCATAGGCTTGGCAAGAAAGATGGTGATTTTTTTCTCATTACCACTTCGCGCATGGTGTCAAAGAATGCGGTGGATGAGGTTATTCGCGCGCTTCCGCTCCTTCCCAGTGAAGTAAAATTTTTGATTCTTGGTATTGGACCCGATGAAGCAATGCTTCGCAAACTCGCAAAAGAAAAAGGTGTCGGGGATCGTGTGCAATTTCTCGGGCAGGTACTCCATAATGAGATGCCAAGATATCTCAAGGTGTCGGATGTTTTTATTCGGCCGTCGCGCTCCGAGGGGTTGGGTAATTCGTTTCTCGAAGCAATGGCGGCAGGTGTTTCCGTTATTGCCACTCCCGTGGGCGGTATTCCGGATTTTTTGTTTGACCCTGAGCAAAATCCGGACCATGAGCCAACTGGACTTTTTGCGAACATCAATGACCCTGCAAGTATTGCAATGCAGATAGAGCGTTTACGAAGCGACCCCACGCTTCGTAATCGCCTTTTTGTAAACGGACGCACATTGGTAGCTGAAAAATATGATTGGTCTCTTATTGCGCGCAATATGAAAGAGCGGGTTTTTGACAAGCTGTCAGCAATGTAAACGAGTAATCCGGTTTCGGTCAGTTTTTTCGTTTTTAGGATGGGTTATTAGCGACGTAGAGCGAGTGGAATAAAAAAGTAATTCTCACAATACCGCGCGATAGCATGGTATTGTGAGAATTATTTTTTTTATTTCCGAGCCGAGGAGCTAATATAGACCAGCATGGGCATATATATGTTACAATTGGAGCAATATGAACCCCGAATACGGAAGTCTAGGAAAGCAGTTTCGGTCACCGAATGAGGAGATTATCTATTTGCGCGCGCAGATTGCGGACAAGGAACGAGCGCTAGGTATCGCTCCCGGCTCGCCAGAGCGTACCTTGGAAGCGCGCGAGGAGGTTGCCCGCGCGAAGGTAGCCGAGTATCGCAGTGCTCCAATAGAGGTAGTCCTCGACAAAAGTTATCAGATGAAAGTCGCTGATATTGAGACTAATGTTGTGAAGCTTGGTGTTGAACACAAGGAGGCTATTGAAGAGCTTGTGCGTGTGGCAGAAAAAAGGGGTATCAAGAACGCATTGTCTATCCTTGAAAAACTGAACAATCCGCATCTCGAGGATGATTTTCATCGAATGCTTGTACAGCTTCTCCTTGAGACAGGAGACTTTGCGGGAATTGCGAAAGATAAGGAGGTCGCACGCGCACTTTCAATGCGTCTTTATGAAATCACGCTTCCACCAATTGACGCGTCAGGAGAGAAGCGTGATTTTGCCCAACTTGTTTCGAGTATGGAGCATTTTTATGCCGGAATGCTTTCAATCGAAAACACAAGAGCGGGTTTTGGGGATATTAAAAACTATTTTACTCTTGAGCTCGCTCTTTCAAATTTTAGCGAGCATATTGTTTTTTACTCGGCGATACCGCTTGAGCACGCAAATCTTTTTGAGAAACAAGTTCTTTCAGCATATCCGGATGCAAAAATTCGCGAACATCGCGAGGACTACAACCCGTTTAATGAGAGTGGGGTGAGCATTGCTTCAAGAGCGGAAGCCGGCGGAATCGCGGCGTATCCGCTTCGCACTTTTGAAACATTTACGCAGGACCCTCTCTCTGTGCTCCTATCGGCATTTTCAAAAATAAATAGAAACGGCGAGGGAGTAGCGGTGCAATTTATCATTCGCCCGGCGGGAAAATATTTTAATTCATATTACAAAGGCGTATTAGACGAAGTTAAAAAAGGAGTTAAGCCAAAAGATGCGTTTAAAGGAGCTGGCTCAAAAATCGCGAGCGAGTTTGCGAAAGTCGCGAAGGGTATGATTTTTGGAATAAACGGAAAGAAGGACGAAAACATTGACGAAGAAGCAGCAAAAAATATTGAAGAAAAAATAGCATCACCGATTGTTGATACAAACATCCGCATTATTGCCTCGGCCGAAACATCGGTGCGCGCGGAAGCTATTCTCAATGAACTCGAAAGTGCGTTTAATCAATTTGGAAAACCGCAGGCGAATGAAATCAAATGGAAGCGCGAGACAAATGGGAACGCGCTTATGGAGGCAGTCCATCGTTATTCATTTCGTATGTTTAGTGAAAAAGAAAGTTTTCCGCTCAACTTGAAAGAGCTTGCGACAATGTTTCACTTTCCCGTTACCGCAGTTTCTTCGCCCGAGCTCAAAGAGGCAAAGGCGGGCGTGGCTCCCGCTCCAATGGACGCGCCGAAAGAGGGGATTATTCTCGGCAATAATATTTATCACAACAAGGAGACAATGGTGCGCATGGGGCGCGAGGATCGCGTGCGCCATATGTATGTCATCGGCCAGACAGGCACCGGCAAGACTAATATTTTGAAGAATATGATTATTCAGGATATTCGCAATGGTGACGGGGTGTGTTTCATTGACCCGCACGGCTCAGATGTGCAGGATATTCTCTCGCTCATTCCGCCGGAGCGCGTGGACGATGTTATTTATTTCGACCCTTCGTACACTGCTCGCCCTATGGGTCTCAATATGCTTGAATATGATGAGCGTTTTCCCGAGCAAAAAACATTCGTCGTGAACGAAATGATGAACATCTTTAATCAGCTCTTTGACATGAAGGTCGGCGGCGGTGCGATGTTTGAGCTGTATTTCCGAAATGCGGCCGCGCTCGTGATGGAGGATACCGCATCGGGTAGTACGCTTCTTGAAATCACCCGCGTGCTTTCTGACAAAGCGTTTCGTGATATGAAACTCGCAAAATGTAAAAACCCCATCATTACGCAGTTTTGGACCAGCGCGGAAAAGACGACAGGCGACCAAGGACTCGCAAACTTCGTGCCGTATATTTCAAGCAAGTTCGACCCGTTTATTTCAAACGAAATCATGCGTCCGGTCGTGCTCCAACAGAAATCCGTTTTTAATTTTAGAAAGATTATGGACGAGAAGAAAATTCTCCTCGTAAATCTTTCAAAAGGACGCTTGGGCGACATCAATGCAAATTTGATTGGACTTGTGCTCGTGGGAAAAATCACCATGGCGGCGCTCTCGCGTGTTGATATGTTTGGCTCCGGCAAAAAGCCCAATGATTTTTATTTGTATATTGATGAATTCCAAAATGTGACTACGCCGTCTATCGCAACAATCCTCTCCGAGGCGCGTAAGTATCGCCTGAGTTTGAACATCGCGCATCAATACATCGCACAACTTTCCGATGAAATTAAAAACGCGGTCTTTGGCAATGTCGGATCCTTGGCGGCGTTTCGCGTGGGACCCGAAGATGCGGAATTTTTGGAAAGTAAATTTAAGCCTACATTTAGCGCGCAGGACATTACGCGCCTCGACAATTATAATGCGTACATGAGTATGCTCGTAAACGGACAGCCGACAAAACCTTTCAATATCACTACGCTTCCGCCCGAACACGGTGACCCCGCACTTGCGGAAAAGCTGAAACAACTTTCGTATTTGAAATACGGTGCCCCGCGCGAGGAGGTGGAGGCAGAGATTATGGGACGGTTTAGTGGTGGTAAGTAGGAATGTTTGCCTGTGAAGGAGATTTTTGCTAGTATATCCAAATCTTAATAAATAACTTTTGAACATATGACACATCCAAAAGAAGAGCAGGCACTTATTATCGTAAAACCGGACGCAATCCAGCGCGGGCTTTTGGGCGAGATTACCTCTCGTTTTGAACGCAAAGGTCTCAAGATTGTTGGAATGAAGATGATTACACTTGAGGACGCGCTTCTTGAGGCGCACTATTCTCACATCGCCGACAAACCATTTTTTGCAGGTATTAAGGCGTTTATGAAAGCGTCTCCGGTCGTGGTGATGGTGCTTTCCGGAATTAATGCGGTTTCTGCAACGCGTATCCTTGTCGGCCCTACAAAGGGATTTGATGCAGATGCAGGGAGCATTCGTGGTGACCTCTCACTTTCTATTCAGTCAAACGTTGTGCACTCGTCAGATTCTGTTGAGTCTGGCAAGACAGAAGTCGCGCGTTTTTTTAAATTCGACGAAATTTTTGATTACAAGAAATCAAACTTTGATTATATATACGCAGACGAGTCATTCTAGCACCAGTTGTTCTTGAATTTTTTTCCAAAAACCTTGCTTTACGCAAGGTTTTTGTTTCGTAATGAATTTTTATCATTGCAAAAAATTTTGATGGGCGTATAGTTTAAGTAGGGTTATTCGAGGTATTGTCTCCTAAGTTATTGACAAGGGAGCTCTATATTTTCACACGCCTTGGCATGTGATTGCGAGCACCCACCTAGATTTATCTAGGGTCAATGCCTTCAGTAACCCTAAGTAAAAGCTCATACCCTCTGGTATGAGCTTTTTCAATTTAGAATTTTTGGAAACACACTTCGCGTGTATACACCACCTCTCCCCCTCAGCAATAGTGCGCTATCGTGCACTATTGCTGAGGGGGAGAGGTGGGTGATTATGATTTGTATCAGTATTTAGTACCCTTGTTTAAGTAAGATGAAAATGACGCTTGAGCTCTAGTGCGTTATCAATTTCAGCTGCAACAATAAAGCGTACATATTTTTGCGCTTGGTAAAATTCCATAATATATTCGATTTCCTTTCCGCAAGGATAAGGGTGCACAAAAACTGACTTCTGGAATTCATAGAAACCCATATTTTTGAAATGCATACGGAGAGTATCGCGAATTTTTTTGAATTTCTCAGGGACATCAAACATTACGATACGCCACTTTCTATCCCATTGTGTGGGACTTTTAATTTCCATATTTTCGATATCATAAGTAATGGCAAGAATCTGTCCATCTTTTGATAATACGAGCGTTAGTGTTCCATCGCGGTTGTCTTTTGTTGAAACAAGTTTTGATTTATAAAGAGAGTGAATTGCACGGTTGAGAGAGTTGCGATTAATACTTTGCCACTCTTTATGAATTTCACTTACGATATTAAAATATTGCTTTGGGTTGCGCGTAAGTCCAAGAGCAATGCCTCCGTACAAGAGTAGAAGTATCTTTTTCTGTATCGCACTTCTGCGAGACCCCTTATGAGATCCCTTTTTGATTGTAATGTTCGACATATTTGCACATACAGCATACATCTTTTTCTTTCTTACAGCAATAGTGCGCTATCGTGCACTATTGCTGAGTGACTTCGTTGTTTGTTTACGTTCGTAAGCCACGGTATACTTATCAGATGAATTCGCGACAATTTCATATCCCAGTAACGTTAGTGGCGTTTCTCGTTTTTATTGCCATCGTGAATGGACTTGCTTACGCGAATTACTGGTATTGGACAATGCGATGGTTTGATATGCCGATGCATTTTGCGGGAGGTGCATGGCTTGCCGCTTTCGGTGTTTGGTGGCAGTATTCCCGCCTTGGTGTCGCTCCCAAAGATTTCATTTCGCTCCTTGGTGTGTGCTTTATTTTTGCGTTTGGCGTCGGGCTACTTTGGGAAGCTTATGAAGCGGTAGTCAGTTTTTTAACGGTTGAGCATATCAATGCAATGTCGGACACGCTAAGCGATATTTTATTTGATATACTGGGGGGTACAATAGTAGCAGTTTTTACGTGGTGGCGATTTAAACATAAATAATTATGACTTGTCCCGTTAGAGTTTTCTCTAGTTTGCCTGCGAAAAGTTTAGAAAAAGTGGTAGAATTAGTTATATTTATTAAGGAAGGAATCTTAACAAAAACTCTACTGGGATGAAACTCAAATTTTACGGCGCGGCGGGGGAGGTGACAGGTTCGAATCATATTCTCGAAGGAGATGGAGTAACCATTATGGTTGACTGCGGGTTTTTTCAGGGAGTGAAAGTGTGTGACGACAAAAATAACAAACCATTCCCATACAACCCCGCCACCGTTGATGCGGTTTTTGTGACCCATGCGCACCTTGACCATGTTGGACGCATCCCGAAGCTTTTTAATGAAGGATTTAATGGAAAAGTTTACTCCACGCCGCCGACACGAGAAATAGCGAAGCTTATGCTCGAAGACACATTGCGTATTATTGCGCGAGAGGCAAAAGCAGACGGCCACGAGCCACTTTATCGCGAAGACGCGGTAGAAAAAGCGTTTGCCAACTGGGAGGCAATACCGTACGACAAGGATATTATTTTTAAAGACGACATGCGCGTGCGGTTTCGTGATGCGGGACATATCCTAGGGTCAGCGATGGTTGAAATATCTCACAATGGAAAGAAGCTCGTATTTTCCGGCGACCTCGGAAATTCGCCATCACCACTCATGCCGGACACTGCGCTCCTTTCGAACGTGGATTTTCTTGTGATGGAAGCAGTATACGGAGACCGTGTTCATGAGAATCTCCTTGAGCGCTCAAACCGCCTCAAGGAAGTAATAGAGGAAACTGTCGTTCGCGGGGGCGCCTTGATGATTCCCGCATTTTCAATCGAACGCACACAGGATTTACTTTTAGAATTAAACGAAATGGTGGAATGGAAAAAGATTCCCGAGATCCCCGTTTTCGTGGACTCGCCACTGGCAATAAAAGTCACAAAAGTATTTAGCAATAGCAAAGCGTACTTTAATAAGGAAATCCAAGATACAATAACCAAGGGCGACGATATCTTTAAGTTTCCGAAACTTCGTTTTACAGAACGGTCTCAGGATTCTATTGCAATAAAAGATGTTCCAAATCCTAAAATCATTATTGCGGGATCTGGCATGTCAAATGGCGGGCGCATTATGCACCACGAGCTCAATTATCTTCCAGACCCCAAAAGCACGCTCCTTCTTGTTGGGTATCAAGCTGTGGGCACTATGGGACGCGCGCTTCAAGAAGGAATTAAAAGCGTGAGAATTTTTGACGAGAATGTTCCGGTGCGAGCAAAAGTTGTTATGATACAAGGGTACTCAGCGCACAAAGACATGAACGCGCTTCTTGAATTTGTGACTGAAATGCGAGAATCTCTCAAGAAAATTTTTGTTGTCCATGCTGAGCTTGGTGCAGGGCTTTTCTTTGCACAGAGAGTGCGAGACTATCTTGGCATTGATACGAGTGTTCCAAAATCAGGAGATGTTATTGAGATCGACTTTTGAGAACAAAGAGCGTATAATAGTTATGTTAATCTATAAATATATTATAAATAAAATACCGTATGGGAAACGAAAAACACCAACATTTTAAATTAAAAATCTGTGTGTCAGGTGCCGCAGATACTACCTTTTGCGGTGAAGGCGCAATAGACAAAGCAAAAGATCTTGGGCGAGAGATTGTTCGTCAGGGTGGAATTTTGGTGACTGGCGCTACCACAGGTTTTCCTCTTTGGGCGGCGATGGGAGCGAAAGAGGCTGGCGGTGTTTCAATAGGACTATCGCCCGCATCAAGCGAAAAAGAACACGTCGAAACATACGGCTTGCCGTTGGATTATCTAGACATTATTGTTTATACAGGCTTTGGGTATTCCGGACGAAACCTGTTGCTTACGCGCGCTTCAGACGGCGTCATCGTAGGGTGCGGTCGTATTGGTACGGTAAACGAGTTCACCATTGCTTTTGAAGACCATAAGCCTATCGGTGTTCTTCGTGGTGATTGGGATATGGACGAAGTGCTTATCGACATGCTCGAAAGAAGTCACCGCAAAGAAGAAGGTGAAGTTATTTTTGATGAGAGCCCTAAAGAGCTTGTTGCAAAACTTATGAATACTATTAAGAATAGTAAGACTTGCGATATTGGCGAGAAATGTCCGCAGTATGTGTATGAAAATTTTGATGGTGTGGGTGGGAAAGAAGGGGAGAGGATTATGTAGAGGTCGCTCGGGGTCGTCTTGTGTGGGGTACGGATACCCAGCCCTCGTTGACGAGGGCTGGGTTCCTCGTGCTCGCGTCGTCACGCTCGCAAGCCCCCTCACAAGAGACACCCTCGCTCTGAGGTTGGACTCCATTAACACAAGAGCGCGCCCTGCGGGCGCGCTCTTGTGTATTGGTCACATGTCAATTGTTTTTGGCTACTTCACTTCATTTACTAAATTTGCAAATGTTTCGGGGTTGTTTTCTGCTAGGTCTGCCATGATTTTGCGGTCGAGAATAATGTTCTTTTTCTTTAGCGCATCAATGAATTTGCTGTATGAAAAACCTAGTGGGCGTATTGCTGCATTTATTTTTACAGTCCAAAGACGACGGAAGTCATTCTTTTTATCGCGGCGGTGCGCAAACGCATGCGCTCCAGCGTGAGCGATAGCGTCATTTGCCTGAATTTCTTTTTTACTGCGACCAAAACGATAGCCTTTGACCTGTGCTAGGACATTACGGCGTGTTTTTGCTGAAGTTGTTCCTCGTTTTACTCTTGTCATGACAGTTTATTTTAGAAGTCCTGGTAAAAATCGCGCTTTTTCCTTGTTGGTCATATGAAACTCACTTGTGCGCTTGCCGGCGAGCTGTTTCGAGCGGCTTCTTTTTGCATTGAAGTGGTTTTGACCCGGCTTGCGCCCAAGAATTTTTCCGGTCTTGGTCACTTTAAGTCGTTTTGTAAATGATTTGTTTGATTTCATAATAATTTTTATTTCTTTGACGCGCGTTCAAGGATGATTGAGAGTCCTTTGGGGCCCTTGAGCGGCTCGCCGGGCAACTTGTATTCCTCGGAAATGAGGGTCAAAATTCTGTTGAGTCTCTCTTTTTTGAACCCAATATCTGCATACTTTGATCGCCCAACAAGGAAAAGGTCAATCTTCACACGGTGTCCCTCCTTCAGCCATTTCGAGGCGTTTTTTGCCTTTAGCTCTAGGTCGTGCTCCGAGGTGCCAATCTTTACTTGCAATGTCTTGGTTTCCGTAACGTGAGTGCGAGCTTTTGTTTCTTTTTGCTTTTTGCTCTGCTGGTACTTGTACTTACCATAATCCATTATTTTTGCAACCGGCGGAATAGCATTTGGTGAGATCTCGATAAGATCAAATCCTAAGGCATCTGCTTTTGCAAGAGCTTCTGATAGAGAAAGGACTCCGAGAATCTCGCCCGCGTCCGTGATTACACGGAGTTCTTTGGCGCGAATTTGGTGGTTGATTTTCGTCTTTGGGTTCAATGGATTTGAGGTCCTTTTTAAGGGCCGTAAGGTAAATTAACAACACCGCAAACACATTGCGGAGTTAGAGAGATTGTAGGCTATTTTGAAATAAAAGTCAAACGGGGCGTACGGTTGGGAACATTTGGGACAGGGGGAACAGCGAGTACACACGAGGAACGCCAACAGCCTTCGGCTGTTGGCGTTCCTATTTTTTGTTACCCATGTCCCCCTACTTTACTTCTTGCTTATATTCTGCCAGAGCCATACTGCCGCAAGGATACCGACAACTGTCCATACGATACTGCTCGTAAACATAAATGTTTCCATCCCTCCGCCGTATCCCATCATTCCGGTTCCACCGTCCGCGCTTGCGAGAGCGGGTGCTAAAATAGCCAAAGCAAGGGTAGTATATGTGATTAGCGACGTAGGGCGAGAGAAATGAAAAGTACCTTCTTCATTTCCGAGCCGAGGATCTAATATAAGAGTTGATATTGCTTTGATTGTTTTCATTTTGTTTTTTCTTAAAAATACTGCGACCTTTCTTACATTATACACCCGATTACTCGAAGAGTTATCAACAGGCGGGGTTCTATTGTGTTTATAAAATTGCTACACTGTATGTATATGGAAGGAGAATTTTTTAATCCAATTCAAAAACAGGGAGAACCGATGTCAGGCTCGACTTCGCCTGAAACGAAGTCTCTTCCAAAGTTTTCATTTATTCCGCCTGAGCTTATAAAAAAAATAGAAGGTGGGAAACCTCGTGATATCCGCAACATATTTGCTCTTACCGGGATGATTTTTGGCGCACTTTCGGTCATCTCATGGATAGTTATGCTTTTTGGTGTTCTGTATTCAGTGTTCGGTATAGTTCTTTCTATTATGGGACTAAATTCGGCTCGTAAAAAATGGGCTCGTATCGGATTGGTACTTTCAATAATTGGGCTCATTTTATCGCTTTGGTATGTGTTTGCGGTACACGAAGGTGTGGTTAATTACAACTATTTTACCAATGGATTTTGGAGACGCTAGTTGGTGCGCGCCTTCTTTCCGATAGTGGCAATTTCGTCAGCTTCCGCAGCTTCCGCTTCGCGGGCTATTTTTTGAGCCAATGCAATAACTTCGGATTTGGATCGCGCTCGATTTTGCAGTGAAGCAACTTCTTTTGTTGCCGCATCCACTGCAATCTGTACTTGTTTCTCCGCCTCAAAAATCTCCTTTGCTTCTATTTCAAGAGCCGCGTCTGCGCGAACTCGCTCTTTCTTTGCAAGAATTTCCGCCTCATCCGCCTCATCCCGTTCTTTCTTTGCAAGAATTTCCGAAACATCAGCTTCTTTGCGTTCTTTTATAAGTGTTGCCTCTGCTTTTTCGGCAGCCATTTCTACTTCAACTCTTTTTTTAGAGGCTTCAACTTTTGCGGTTTGAGCCCTCTCTTTCTCTTCTTGTTCAATAAGTTTTGTGACTTCACCGAGAGCTTTTTCTTCATCCCCAACAATTTTTGCTATTGTGGTCCGTACACGCTCTTTTTCTTCAATAATTTCGGCGGCTTCCATAGTCGTCTTTGCTAGTGCTTCGCCGCGTGTCGCCATAATCTCGGCCACCTTTGTGGAAACCGTTGCAACTGTTCTGTTTCTCACAGCGGTGGCTTCCGGAGAAGATGTTACAACAGCTTGTGCACGCATTTTCTCTTTTTTCACTGCGGCTTCCGATTCGGCGAGAGCGCGTTTTTTTTGTGTTGCGAGTAGGGCGGCCTCTGTCGCTTTTTTAGCGCGTCCCGCTTCTTCTTTAGCTTTCATTTCCATCTCGGCTTTTGCCTGAATTTGTGCCGCCTCTTTTTCCTTTGCAACTCGAGTTTCTTCTTTTTGTGTCGCAATAAGCGCGGCATCCGAGGCAATTTTTGCCCGTGTTTGTTTTACTTCCGCCCATTCTTTTGCCCGAGTCTGCTCTTTTTCCACAGCGATGTTGGCAGTTTTCGATTCAGCCGCTGCCTTTCCGGAAATTTTTGACCACATCGTGGTTAAGAAATTTGCTCCTCCGCCTTTTTCTTTCTTTCTTAAATCAGAAAGTCTTTTCTCGAGATCTCTTGCTTCGGCAATGTCCTTCTCCATTGTGCGCACCGTGCGCACAGTTGATACTCTGTTTTCTGGCGTGGTATCAGCGGTTTTGCCTGCAACTGAAACGGTTGGCGAGTCCGGTACTCCAAAGTAGATACCAGGTTTATTGTCACGCCCTATTTTATTTGTAGAATCTTCTTGTGGCATAGATATTGCGATTCCTTAATAGTATACCCCATATTACTTGAAACGAAAAAGACTAAAAAACCCCGCCTGTCAGCTGACAGGCGGGGTTTTTTAGTCTTTTTCGTTTTACTATTTGTTCTTAAGGTATTTACCGAGATTACTTATTCAATTCTTCTCTCGTTAACGGACCCACAAAACCGGTAGCTGGTATCCCATTTTCTTCTTGGAATTTAATCACTGCTGCTCTGGTTATACGCCCAAAGTATCCTGTTGGTTGTTCGGATTGAGAAAAGTAACCAAGACTTTGCAGTTTCTGTTGCAGTTCCATCACGTCATCACTTCGTGACCCGACACGTAAATTATAAACAAAGGTTCTGACCGAAGGTTGGAATGGTGGGGGGTTAATACCAAACATCTGCTCAACACTTATCAGCGCACTCGCCGTAGACACAACACCGGAAGAATCCGTATAGGTTGCGGTAATCGTGGCGGTGCCGGCAGAAACACCGGTTACTACGGCAGTTAGATAGTTTGTTGGATCCGCAAACCTAGCGCATAGTGCACCAGTAGGGCAGTTGCTTTTGTATGTTACAGAAGCCACTTTGGAGTTACTTGAAGTCCATGTTGCCTGAACTGTATAAGGAGCTGGCGCTAGCATAATGCAAGCTTTACCATCTGGACATGATGTCACTGGCTGATAGCTCGCCCGAAGTGTTGTTGATCCTCCGATTTTAACCCTCGCATTGGCTGGGTTGATGGAAAGAGGCCCACTGCCTGTGTTTGTTGTGCCGACTACCGTTACTGTTGCAGTCGCCATATGAACAACGCTTGAGGAAACCCCAAACTCTGTGAAAGTTGCCGTAATCGTGGCGGTGCCTGCGGAAACACCAGTTACCACTCCACTACTTGTTATCGTAGCTACTTTACTGTTCGAAGTCCATTTTGCTTGAACCAAATAAGGAGCTGGCGCTATCATAATGCAACTATTGCCGACGGGGCAGGGAGGCATAGATGGCTGGTAGCTCGCCTGGAGCGTAGCTGACCCTCCGACTTTCACTATTGCGCTGGTTGGGTTGATGAAGAGAACATTGGAGACAGATGTGGTGTCATCCAGCACTCTCACTAGTGCACTCGCCGTAGATACGACTCCAGAAGAATCAGTGTAGGTTGCGGTAATCGTGGCGTCGCCTGCGGAAATACCTGTTACCACTCCGTATTCTACCGTAGCTACTTTACTGTTCGAAGTCCATTTTGCCGCAACTTGGTAAGGAGCCAGCGCTAGCATAATGCAAGCTTTACCATCTGGACATGGTGTCACTGGCTGATAATTTGCCTGTAGCCTGACCATTCCTCCGACTTTTACTTTCGCACTGGTTGGGTTTATTGAGAGGGGATTAGAGACGGGATGCGAAACAGCAAGGGCGGTAAAATATGTCCCCAAAAATACTGATAGAATGAGAACACCGAGAGTATACTTATTACGTTTTATATGTAGATATTTCATGTGTATATTATGATTAAAAAATTAAATTCGAGTCGATTCTTGTGGCAACCTGCACCAGGCTTACACTTAATGATAGGTTCCCAAGTATGGAAAGTCAACACATGCTCCGAGACTTCGATTCTGATTTTTGCACTTCAAAAATCATGTTGTAAGATTTCACACAACTTTGTTGTGTGAAATTTACGACCCCGGGTTCATCGCCTCAGAATCGCGGAGTTTTCTTTCGTCCTTACGGACTCATAAAACATCTCGCGTTCTTTGGCTGCCTCTCGCATTTTTGTTTGCAGGCGGCAAACAAAAATATGCTCCGAGTCTTCGATTCCCCCACGCAAGGCGCGCAGGGTTCATCGGTCACGAATCACTAAGTATTTTGTTTCGGGTACTCACAAAATACAAAGTGTTCGCTACCCCCGAGTCCAAGACACAAATCTGCTGATTCGTCGACTCCCTCGCAAAAGCCTCGGGATGTCTCCGTCTTTCGATTCCCCACATCTCACACAATTGCAAAACCCCCGAAGGCAAGACGCCTTCGGGGGTGCAATTGTGGATTGGGTTCATCGGCTACAAGTTTCATTTCGCCGTCGCTCAATGAACTCGCAGCCCCAGCTCGCCATTTTGTCTGGTGACAAAATATGGCTGCGCTTTTCGATTCCCCCACGCAAGGTGTGCAGACACCTTGCTCATCTCCACAAATACACAAAATACCTGAAGCAGTTGCTTCAGGTATTTTGTGTATTTGTGGAGATGGGGGGAATCGAACCCCCGTGCAGACGATGTTTTAGTAGGAATCTACTGTGCGTAGGATACTTATTTTAAGACCGAGGCCTTAATTTAAGTAATGTGTGTATAAAATATCCTAAATCATACATTACCGATACTCTATGTTTTTTCACTTTGTAGAGTCATTCAAAGCGATGAGCCCTCTTTTTATATCACCCGCGACTTCTCTAGAGGGCGTACGAAGCGCGAATGCTGCTTAGGCTAAAGCGTAAACAGGAGTGAAGGCGTTCGCCGTAAAATACGGAGAAACTGTTGCCTTCACTTTTGCAAGAGTGTTTTTAGCACATACTTGTGTACTCGAGGTTTAACGAGATCTCGAGCATTCTCGGCACAGCACCAACCAAAGGTAACCGCCTGTCTAGGCCAATCATCCCCGTATTTAAATGCGTAACTAAATTATCAATGTTCTATCTTGCTTGCCCGCCTAAGTTTTTATCGGAAAAATTTTAGCGGGTGCCCTTAATTTCTCGCATCACATCTCTATCGGCTTCACGCTTCTTAATCGTTTCTCGCTTGTCGTGCGTTTTTTTACCACGCACTACCGCAATTTCCACCTTGAGTTTGTGACCTTTATTATACACCCCAATAGGCACTATTGTCAAGCCCCTTTTAGACTCCTTTTCGGCAAGCTCCGCAAGCTCTTTTTTTGTCAAAAGGAGCCGGCGATTGCGCATCGCATCGTAGTCCTTTGGCGTATTGCCGGTCTGGTAAGGCTGGATAGTTGCTCCAACTAGGTATGCCTCGCCACCACGGACAGTCACATGCGCGCCTTCAAGCGAGCCTCGTCCAGCACGAACCGCTTTTACCTCGGTACCCAAAAGCTCGATACCCGCCTCATATCGCTCGAGTATTTCGTAATTGAAGTGTACTTTTTTATTTTGAATCAACGTCACTTTGTTATTCTAGCAGTCTGGCGGTGATTTGTGTATACTGTTTCTACTATGGAAATTTTGAAGAACAAGAAGGGGAATAAAGAAAAAGGGAAGAAGAGCGAAAATAAAGGGAAAATCCCCGGGCTTCCGTCTATGCCGACGGGCGGGCAATTTTTCTCTAATCTTCTTACTGCAGTCCTCGTGTTCCTTATTATTTCAACGCTCTACTCAGCCGTTGTCGGAAACAAAAATAAAGTTGAAGAGGTTTCAGTTTCAAAAATTGCGCAGGATATTTCAAGCGGTGCGGTAAAAAAGATTACCGTTGAAGGAGGGATGATTAACGCCGAGTATGCCGATGGGACTAAAAAGAAATCCAAAAAAGAAATAGAGTCGTCACTTTCTCAGACACTGGTGAACTACGGCGTGTCGGCCGAAAAACTTGCAAAGGTTGAGGTGGAGGTAAAAAATGAAAGTGGCTTCGGCTACTATTTGTTAAATTCGTTGCCGTTTCTTTTGCCAATCATTCTTATTGGTCTTGTGTTCTGGATGCTTTCACGGCAGGTGAAAGGGGCGGGGATGCAAGCGTTTTCTTTCGGCCAATCAAAAGCGCGCATCATCGACCCGAACGATCAAAGTCAAAAAGTCACATTCAAAGATGTTGCTGGCGCAAAAGAGGCAAAAGAAGAACTTGTGGAAATTGTGGATTTTTTGCGCAACCCTAAAAAGTTTTTGGACATCGGTGCGCGGATTCCCAAAGGTGTGCTTCTCATGGGTGCGCCGGGTACAGGAAAAACTTTGCTTGCGCGCGCGGTTGCAGGCGAGGCAGGAGTGCCGTTCTTTCATCTCTCTGGTTCTGAATTTGTAGAAATGTTTGTCGGTGTCGGCGCATCGCGTGTGCGTGACCTTTTCAAAATGGCAAAGAAGGCTGCGCCGGCAATTATTTTCGTAGATGAGATAGACGCGGTCGGGCGTGTGCGTGGCGCCGGCGTGGGCGGTGGAAACGATGAACGTGAGCAAACACTCAATCAGATACTTGTCGAGATGGACGGCTTTGAACCATCGGAAAAGGTGATTGTGATGGCGGCTACGAACAGGCCCGATGTGCTAGACCCAGCGCTACTCCGTCCGGGCCGTTTCGACCGTCGCGTAACCCTTGACCTACCAGACCGCGAAGGTCGCGAGGAGATTTTGAATATTCACGCGCGGAAAAAGCCTCTCGCGGAGGATGTTAATTTGAAAGTGGTGGCAGAGCGCACACCGGGATTTTCCGGAGCTGATTTGGCGTCACTCATGAATGAAGGCGCGATTTTAGCCGCACGGGAAGACAGAAAAACTGTTGCGCAATACGACCTCATTCGTTCCATTGAAAAAGTGATGCTCGGACCTGAACGCAGAAGCCACATCCTGTCGAAAGAAGAAAAGAAAATTACAGCATATCATGAAGCCGGGCACGCGCTCGTTGCGTCAGTGCTTCCGAACGCAGATCCCGTGCACAAGATTTCAATTATTGCGCGTGGAAATGCTGGCGGGTACACACTAAAGCTTCCACTAGAGGAGACACGCTTGCGTTCAAGGAAAGATTTTTTGGACGATATTGCTATGTCGCTTGGCGGGTATGTTGCCGAGGAAATGGTTTTTGGAGACATTACCACAGGGCCATCAAATGACCTGCAGGTAGCTACTGCACTTGCGCGGGATATGGTTACCAAATATGGTATGTCAGAAAAACTAGGCCCCGTAGCTCTCGAAGGATCTGGTGGGCGTGCTCTCTTTGGGGGCCGAGGCGTAAACAGTCGCGACTACTCGGAAGAAGTTTCCGCGAAGATTGATTCTGAAGTTTCTAAAATTATGAATGATGGATTTGCCCGTGCGCGGTTGGTGATGACGGAGCACCGTGGAGCGCTTGATGCAATCGCAAATGAACTTGTGGTTCAAGAGTCTATTGAGCGTGAGGAATTTGAAAAGATTCTTGTCGCAAACGGAATCATGCCGAAGAAGAAAAAAGAAGAAGCAATTATATAATTACAACCATGGACAGTCATCTTGTTATTTTTATTTTGTCACTCTTTGGAATCGCCGAATCACTCTATCTTAATTATGAGGCTAGGAAGCATCGCACACCTGTATGCTTGATAGGGGATGGATGCAGTACTGTGTGGAAAAGTCCATATAGTAAAACATTCGGTATTTCCAATGAAATTCTCGGTATCATTTTTTATGCCACACTTGCGGTCGTCGAATGGATGCTTTTTTCCGGAGATACTTCTTCGACAGTAGTGCTGGGTGAATACTTGATTCTTTTTGGAGGTGCCGTTATGGCGTGTTACTTTTTCTACATTCAGTGGCGCATTATTCGCGCGTGGTGCTTCTGGTGCTCGCTTTCGGGGATTATTGTGCTTGCGATGATTTTGACGCGCTTCTTTCTATAGGAATATCTATTGGTTAAAAAGAGTAAGTAGGTATTCGTTGATATCACGCTGGGAAAGATCATAGAAGTTTTTCTTTTCATCGTGAAGCCTCAATGCGAGAGCTTTGCCAACAAATCTCCAGTGCCATGGTTCAAAAATGTAGTAGGTATTTTTTTGTGGGTACGAAAGAATGAATCCATATTTGTAAGCATTTTCTGTAAGCCAAGTGTAACCCACAGTTTTTCCAAATGTGGAATTATTGGTACCAAGTTTTGTTGTGGTAAAGTCTACGGTGGTGCCGAGCTGGTGTTCAGAATAACCCTGGTCTGCGGAAAATTTATTTGAACCAGAGCCGAAAGTAACCTTGTAGGCGGATTTTAATGTGCTCTGTGTATCAAACGAGCGGAAGGCTGAAATAATTTTTAAATCTGTGCTCGTTGCCGCCGCATCATCAATCATTTTTTTAAGGAACGGCCACACGTCAGCCGAAATCATCTTCTCTTTTTCTTTTTCAATTGTGTAAGTGGTGGGGATGGAAACAGATAATTTGGGTGTATAGTTTTCGCTTAGAAAGAAGACTTTTGAGTACTTTGCCAAAAGTTCACGATCCGTGGTAACTAGTTTTTGGTACAGTCCAAGCGTGTTAGACATTCCATCTAGGGCTTCTTGTTGATTTCGAACATTTTGCTCTGCGGTTACCTTTTCGCCCTGAGTTGTGATGAGGAGGTTTCTAAATGCTTCAATATCTCCGCTCAATTTTTCAGTAGTTGACGCAAATTCCTGTTTTGTATTTGCGAGCTCAATCTCAAGCACAATTTTTGCTTTCGTAAGTTGGTAATTTTGGTAGCTTAAATAGCCAATAGCCCCAAGAGCGACCAATGCGAGTAAAATATTTATTTTGTTGGATGTTGCGTTGTCCATTCTTGGTCCACCCACTTGGACTCGATACCCTCGACCGTCGGAGATATATGGTATTAAAATTCTGTGTCCACCCACTTGGACTCGAACCAAGGACCGCGGAGATATAAGCTCCGTGCTCTAACCGACTGAGCTATGGGTGGACACAAAATTTTAATGCCATATAATGACGGCACTCGGATGTCGTGTGAGAGATTACTCTCCCACACAGTCCTCGCTTGTCATTATAAGCTCCGTGGTTCATTTAGCAAAATGACCTACGGGCAAAGCACCGACTGAGCTATGGGTGGGAGGTGTTTTCAATAGTATAGCAAACTATGCACTCGGGCAAGTTTTACTCCCAATGAGTATTTCGGTGGTTTTTTTCGATATACACACGGAGCACTGGATACTTCGCAAGTTCGGGGTCTTCCGCGACTATTCGCGATGCTTCGGTGCGCGCCGCTTCGACCATCTTTATATTTTTAATTGCCTCCATACCGAGGTCGGAGATTCCCCACTGTTTTCCGCCAGAAAGCTCTCCCGCACCGCGAAGCGTGAGGTCGAGCTCGGCGAGGTCAAATCCGTTTTTTGCGGTTACTATGGCTTTGAGGCGTTTCAATGATGTTTCGTTTGTACTGTCGGTAAGGATGTAGCAGTACGCTTGGTGATTACTGCGAATGACGCGTCCGCGGAGTTGGTGGAGTTGCGCGAGACCAAATCGTTCGGCACCCTCGATTACAATCATTGTGGCGTTGGGAACATTTACGCCGACTTCGATAACTGAAGTGGCAACGAGAATATGAATTGTCACTTTTTTAAATTCCGCCATCACCCATTCTTTTTCGTCAGGTTTCATTTTTCCGTGGAGTATGCCAACTTTAAATTCTGGAAAAACATCCTCCGCAATGCGCTTGGCCTCAGCAATAACTGATTTTGCTTGGAGTGCTAGCTCTTTCTCTGGGTCAGGCTCGTCAATACGCGGACAAATAATATACGCTTGGCGACCGCGTGCGATTTCTCTACGGATATGGTCTTCCATTTTCTTGCGGTTACTTTTTGTAACGAGTTCTGTCTTGATTGGAAGACGCCCGACTGGCATTTCGTCTAGAAGAGTGAGGTCGAGGTTGCCGTATATTGTGAGTGCAAGGGTACGGGGGATTGGAGTTGCGGTCATCGATAGAAAATGCGGAAGGATAGTATCTTTTTTTGCTAGCTTACTTCTTTGCGAGGTCCCAAAACGATGTTGTTCATCTACAATAGCAAGACCGAGATTTTTAAACTCCACGCTTCTTTGAATGAGCGAATGTGTACCGATGAGGATGGGAAGTTTTCCTTCAGCAACCCACTTTAAAAGTTGCGCACGCGATACAGAGGTCGGACCTATGGGGTCAGTTTTGGATGGGAATTTTTTCGCGCCGCTTCCGGTTAGAAGTCCGATTTCAATTGGAAGACTGCGGAAATATTCAATGAAACTTTTGAAATGCTGTTCTGCGAGAATTTCAGTAGGAGCCATATAGGCAACTTGGAGATTCCCAAATTTGTTATCGTGAGGCGCGGTAGTTACGACAGCATATGCGGCAACCGCGGCGACAAACGTTTTTCCGGAGCCGACATCGCCTTCGAGCAATCGCGCCATGGGCAATCCTTTTTTAAAATCAGAAAAAATATCATCAAGCGCGTGCGTCTGCGACGCGGTTGGTGTAAAAGGGAAGCGCGCGGTAAACTGCGCTAGCGCTTTTGATTCCGGTTTAATCGTAAATCCGTCGTGTTCTAAAGTTTGCGCGCGCTCTAGCTTTCTTGCTAGCTGAATCATAAAAACTTCTTCAAATGCAAAACGCTTTCGCGCCGCCTTCTCATCACTCTCTTTTTGTGGAGCGTGAATCCACACGAGTGAGGTGCGAAGTGTGGGCAGGTGGTAGCGCAGTAGGATATCTTCCGGAATGGGGTCTGGAATATTGTCGAGTACACCGCGACTAAACAGTTTTTGAATATGGTGATAAATAAATCGTGAGGAGACGCCCTTTGTTTCCGGATAGACTGGGTAAAAAATAGTTTCATCCTCATTATCTCGAAAAAGCGAATCACTTGCGTCAATGGGAAGCTCTTTTGCGCGCGAGAGTTCCGGATTTGCGAGATAGAGCACCCCTTTGCGCTCCTCGACATGCCCGGAAAGTTTTGCCATCGTGCCGGGGATAAGCATTTTTGCAATGTAGGCCTGATGAAACCACACACACTTGATGTGCCCAGTGGCATCCTCTATGACAGCTTCGGTCATTGGAATTTTTGACCGGAATCCTTTCGATGTCTTTGATGAAACAACACGCCCGTAGATTGTTGCAGTATCACCCTTTTCTATATTGGCAATGTGTTTTATTTCCGCAATGCTCGTGTAGCGTGTGGGGAAGTAGCGCAGGAGGTTTTCAGCTGTCCTAATACCCAGCTTCTCGAGCCCCACTTTCTGTACGGGTGTCAGGCGAAATATTTCCGAAAGCGGAGTTGTTGGAAGTGTTGCAGGCAGGGTTTTCATCCTTTTTTAACGAGGAATGCGAGAGCGAAAGCAGCGAAGGCTATTGAAAGGTCGCGAAACACAACAGAGAATTCGCTCCTGTTCAATAAAACAATAGAAATGAGCATTAACCCAGCAATGACAGAAGGGAGGGCTTTGTTCCAAAAGAGTACTCCAATCGCCACGAAAATTTCAAATAGAGAAAAAATAGTCAAGAAAATTTCTCTAGGCATAAATAAGTCAATCCATTCAGGAACGTAGCCTATCCACGGCGATGGGTCAATGAGGCCCGAGAGTGCCGGATAGATAAACGCAAAAGCGACCCCCAGCTTAAGCAGAAGTATCGCTTTTTCGTGTTTATGGATCATCAAACTATTCTACAACAATTTTACCGAATTTCCCAAGTAGGACGTGGTTGTGATACGGATGCGTACCAACTTTTGTAAATGTGAATGAATAAGAGCCACCCTTTGGAACAGCTGTTTTAGGGTCAAACTCTGGGTAAAGCTTGTGGTCAGGGTGTTTGGCAGATGCGACCCACATTGGCGAATCATTTTGGTTGATAAAAGTTACCATCGTTCCCGCTTTTACCGTAAGTATTTCCGGAACAAACCCTTCATTGGTGTATGTTACCGTCTGTCCTGCTACGACTTGTTTTGCCGGTGTTTCCACTGCTAGTGGTTTGTCGGTCTTCATGAAAATTATTATAAAGACAACAATAAGCAATCCTACTCCTCCTAAAATATATTTATTCATAAAAATGTTAATTATTATTATTTCTTCGCAGAATTCTCCACAAAAGATTAACTAGATTATAGCATGCAAGTTCTGATATAAAGAATCTACTTGCTAATGCCAATCTCTTTGAGAAACGCTTTATTTGATGGCATGCGCCCGAGAAATTCTTTTACGAGTTCGAGTTCCTCTCGGCTTCCGCCTTTTTCGAGGATACATTTTTTGTACAACGCGCCTATTTTTTTACTCAAGATTCCTTCTTTTTCAAATCGGGTGAACATATCCGCCGCGTAAACTTTTGACCAGAGGTAGCCGTAGTAGCCGGCATCGTAGCCGTCGAGGTGGCCAAAACCAGCGGGGAAAATTGCGCCCTTTGGGATATTGATACCAGTATGTTTTTTCATTAGGTCGCGGTAGAGCTTTGCGGGTTCGAGTGAGTGTCCTCCAGAGTGTAGTGTGAGGTCAAATATACCTAGAATTAGTTGGCGAAGGGTTGCATATCGCAGGAGGTGGTTTTCGCTCGCGATAAGATTTTTCAAAAGCGACTGCGGAATAGGTTTTCCTGTTTCGTGGTGTGCAGACAAAATAGCCAAAGATTTTTTGTTCCATGCCCAATGCTCGAGCATTTGCGACGGAGCTTCCACGAAGTCCCATGCCGTGTTGTAGCCCGCCTGTGAGCCGTAACGCGCAGTTGTGAGCGTATAGTGCATAATATGCCCGAACTCATGAAGGAATGTTTCAACTTCGCCGTGTGAAAGAAGAGATGGATTTTTTGCAGTAGGTTTTGTGAAATTGGTAACCATGGAAGCAAAAGGCGGGATGTACTTATTGCTCGTAAATGAAGCATCGCGTCCGCCTATGATGCCAAATGCCGCCGCATGTCCGTACTTGCCTTCGCGCGGGTGAAGGTCAAGCGCAAAGTAGGAAATGGTTTTTCCTTGAGATGTTTTTATGGCGTACAGTGCGGCATCAGGGTGCCATAGCGGGAAACCTTTTAGTCTTTCAAAAGTAACACCAAAAAGCGTTGAATAAATTTTAAATGTCCCCGTGAGCACACGATCAAGAGGGAAGTATGCGCGTACCTCTTCGCTGTCAAATTTGAATCGTTTCTTTTGGAGCTCGTGGCCATAGTAGGCTATATCATGAGGGAAAAGCTCGGCGTGAAGATTTTTAGTAATCGCGCGCTTGAGGTCACGAAGTTCATCAAGGTCGTGTTTTCCACCATGCTCGACTTTTTTGAGAAGCGACATTTCAAAATCAAACGCAGTTTTTCCTGATTTTGCCATGCGAAGCTCGGTCTTGTAGTCGGCGTGTGTTTTGTAGCCGAGAATCCGCGCCTTTTCGGCGCGTAGGCGAAGCATCTCGCCGAGTACCTTCATATTTTTCTTTCCACCCTTTTGTAAATATTTATTGTTGAGCTCTTTGCGTTTGTTTTCATTTTGTGCGAGCTCCATAAATGGAACATAGTCTGGATATGCGAGTGTAACGATGTAGTTTCCTTTTCTGTCGCGCTTGAGCCCGGAAGTGTAGCGCTTCGTGAGTCCAGACATTTCTTTTTCGGTGACTGTAATATAGTCCTCGTAACTATTGATGTTGTGGCGGAATTCGTTTGAAAGTTTTGAAAGGCGCTCTGTTATCTCTTTTATGCGTTTTTGTTTTTCGGGTGCGAGGTCAAAACCCATGCGTTTGTAGGCAAGAAACATATCATGGAACAATTTTTTGTCTTCCGGAGCAAGACTTTTTTGTTCTTTTTTCCACGCACCATTCTTGTAGTCCTTGAGTGCTTCCCAGATTTTTGGGTCGCGTTCAATACGAATCATTTGTTTTTCAATGGATTCTATTGTGCGCTTTGCGGTGTCGCGGATGGTCTTTTTGGGCGATACATTTTGCAGAAGGTCTATTTTGAGAACAGTTTCGGAAATCCCATAGTCTGAAGATTCAAGGGCATATATCGTGTTTTCAAAAGTGTGAGCCCCTTTTCTTATTTTTGCGACATTGGCAAGCCTCGCTTTTTTCTCGGCGATAATTTTTGCTGGAAGCGCTTTAATGTCCGACGCGGACCATTTTGTCCACGCGAAATCTTTTGGGGTGTATGGAATGCGGTGCATAACTTTGTTATACGGCACGATACACTACTAGAGAGAGAAGTGCAAAGAAAATTGCCGCGTAAAAGAAATACTGCGCGATGGCGAGAAACAGACCGATGTTCCAAATAATATAAATAAGGAGTGCGCCGATGCCGAGTGACTGCAGAATCATTTTGAGTTTGCCGGTATTTTCTGCTTGGATTGTTTTTCCGTAATACGTTTTCTGCACATAGGCGCTTGCGATAAGTGTGAGCTCTATGGTAACGATGGCAAGTACGATGCTCCATCCTAGATACTGCGGTATGAGGATAATCGCGGCTGTTGCTATGAGGAGCTTGTCGGCGAGCGGGTCAAACATTTTCCCAAAATCAGAGACAAGGTTTCTCGTGCGCGCAAGCGAGCCGTCTACCGCGTCAGAAAATGCGGAAACGAAAAATAGAGGAAGCGCAATCGCGTAATTTTCGTTCCACAGGAAATATCCAACGAACGGAATGCTTGCAAGTCGTAGCCACGAAACTATGTTTGGTGTCATCCAATACGGAATAAGTGGCAGGAGAGTCTTCGCTAGTATTTTGTCGGTTATGGTGAGGTTATGGTGCATACTGAGCATTATAGCAAAATAGAGTGGAGTATGATAAGGTTTTCTTGTTTCTCCTGCAAAATTTGAAAAACAATGGAGACGTGACCGAGAGGCCGAAGGTACCTCACTGCTAACGAGGCAGGGGATAAAACCCCTCGAGGGTTCGAATCCCTCCGTCTCCGCCAAACAAAACCCCAAGGCGACAGCCTTGGGGTTTTAAAGTTTTGCGAGAGACGGAGGGATTCGAAAGGCGGAGGCGGTACACAAGACGAACGAAGTGAGTGCTTGTCGCCAAGCCGGGGTCGAGAGTACTTATGAGCGTAGCGAATTAGTAACTCGTGACCGATGAACCTCCGTCTCCGCAAATACAAAAAAGCTCCCGCTAAGGGAGTTTTTGTATTGGTGGTGTGTGTTTTCTCTAGTGAGCCACTGCGTATGCGCGCACTGTTTTGGCGCCAGCCTTCAGAAGTGCCTTGCGCGCTTCTGTGAGTGTTGCTCCTGTGGTAGTGACGTCATCAATGAGAACAATGTGTTTCCCGCGCACGAGCTCTGGGATTGCCACAAACGCCCCGCGTAGGTTTTCAAAACGGGCGGCACGTTTTTCTTTCTTTGCTTGTGGCAAAGTTTTCTCTTTGCGGATGATCGCTTTAGGTGCGAGCTGGAGTATTTTTCCCGTGTCGTATTTTATAATCTCCCGCGCGAGAAGCTCGCTCTGGTTGTATCCTCGCTCGCTCAAACGTTTTTTGTGAAGTGGAATAGGCACGAGTAAAAAAGTTTCTTCCTGAGAGATGTGGAGGCGGTCGCCCAAGTCGCCCAGTATTTCCTCATAAAGTTTCTCTCCAAAACATTTTGCGACCACGCGCGCGTTCTTGTATTTAAATTTCCAAACCACCCCGCGGATAATTGGGTTTCTATAATCAAAAATAGACGTAATGAATGAGTATTCGGATTTTTGAGCTCTTGGGATGTTTCCGGCGCAGTTTTCGCATAAAATAACGCCGCTTTTCCCACATCCTTCGCACACGCGAGGGAATAAGGCATCAACGAGGCGTGTGAATGTGGATAATAGTAAGTGCTTGTGGATAACTTTCATGTTTGCGGGTACGGAGGATTTCATTTTCCATGATATACTACTCATTATACCTTACATTATGGCTTCAATTTTAGAATCACTCAAAAAAGTTTTTTCGTCGGGAAATGAAGGGGTAATCCTCGGCATAGATATTGGCTCGTCATCTATTAAGGTTATTGCAATTGAAAAAGTCGAAGAAAGGGTAGTTTTGCGAAACTACGGTGAGATTGCTCTGGGTCCCCGTGGCGGGAAATCCTCAGGACAAGCGACTAATCTTCCTGAAGAAAAAATCGCGGAAGCCCTTCGAGATATTTTAAAAGAAACAGGGATTGTCGCCAATCACGCGCTCATGGCCATTCCTTTCAGCGCAAGCTTGCTCACGGTTGTTGAGTTTCCAGATATTGGTAGTAAAGAGCTTCAATCGATGATTCCCATAGAAGCAAGGCGGTACATTCCCGTACCAATAAGCGAAGTCTCGCTCGACTGGTGGGTGTTGCCAAAGCGCAAAACAGAAACAAAAGTTCCATCAGCGGTTGCAACCGAGGCCACCGTAGCAAAACAAATCGGAAAGATTGAAGTCATTATTGCCGCGATTCATAACGAGATTATTAAAAAATATGAATTAATCAAACGCGACGCATATATCCCAGGAGAAGAGGCGAATTTTGAGATTGAAATATTTAGTACTCTTCGCGCAGTAGTTGGTCGCGACCTCCTGTCGGCACTCGTTATTGACATCGGCGCTGGGAGTACAAAGCTTGCATTGGTGGATGAGGGGATAGTGCGCGGTTCGCATGTAATCTCCTCGGGTGGGCAGGACATCACGCTTGCGCTCTCTCGTTCACGCCAACTTTCTTTTGACCAAGCTGAAGAAATAAAGTGCCGCGCTGGTATGACGGGAGACGATGACGGACGAGATGTCACTGTGGTTGCGGAGCTTATCCTTGCGAACATTATGAACGAAGCATCTCGGTTCTCGGAAAACTATGAACGAAAATATAATACAAAGATTTCAAAAGTCATCTTGGTCGGTGGTGGCGCGCGATTAAAAGGTATAGAGAAAACGGTGGCGCAAAATTTCCGAGGTGCCTCGATAGTTCTCGGTGACCCGTTTGCGCGTGTCGATACGCCGGCGTTCTTGTCTTCAACACTGAAAGAGTTGAGCCCAAATTTTGCGGTTGCTATCGGTATTGCGCTAAAAGGACTGGAAGAGTGATAATAAACATAGTATAATAAAGAAGAATAATTATGGAAGGTAACAACCCAAAAATTTCGTTCATTCCAAAAGGGTCGCTCGTTCGAGAGGAGTCTTTTTTGGAGAGGCGCCGTCCTAGGAGCGCGCTTGGGTTTATTGCCGGTATTGCCTTTGTTTCAGTTGTCGGCGCTTACGCAGGTTTATATTATCACAACGATATATTGAACCAAGAGGTAGCAGCAAAAACAATTGAAATAAAATCGGCGCAAAAAGAATTAATCGATAACACAGAGGTTTCAGGAGCAAAGGTGTTTCGCGCACGCGCCCTGCTTGCGCGCAAACTTTTAAGCACACATGCGGTAGTGTCTCCTCTGTTTGCGTTTTTGTCAAAAAATACAACTGAAAGTGTTTTGTACGAGAAGTTTTCTTTCAGGAAAAGTTCTGATGGTTCGACGCTTGAGATTTCCGGTGAAGCGCCAACATATTCGGCACTTGCGTACCAATCAGATATTTTCCGTAATCAAACTAAAGATCTCTCATCGTTTTTGGTGCGTGACGTGAGTCTTACAAAATACGGCACGGTTACATTCACTCTTGTTATGACCTTTTCACCTGATTATTTATTGTATGTAAACAATGTAAGTAGTTTCAATGTTCCAACACTTCAAGCCGATGTGTCTGTTGCAACGACAACCATTATAAATTTAAAAGCTCCAATTGCCACTCCACCAGCATTTGAAGCTTCAATAGAGTCGCCAGTGTCTGCCACAGAGCCTGACAGTATTCCTCCTACCAGAGATGGCAATACGGCAAGCGATCAGACGGCGGGGGAACGCGATGTGGCAACGACCCCAACGGTCACAGAGAAGCAATCTTTTTTAATGTCGCTCTGGTCGAAGCTTAAATTTTGGTAACATACTAATATGACTAAACCAATCGTCTCATTTATTACAATAATACTATCCCTCGGTTTCGCATTTTTTTATGTCGTACCGGCGTACGACCTCAATAAGGAGCGTCGAGGTGATATTGTATCTCTTTCTAAGATTCTCAATACATCCGGTGAGATTAAAATGTTAATCGATAAAACCAAGAAAAACTTGAGTAGCATCGATCCTTCCGAGAGCGCCCGTTTTGAAGTTTTTCTTCCGGAAAAAATTGATACGGTTCGTTTTGCAAACAATATTCAATATATCGGTAGAAAGAACAGAATTATTCTGTCGGACATCAAGGTGGACGAGCCTGCAAATGCTTCGCCCAAGAGTACTGCACCAGGCGCTATTAGCGCCACGCAGGGGCTCGTAAACACAGTGTCTTTGGGTGCAAAAATAAATCAAGCGCAAGGACAAACTGAGAGGAATCTCGACTCTACGACTTCGTCCGACAAAAAATACATAAACACAAAGGCAAGTTTCTCCTTCACCACTTCATACGAGACAGCACAGCTCTTTTTAAATGATCTTGAAAAAAGCCTGGGGCTAATCGATATAACATCTGTTTCTTTTATCATGTTACCGAGCGATTCAAAATTAAAGGTGGTGTCGTCTCCGATTTACAAATATACAGTAACAGTAGAAACCTACTCACTTAAATAATTATATGCAAAAGGAAAAAACAAAATCGATTTTGATAAACATATTGACCGTAGTCGTTTTAGGGGGAGTCTTAGTTGTCGGATATTTTGTTTTTGTGAAGAAAGATACCGCCCTTACTGACAAAATTGCCTCGATTGCAAAAATTGCCGAAAATACGGCATCCATCGGCGCAGAGATTGACTATACTGTTAGGGACCTTGGTGATTTGGAGCGCGCAGTATCTGGTTCGAGACTTATTTTTGACTCGCCTGCATTTAAAAGCCTACAAGACTTTACCGTTGCCATACCGAGCGAGGCAGTGGGTAGACCAAACCCGTTCGTTATTACCGCATGGAAATTAAAAATGAAAGTTATTGGAGAACAGCCGTTAACCCGTTAAACATGCTCCATGGCAATCCTCGACACATTCGCGCTTCACGGTATCATAAAAAAGGACTCAGTCCCGGCGCTCTTGAAGCGTTTGAATGACGGAGAGGCGATAGACGAAGTACTTTCAAAAGCAGGGGTGACAAAAGAAAATATTTTGAAAGGACGCGGGCTTTATTTCAACCTGCCTACGCGCGAACTAAAAGGCAAGGGTGTAGATTTTGAAATTTTAAAATATATTCCCGAAGACTCCGCTTCGCATTATCGCTTTGCTCCAATAGGGGTGGTGGACGAGGTTCTTGAGATTGGTATCACAGATCCCGAAAACATCGAAGCTCGCGACGCATTGCAGTTTATCGCGACGAAACTCGGGATGCCTTTCAAGATATTTCTCATATCAAACGAAGACCTGAAGGTGATTCTTGAAAGCTATCGCGGACTCACGGGAGAAGTGACAAAGGCGCTTTCGGAGCTCGAGGTTGACATAATTGACGTCGACAAAGAAGCTCTTCTTAAGAAAAACACTGAAAAAGGCGGTGCTGGTGCAAAAAAAGAAGCGCATGTCGTGGAGGATGCCCCCGTGGCAAAGATTACCGCGGTTATTTTGCGTCACGCAACAGAAGGCGGAGCATCTGATGTTCATATTGAACACACTGGCGAGAATGTACGCGTGCGTTTCCGTGTTGACGGCGAGCTTTTTACAAGTCTCATTCTTCCTGTCGATGTGCACAGCTCGGTGGTGGCGCGTATTAAAATACTTGCATCTCTCAAGCTTGACGAAAAACGCAAGCCTCAAGACGGGCGATTCTCGGCGCGTATCGATGGACGAAAAATCGATTTTCGCGTCTCTACATTTCCCGCGTATTATGGGGAAAAAGTTGTAATGCGTATTTTGGATACGCAAAAAGGGGTTCAGAAGCTTGACGATATCGGGTTCCGACCTGAGCACCTCGCTCTTGTACGAAGCGCTCTCGCGCGTCCGTACGGGATCATCCTCATCACGGGACCCACAGGGTCCGGTAAGTCAACCACTCTTTATTCAATGTTGAATGAACTCGACAAGGAAACAAAAAATATCGTCTCACTCGAGGATCCAGTTGAGTACAATATGTCGGGAATTAATCAGTCCCAAGTGCGTTCGGAGATTGGGTATACATTTGCCGCCGGGCTTCGCACCACACTGCGTCAGGACCCCGACATTATCATGGTTGGTGAAATTCGTGATGCCGAAACAGCACAGCTTGCCATTCAGGCTGCTCTTACGGGGCACCTCGTGCTTTCAACACTTCACACCAATACTGCCATCGGCGCTATTCCTCGTCTTGTGGATATGGGTATTGACCCCTATCTTATTGCACCCACTTTGATACTTTCTGTCGCACAGCGCCTCGTAAAAAAGATTTGTCCTGGCGGTGATAAAGAAGTTCCAAATGACGGGGCGATTAATATGATGATTGAAAAACAGTTTCAAGATCTCCCTAAAGAATTCAAGGAAAAACTCAATCTTTCGAGACCTCTTCATGAGGCGAAGCCAACCTCTGAATGCTCGTCGGGTACGCGCGGGCGCTTAGCGGTGTTTGAAGTATTTCCAGTGGACAAGGATATCGAAAAGATTATTTTGGCTGAGCCGACAGAGGTTCGCCTATGGGAAGCTACTCGTAAAAAAGGAATGATTTCAATGAAAGAGGACGCAATTTTGAAAAGTATGGATAAAATCGTGCCATTCCAGGAGATAAATACACTCTAGGGCTTTACAACGTCTATAATAGACTTTACGAACTTCGTTGTGATATGATAGAATTGTTATGGAGGCAAACCAGACAGCTAAAAAGATTTTTATTGTCGATGACGATAAACTTCTTCTTGAAATGTACACGCTCAAGTTCAAAGAGAAAGGGTTTGAGGTGACTCAGGCGTTTGGAAGTATCGATGCTCTCAGAAAATTGAAAGGAGGAATTATTCCCGATGTCATGCTTCTCGATGTCGTGGCGCCCACGATGGACGGTTTTGAACTCTTTGCGCTTATAAAAAACGAGAAGCTTGCGCCAAATGCAAAGGCTATCGTGCTTTCGAATTTGGGACAACCGGCTCTTGCTGAAAAAGAGCGCGCGCTTGGCGTAAACGGGTACGTGGTAAAAGCTTCCGCAAACCCATCCGAAGTTGTTGAAAAGGTGATTACTATTTTAGCTGAAGGAGAACCACTTGCCAGAGAAGATTAATAAACAATTAAACAATGTCCAGTCGCAATTACAAAGAAGAGGTTGAGATTTTAATAATGCGCGCTCTTTCTGACGGCGCGTCCGATATCCACTTGTCGGCTGGGCACTATCCCACTTTCCGTATTTCCGGCAACCTAACTCCACTTATGAACCTCACCGTCTTGACTGCCGAGGACACAATGGGGATGCTTTCTGTAATTGTTACACCCGAATTTAAAGAACGATTTCTTGCAAAGAGAGAACTCGATTTCTCGTATGAATTTTTTGGCAAAGGACGTTTCCGCGGAAGCGCTTTCTATCAGAAAAATGCAGTCGGCGTGGCGCTCCGAGCAATCCCAACACAGGTCAAGACTATCAAGGAGCTAAATTTACCTCCGATACTTGAAATTTTTACCAGAAAGAAGCAAGGGTTTTTCCTTATTGTTGGTCCCGTGGGGCAGGGTAAATCGACAACTCTTGCGTCGATGATTGAGCTCATTAATCGCGACCGCGCAGAGCACATTGTCACCATTGAGGATCCTATAGAATATTTATTCCGTTCTCAAAAAGCGATTATCGACCAGCGTGAGGTTGGTATTGATACAAATGATTTTAAATCCGGACTTCAGTCGGTGTTTCGTCAGGATGTCGATGTTATTATGATTGGGGAAATGCGCGATTCGGAAACAATCTCTACGGCTGTAACAGCCGCGGAAACAGGACACCTTGTTCTCTCTACACTGCACACGAACAACGCTTCGCAGACGATTGACCGTATCATCGATTCGTTTCCCGGGGATCAGCAGTCGCAGATTCGTGTTCAGCTTGCGGGAAGCTTGATCGGCATTTTTTCACAGCGACTCATTCCACGCATTTCCGGAGGCCTTGTTCCTGCATACGAGCTTCTCATAAATAACACCGCCGTATCGAGTCTTATTCGCGAGGGTCGCACGCACGAGGTCGATATCGTTATTGAGACAGGGATGAAAGACGGCATGATTGACATGAACAGAAGCCTTTCAGAGCTCGTGCTCAAAGGCGAGGTGACCCCAGAAAACGCACTCCTGTATTCAGCCAATCCAAAAGGTCTCGAGCGAATGCTTCAGTCATAAATAATACTGTTTCAGTACAAACACCACAATGCTCTTTACATACAAAGCGGTTTCAAAAGATGGAAGGGAAACCTCAGGCAACATTGAGGCCCAAAATCAGGATTCTGCCATTAACTCGCTCCAGCGGAGTGGACTTGTGGTTGTTTCGGTGCGGTCCGCAGATAAAAAAAACTTCTTTGAGCTCGACATTGATATTTTCAACCGTGTTTCCGTAAAAGAAATATCTATTATATCTAGACAGATTGCAACGTTGCTCGACGCCCATGTTCCCGCGCTCAAGACATTTCGCATTATAGCGACAGAGTCCGATAATCCGATAATTGCGAAAAAGTTTACAGAGATAGCCGATGATATTCAAAACGGCGTTCCAATCTCCGGAGCACTCTTTAAGCACCCGAGACTTTTTTCTGATTTCTATGTCAATATGGTTCTCGGAGGGGAAGAGTCTGGCAAGCTTTCCGAGACATTTGGCGCTCTTGCAGACTACCTAGAGCGCTCGTACGAGCTCATATCAAAAGTGCGTGGTGCGCTCATTTATCCCGCTTTCGTTATCTCTACGTTCGTTATTGTGATGATACTTATGCTCACGCTTGTCATTCCGAAATTATCCGAGATCATTCTTCAGAGTGGGCAAGAGGTGCCGTTTTATACGACAATTGTAATAAAAACGAGTTTTCTGCTCGTAAATTACGGTGTGTTCGTCGCGATGATTTTTGTGGCAGCAATTTTCTTTGTGTGGCGTTACGCGCGCGGTACGAGTTTTCTCGCGCACGCGAAGTTGTGGTTCCCCGTTATTGGCAATCTTTATCGCACACTCTATCTTTCGCGCATCTCGGACAATATGTTTGTGATGTTGAGCAATGGCATCTCGATGGTGCGTTCTTTGGAAATTACCGCAAAGGTGGTAGACAATGAAATTTTTCAAAGCATCCTTACGGACGCAGTGGAGAAGGTGAAGGGCGGCTCACCGCTTTCGAAGACGCTAGAGGGACACAGAGAGATTCCCAATGTAATGATTCAAATGGTAAAAGTTGGCGAAGAGACGGGGGAACTAGGGAACATATTGCAAAAACTTTCAATTTTTTACCAGCGCGAAGTTACAAATGCAATCAACACAGTGATCTCTATGATAGAACCGGCAATGATTGTCGCGCTTGGTATTGGCGTGGGTGGCGTGCTTGCATCAGTACTTATACCTATTTATCAGATTGCGGGGAATGTATAGGGGTAGAATATCGAATATGGAATATTGAATTGGAGGAAGAAAGGATGGGTTGCCTTTGGCAACCCATCCGCTTCCGTATTTTTCCTCAGAACGAGCGTGATTCCTTTTGAGGGGGTTGCGAGTGTGGCGACACGAGCATTTCTGATTCTGCAGAATCACGTCGCGCAGTGTCCTTTGAAGCGCGACTCTTTAAGCTTCAAGAAATCCGTACCCTCAAAAGGAATTCACCGAGTGGCATTTATCCACATCCCCATTGCATTAGAAATAACATAGATGGTACAATAAGGGGGTGTTAGGGATAGGGCGGCGATATGGCCTGCCCGCCAATGCCTGAGTCGATTTAATAATAAATTGAAATAGGGTGACTTGGTGCGGTGTGCCATTTCTGTAATTTACCGTTTGTACACATTGGAAACGATGGCAGGCGAGCCATGCCGCTCTCTCACAAAAATTTGTTTAGCATCGTTTTTATTAAGTTAATTACTCGTTTAAAAATATTATGAAACAAAAAGGTTTTACACTTATCGAACTCTTGGTTGTTATCGCAATCATCGGTATCCTCGCATCGGTTGTCCTCGCATCGCTCAACACAGCACGCGCAAAGGGCGCAGACGCGGCTATAAAGGCTGGGCTTGCAAACACACGCGCACAGGCAGAGCTTTTCTATGACTCAAATGGCAATTCCTACTTAACTGCTTGCGCCGTAGCTTCTGATGCGCTTGCGGTTAAAGGTATTAATGGTATGGTACTCGCTGCTGCAAGAGCATATGGTGGTATCAGCACTGTATCTGTGAACGCAGCAGGATCACTAACAACTGCAACTTGTAACGATACTGCTCTTGGATGGGCAGCTCAAGTTCCACTTAAGACAGACTTGACGCGGGTGTATTGCGTAGACAATAAAGGCACCGCAACATCTACAACCGTAATGCTTTCTGCTGGAACATCTATTACTTGCGCTTCTTAATCTATCTGCGTTGCGTAAGATACTAAGAAATTAGTAAAGTAAATAATACCCAGCCTGTCATGATGACAGGCTGGGTATTATTTACTTTACTAGTATTGTAATTCTTGATATAATTGATACTAAGAATATTTATGAACAAAAAAGGGTTTACCCACACACCAACTTTGGCATTACTGCGAGTTTTTTTAAAAAACGCATTACTAAGAATTATGTTTCATAATGTAGGTAAACATGATGTACAATCTGCGCGCGCGGTAAAAACAATGCCAAAGTTGGTGTCGGGGTTTACACTTATCGAACTCTTGGTTGTTATCGCAATCATCGGTATCCTCGCAGCGGTTGTTTTGGCATCGCTCAATGCAGCGCGCGCAAAAGGGGTTGATACGGCTATAAAGGCGACTCTTGGAAATTTCCGCACGCAAGCGCAGAATTATTACGATACAAATGAAAGTTATGGCACTGCAGGAGCAGCCGTTGCCGGCGCTTCACCTTCTGCTGTGGATTGCTCGACAGCGAATACTGTATTTGATCCATCTGTGGCAATGAGTATTTACCCGGCTATTTCTTCCGCCTCAAATATCTCTAGTGGTGTGACATGGAGCGCTACTTGCACTATGACTGCCTTACGCGATGCATGGGCAGTTTCAGTGCCGCTAAAAACCAACAATACTCTCTCTTGGTGTGTCGATAGTATGAATAATGGCAGACAGATTACTGGAGCCCTCCCATTTGGTCAAACAGTTTGCCCATAATCTTCTTGTTTCTTCAGTCAAAATAAAAAATCTGCCCCGACCGTACTAGGACGGTCGGGGCAGATTTTTTATTTTGTGGTAAAATGGATACATGGATTTTTTGACTATTGGCATCGTTTTTGTTTTCGGCACGATTATTGGGAGCTTTCTCAATGTCGTCATATACCGCTACAATAGCGGTACATCGCCACTCACGGGTCGTTCACAGTGTTTTTCATGCGGCAAAACACTGTCATGGCGAGAGCTTATTCCTGTTTTGAGCTTTGCTATTTCACGCGGGCGGTGTCGAGGATGCAAGGTGCGGTTGTCATGGCAGTATCCCATTGTCGAAACGATTTCGGGGGTAATGTTTGTTGCCGTATTTTTGCTCGGGATGCCAATATACGAGACGATACTCTTACTCTCTATTTTTTCGACACTTCTTGTCATTGCAGTTTACGATTTACGACATCAGATTATTCCCGACGGACTTGCGACACTTTTTGCACTGCTTGGACTCGCCAATTTTTTCCTCGCTGTTGATATTGCCAGCGCATTTTATTTTCCTGATGTTTGGACGCTTATTGCAGGGCCGATGCTCTTTATTCCTTTTTGGGCGTTGTGGTTTATATCGCGCGGACAATGGCTCGGTCTTGGTGACGGCAAACTCGCGCTCGGTATCGGGTGGTTCCTCGGTGCAACCCTTGGAGGTTCTGCGATAGTGCTCGCGTTTTGGATAGGGGCGGCATGGGCGCTCTTTGTTATGGGTATGCAAAAAGTTTTTTACCGCACGAAAAGTGGACTTTCTATGAAAAGCGAAATACCGTTTGGTCCGTTCCTTATTCTTGCAGTTTTTGTTGTATACTTTACGAGAGTGAACTTTTTTGACGGGTCAGTCAATTTCCTTACCTTTATATGAATAAGCGCACATCAAAATTTCGGGGATTTACTCTTATTGAGCTCCTCGTTTCCATCGGCATTTTTACTATCATGACAGGAATAGTGCTAGCAAACTATCGTGGTTACAATACAAACGCACTTTTTTCAAATGCCTCTGAGGATATTGTTCTCGCGCTTCGTCAGGCGCAAGTGTATGGCGTTGGCGTGAAAAAGAATGTAACTGGAATCTGTGGCGGACTCTCGGAGTTTGATTGTTCTTATGGTGTTTATTTTTCACAGGGCGCAAATAGTATTATTATTTTTGCAGATGCTGATAACAATCAAGTATACACATCATCAGGTGACTCTATTGTGGAGACGGTTAGTTGGGGGAATTCAATTTCTATAACAGGGCTTTTATGTGGTACTTTCGCTTGTGTCCCGAGTACTGCAAATGTTACGTTTAAGCGCCCAAGCCCGGATGCTTTTATTGTGAACAGCGCCGGCTCTTATAGCGCATTGTCAGTGACACTCCAAGACGCGAACACAGGAAAGACTGCAATCGTGAATATTACTAATGCGGGGCAAATCTCTCTTCAATAATATGATCAATTCTATGTCTAAAAATTCGCGAGGCTTCACTCTTGTTGAAATGACAGTATCACTTGGCCTTTTTACTATCATAATGTTTATCACAACAAGCGCTTTCCTTTCTGTCGTGAATACTGACCGTAAGTCGCGCTCTGTGCGTATTGCCACCGACAATCTTAATATCGCGCTTGAGGATGTATCGCGTCGCATTAAGACAGGGTCAACATATTACTGCGGGAGTATTGATACATTGGGTGTTCTAGATTGCCCGGCCGGTGGTAATTCTTTGTTTTTCACAGGACAAGACGCACTTCGGGCGAGCTACACCTTAATCAATGGCGCTATTTGGCGAACGATTGGAGCCAGTCCATTGGTTCAAGTGACTTCCACAGAGATTAATATCACGGGACTTAGATTTATCGTTTCCGGAAGTGCGCCATTTCCAGACACAGCACAACCAAGGGTTGTTGCTGTAATCGATGGCTCTATAGGTACCGGAACCGCGAGCACCACACTCAAAATCCAGACAACAATAACCCAACGCGCATATGATAATTAGTAAATTTTCAAAAAATAAAGGCTTCACCCTTGTTGAGACGCTTGTTGCTATTTCAATCTTGCTTATTGCTGTCGTCGGTCCGATGTCGCTTATCGGTGACGCGCTTCACAAACTTTATTATGCAAAAGATGAGATAATAGCAATTAATCTTGCGCAGGAGGGTATAGAAGCAGTACGGCAAGCGAGAGACAGTAATATGTTGAGCGGTTCCCAGTGGATGGCAGGCCTCACTCCCGGGTATTATGTTGTCGATGTGTCTGGTTCCCCTGTACCACTATTGGATAGTCGACCTTGTCCCGGCTTATGCACAACTGAAGGACTGCCTGTTTATCTAGATGTAGCAACCGGACTCTATAGACAGAGTGCTACTTTTACCGCTACGCAATTTTCACGTATAGTAAGAATTGAAAATGCTGGTCTTGGAAGCGATGAACGCAGAATTACCTCGACGGTATCATGGAGAACAGGAGGTAACAGCGGAACTATTACTGTCATTGAATATATTTTTAAGTGGGCATTACCATAAAAATGAAAAATATAACAAAAATACGAAAACGAGGAGTGGTGCTTTTGATAGCTATTTTGGTAAGCGGTGTCACGCTCGCTGTTGGTATTGGCGTGTACAACCGCGTCTATAAAGAGCTTCTATTTGCTTCGTTTTGGAAACAGACGCAAGTGGCATTTTCGGCTGCAGATGCTGGGCTTGAGTGCGCGTTGTATTGGGATTTGCACCCGCCTGCTTCGGGAGATGTCTCGTGTTTTGGCGGAGCATTATTTGCTTGGTCTACCTCTACTTCCCCGTTTGTATTACCGCTAAATACGGCTGTTTCTGGAGGATGTGTGAATGTGTCTATTGTTAGATCGGGCAGTCCTCTCTTCCTTACTACAATAGAATCGCGAGGATATAACACTTGCGACATTACGAACCCGCGCCGCGTTGAGCGAGGACTCGGGGTCCAGTACTGACATGCGTGCGAATGACAATGCGATACCGAAGACAAAAGTGGAAGCGCGCGAGCGCCTTTTGTCTTTGCGCAAAACTATCGAGCATCATAGGCATCTCTATCACGTAGAGAACATTTCCGAGATTTCCCCGGAGGCTCTTGATGCTTTGAAACACGAGCTCGTACTCATCGAACAAGCTTTCCCCGACCTTGTTACTCCAGACTCACCGTCACAGCGCATTGCCGGTGAGCCACTCAAGGGCTTCAAAAAAGTAAAGCACACTGTGGAGCAGTGGTCGTTTAACGATGCTTTCAATGCAGAAGAAATGCGCGAATTTGATACGCGCGTGAAAAATATGCTTAGTAAAGAGCTAGGGCGAAATGCTCAACCATCTTATGTAAGCGAGCTCAAAATTGACGGACTCAAAGTAGTGCTTACTTATGAAAAGGGAATACTCGTGATGGCCAGCACGCGCGGAGACGGCACTGTAGGCGAGGATGTAACAGCGAATGTAAAAATGATAGAGTCCGTGCCCTTGTCACTTGCAGAAAAAGTTTCCGGAGTTTTTGAGGGGGAAGTGTGGATGGGAAAGCACACGCTTCTGCGTTTGAATAAAGAGGAAATTAAGGCGGGTCGTGAACCGTTTGCAAACCCGAGGAATCTCGCCGCAGGCACAATGCGTCAGCTCGATTCCTCCGTGGTAAAGGCGCGCTCGCTTGATGTTTTTATTTATGATGTGAGCGCGTTCGACAGATATATTCCCAAAACACAGACCGAAGAACTCGCTCTTCTAAAGGACTTGGGGTTTAAAGTAAACAGTCATTTTGCAGAATGCAAAACAATTGATGATGTTATCGCTTATTGGCAAAAGTGGCAAAAGCGCGCACCGAAAGAAGACTATTGGATTGACGGCGTGGTGGTAAAGGTGAATGAAAAAAAGTACCAGGACGCGCTCGGATACACTGGTAAGGCACCGCGTTTTGGGATTGCTTTCAAGTTTCCCGCAGAGCAGGTAACGACTGTTCTCGAAGATATTGTGTTTCAGGTGGGACGCACGGGTGTGGTGACGCCGGTGGCGCATTTGCGTCCAGTGTCGGTGGCGGGTTCGGTGGTGTCGAGGGCGACACTTCACAATGAAGACGAGATTGCGCGCCTCGACGTGCGCATCGGAGACACGGTGATTTTACAAAAAGCTGGAGACGTGATTCCAGACATTGTAGCTGTGGTAAAAGAAATGCGCACAGGTAAAGAAAAAAAGTTTGTGTTTCCAAAATATGTCGAGGACTGCGGCGGGCCGATTGAGCGCATTCCCGGACAGGCGGCGCACAGGTGTGTAAGCAAAAATTCATTCGCGCAGAAGCGCCGTAAATTTTACTATTTTGTTTCTAAAAAAGGTTTCGATATTGACGGGTGCGGATCGAAAGTTATCGACGCGCTCCTTGATGCCGAGATCGTTGGAAACTTTGACGACTTGTTTACACTCGCGGTGGGCGACGTACTTACTCTTCCGCGCTTTGCGCAAAAGTCTGCAGAGAATCTAATAGAGTCCATCGACAAGGCGCGCACGATTACCCTCGGCAAGTTTTTGACTGCGCTTTCGATTGAGCATGTGGGCGAGGAGACCGCAGAGGACATAGCCGACGCCTTTGGTAATATCGAAAAAATTCGCAAGACATCGTTTGAAGATTTTAATGATGTGTATGGCGTAGGGGAGGTTGTGGCGCACTCGCTCGCGGATTGGTTTGCCGACAAGCACCACAGTGCACTCCTCGATAAACTTCTTGAAGAAATAAAAATAACGAACCCCGAGCGCAAAACATCGAAAGGAATTTTTTCAGGTAAAACATTTGTGCTTACTGGAACACTGAGCGCTATGTCTCGCGATGATGCAAAGAAAAGAATCCGTGCGCTTGGAGGAGAAATTACTGAAAGCGTATCCTCAAAAACAAGTTTTGTCGTCGCAGGTGAAAACCCGGGGTCAAAATACGATAAAGCGCAAAAGCTCGGCGTTCGCGTGCTTTCAGAAAAAGAGTTTTTGAAGATGCTCAAATAAGTGTTAGGATAATACAGATGGCAATTGAACTCAAAGACGTGGAACACCTTCTGGGGCTTGCACGCATTGCGGTTTCGGACAGTGAAAAAGAGCTCCTTCGGCACGACCTTGAGGAGATTTTGGCGTATGTGTCGCAGGTGAAGGATGTTACGGCGGAGCTTTTCGTACCAACAGCGGGGGAGCTTCGTAACGTCATGCGTGAAGATGAGAATCCACATGAATCGGGAATTTTTACTGAGGATATTTTAAAGCAGGCGCCCGCTCGCGATGGTAACCGAATTTCAGTAAAGAAAATTTTATAGTATGGATATCAAAAATCTCACCATCAAGAAGGCGCACGAACTTCTCGTTAATAAAAAAATGAGCGTGCTTGAGCTTGCGAATGAGGTTACTAAAATGGCAAAGGAATCAAGCGACCTAAATGCATACCTCGAGCTCTTTTCCGATGTGCGCGCGCAAGCGGAGGTGGCGCAAAAAATGATTGATGAAGGGACGGCGACATTGATGACGGGAATTCCGCTAGCGATGAAGGACAATATTTTAATCAAAGGCAAAATAGCGAGCGCGTCATCAAAGATGCTTGAGAACTATGTCGCGACCTACGACGCGGGGGTGACAAAAAAGCTTCGCGAAGCGGGGGCGATATTTATCGGACGCACAAACATGGATGAATTCGCAATGGGCGGTTCGACGGAAAATTCTGCATTTGGCGTGACAAAAAATCCGCACGACAAAACGCGAGTTCCCGGAGGTTCGTCTGGTGGCTCGGCAGCAGCTCTTTCCTCTGGTGCCGCACTCGGCGCGCTCGGCACCGATACCGGTGGCTCCATTCGCCAGCCCGCGTCTTTCTGCGGAGTTGTTGGTCTCAAGCCCACCTACGGTATGGTGTCACGCTCTGGCTTGATTTCCATGGCAAGCTCTCTTGACCAAGCTGGTCCTTTCGCAAAAACAGTAGAAGATGCAGAAATTATTTTTGATTGCATAAAGGGTCACGACCCAATGGATAGTACCTCGTACCCCGATGATTTCCCCAGAAAAAACTTTAATAAGCCTAGGGTTATCGGCGTGCCGACAGAGTTTGTTCACGCCAAAGGTGTTGATGCGCGCGTTTTGAAAAATTTTGAAGAATCTCTTGAGCAAATGAAGAAAGCTGGATATGAGGTGCGTGAGATTTCCTTGCCGTCACTTGCGCACGGACTCTCCGTTTACTACATTTTAATGCCAGCAGAAGTGTCTTCAAATCTGGCGCGTATGGATGGTGTGCGCTATGGCTACCATAGAGATGGCGCAAATCTTCTTGAAGATTACATGCGTTCTCGCGGAGAGGGCTTTGGTCGCGAGGTTCGTCGGCGCATCCTGCTCGGCACTTATGTGCTTTCGTCGGGCTACTACGATGCGTACTATGGACGCGCATGTGCTGTGCGAGAAATGCTTAAAAAGGATTTTGAAAAAGCGTTTGAGGATGTGGATATTATTGCAACACCCACCACGCCAACGCCAGCATTTAAGATCGGTGAAAAGTCGAGTGACCCTCTTCAAATGTATCTCGCTGACATTTTTACCGTGCCGGTGAACATTGCGGGAGTACCGGCGATTTCAGTGCCGTCAGGTTTTGTGTCAGAAGGTGATGCGAAACTTCCGCTCGGTATTCAATTCATCGCGCCGCATTTTGGAGAAGACGCCCTTTTTGCAGCGGGGAAGGACTTTGAAAAAGTGCGCGGAAACGCTACTATTTAATATATGGAAGACGATCATGTGGCAGACACAATAGTTCGCGATGTTGCAATCGTTCTTGGGATTGCGCTTATTATTTATGTGTCCACCAACATTACCCCTCTCAATGTTGAGACGGTATCTTCAGGGGAAGCACCCGAAACTTTGAAAGCGCTCCTTTTGAGCAAAGTACCTATACCTGCGATTGAAAACTTTTTTCTGTCTATTCAGAGCCCACTCGCAGTTTTGGGTGCTGTGTTTTTCGGTGCTGCTTTTTGGGCGACATTAAAAATACGAGAAATTCATCATAAGGAACATGAAAAATACGAACCAATCCGTCTTGAGGAATTTGCCGCAAAAGAAAAATTTGTGCAGTGGCAAGTAGTGCTTGATCATGTAAATTCCGAAAGTCCGGCAGAGTGGAAACTTGCGATTCTTGAGGCCGACAATATCCTCGACGAGATACTTGAAGACCAAGGGTATGTTGGTAAAACACTTGCCGATAAACTGAAAACGATGAGTCGTACGAAGGTAGCTTCCTACGATGATATTTGGGAAGCACACAAGATTCGCAACCAGATTGCGCACGGCGGAGCTATTGATATGGACTTGTCGAAAAAGATGGCGCGAGATACTATCGCAAAATTCGGAAATGCTTTCAAGGAGCTTGGGTATCTTTGAGTCCACAAAGTCAAAAGTCCATAAAGTCTGTAAAGTAGGAATTCAAGAACTAAACCATTGCAAAATTCTACAGAGATGGTACAATTGAACCTTATAGAATAGCGGGGTAGAGAAGCGGTATCTCATCAGGCTCATAACCTGAAGACGCCCGTTCGATTCGGGCCCCCGCAACACGATAGATTACAAAAATGCCGGCAATTGTCGGCATTTTTGTAATCGTCGTAATTGAGTTAAACTAAGTTAGTAAAAAATATTGGCTTTAAAAGCCGGTGTAGTTCAATGGTCAGAACGAGGGACTCATAAGCCCTAGACAGTGGTTCGATTCCACTCATCGGCACAAACAGTAAAGAGTGCTCCCTTGGGGCACCTTCTATACTGTTTGCGCCTTAGTGAATCGAACCGCGGGCCGCAGCGCCGAATTGAAGTTCGTAGAAGCTTCAATTCGCGTCGCGGATACTTTTACCAAAGTACCAAGACGAAGGATAATTTGTCGTAGGTTTCGAGCTCACCAGAGCGAGAGGCGATTCCACCCACCCACACCCGCGGGTTTGTTTAGCGGACTGTTTCCTGTTAGAATGCGCCGAGGGTAATTTGCGGCTGTAGCTCAACGGTAGAGCGCTCGCCTGTCACGTGAGAGGTCGTGGGGTCAGCACCCATCAGCCGCGCAAAATTGAAACCATGGAGGCGGAGGCCTCCATTCATGCCGATGTAGCTGTTTTGGTAGTTAAGCAAGAGTATCATTGTGCGTTATACTGTGCGGAGTAAGTTGAAATCGTGGAGGTAATCCTCCACACATGCCGATGTAGCTGTTTTGGTAGTTAAGCAAGAGTATCATTGTGCGTTATACT
>ERZ1292625.204-Hain-H41-01um-R1-204-length-102589-cov-11_pt1 | contig 102589 bp, 104 predicted proteins | sample MGYA00564400_ERZ1292625 | MGnify/ENA primary metagenome ERZ1292625 (study PRJEB36523, sample SAMEA6512639) | groundwater metagenome | collected 2019-01-08 | study: AquaDiva: Metagenomics assemblies of 32 groundwater samples
TTCCATAGCAACACAGCCTTACAGCAAGTGTTGCACTTCAGTCTAGAACTGGGTCACAATGCGAGGTTTGCAAGTATAATAACTATTGCCAGAAGGTGAATTAAAACTTAGTTTTAATAATAAATATTTACAATGCCTTATATACATGCCCATTCCTGATAGAAAAACTGGCTTTACCCTCATCGAACTTTCAATAGTTCTGGTTATTATTGGATTGGTTGTTGGAGGTGTGATGGTTGGCAGAGATTTAATAAAACAGGCAGCAATAAAGAAAAACTATTCCCAACTACAACAGCTCGAACTTGCTTATAGAACATTTAAGCTGAAATATGGATGTGTTGCTGGTGATTGTAAGGATGCAACTGATTTATTTGGCAATTACATACCAGTTGCTGGTTCCTGTACGATGCCAAACGGCAATGGAAACGGGAATGGTGATGATTTAATAAATGATGGTGGCACTGGAAATTGGTATTGTGAATCTCGTCAAACGGTCTATTCGCTTGTTGCTGCTAATATGCTTCCAGCAACTAGTGTAACAAGTTGTGGTTCTACATATTTTAAGGGAATAAATGATAAGTGCGCTTATTTTTCTTTTGATGATGTGTATTTAGAGCTTACGCCAAAGAGAAATAAAAACACAGTAACGTTTGCTGATTTTTCTGCTCCATGGGCTAAGTTCCCAGCCTTAAGCCCAAATGAAGCACGGGCAATAGATGAAAAAATTGATGACGGAATATCAAACAAAGGTAGATTTTCGGGATTGGATGCAGCTGATATTAGTGCTGGAACTGGAGCAATAGTGGTGGGTAGTTGTGTTACATCCGGTGCGTATAACAACAACGATGTATTATCCTGCCGCGCGGTTTATTATCTTGATTGATGATGGAAAAACAAGATTCATCGATTTCACTCGGGATGACAAGTAATACAAAATTCTCTAGGCATTTTTTTCCTACTATGCAAATATAGATAGATTTAGTGAGAGTTTTTGTACACAGCATAAAAGTTAATTACAAAATAAAGTAAAGAAACCATGAATTTGCAAAATATTACGCTAACGAATTAAATATTATATATATAAAACAGACTGTTATATTGCTGCCTATTTTTTAGGCAATAAGATAAAATGCTAGGATTCACCTCACTTGGCTGCTTCGTTTTTGCTATTGCTCACAGAGTTATCCACAGAAAAAGTGGACTGTTTTATATAGTTGAAAAGCAGATGTGTTAAGCTAGATATAAGTCATGGAAATACAACAACAGTCACTTGCCAGTGGGCGAAAAATTATAAAAACTTATGCGGATGAATTGCCGCATCGTGCTGGTGTGTATCGTATGTTAGATGCATCCGACAACACTCTTTATGTCGGAAAAGCGAAAAGTTTAAAAAACCGCGTAATGAATTATGTAAACGCTTCTGCTCTCAACACTCGTTTGCAGAGAATGATTTCTCTGACTGCAAAAATGGAAATAATAACTACGCGCTCGGAAGCGGAAGCATTGCTGCTTGAAGCAAATCTGATAAAAAAATATTCACCGCGTTATAACATTCTGCTCAAAGATGATAAATCTTTTCCTTATATATTTATTTCTGGAGACCACGATTTTCCTAGCATTTCCAAGCATCGTGGAGCTAAAACAAACAAAGGCAAATATTTTGGTCCGTTTGTTTCGGCGGGTGCAGTCGATGAAACAATTACGTTTTTGCAAAAAGCATTTTTACTTAGAAATTGCAGTGATAATATTTTCAAAAATCGAACTCGACCATGTTTGCAATATCAAATAAAACGCTGCTCCGCTCCTTGCGTTGATTACATAAATAAACAGGATTACGCAGAACTGAATCGGCAGGCGCAGGATTTTCTTTCAGGTAAAAGCAGACAGATTCAGGAAGAATTACTGCAAGAAATGCAGGTTGCAAGCGAAGCGCAGGATTATGAAAAAGCTAGCCAGATTCGCGATCGGATTCGTTCTCTTACCCAAGTACAGCAACAAAGTAAGTTAAATAATAATTCAGTGGATGATGCCGATTTAATAGCATTGGCAAAAGATGGTGATAACTGCTCAATACAGATTTTCAGTTTTCGTGGCGGGCGGAATTATGGCAGTAAAAATTATTTTCCGTCTAATACAAAAGATCATAGTGCCAGCGAAATTATTTCTAGTTTTATCGCTCAATTTTATGGGTCGCAACCAGTTCCGAAATTGATACTCACCAGTGAGGAATTGGAAGATGCGGAATTATTGGAAGAAGCTTTACGTTTAAATACAGATTATGCAGTGAGTATTATTTACCCGCAGCGAGGTGAAAAACGCGAGTTGATAGAACAGGCGATACGCAATGCAAAAGAAGCCTTAGTACGCCATCTTTCTACCAGCATATCGCAAAAAGCAGCACTCGCTGGTGTGCAGGAATTATTCACCCTTGATGATATTCCAAAACGCATAGAGGTTTATGACAATAGCCATATCAGCGGGACAAATCAGGTGGGAGCGATGATAGTTGCTGGAGTGGATGGTTTTATAAAAAACCAATATCGTAAGTTTGATATAAAAGGAATCCCTCACCCTAGCCCTCTCCCAGAGGGAGAGGGAATAAGTAGAGGCGGTGATGATTACGCCATGCTGCGCGAAGTTCTGACCCGTCGCTTTAAACGCCTGCCCGATGAACCAGCTAATAAACCAGATCTCGTTTTAATTGATGGAGGGGCAGGGCAGCTCGGCATTGCCACGCAGGTTTTTGAAGAACTTGGCGTTGATGACATAGTATATGTTGGAATAGCTAAAGGTGAAGATAGAAACGCGGGGCGCGAGCATTTTTTTATTAAAGGGCGTGAACCATTCCAACTCCCCGAAAATGATGCGGTTTTGCATTACCTGCAACGCCTTCGCGATGAGGCGCACCGTTTTGCAATTGGCGCACATCGTAATAAACGCAGTAAATCCATGCAGGTTTCCGAGCTGGATTCTATATCAGGGATAGGGGCAGCCCGCAAAAAAGCCCTGCTCCATCATTTTGGTTCAGCGCGGGCAGTGGCTGGGGCTAGTATCGAGGAAATTGGTCAGGTAACTGGTATCAGCAAAGACAAAGCTAAAATTATTTATCAGCATTTTCATGGTAATGTTGATGGCTAAATGTTAAATATGCCAATTAATAAAATAAAAAAGGAATTTAAATGCTGATATTTATTGGTGGTGGTGGGCATTCAAAAGTGCTGTATGATACAGTTCTTGCACAAAATCGGACATTATATGGATATACCGATTCAAAACCGCAAGCTTGGCTTGATGAACAGAATATCAAGCATATCAGCGATGATAATTTATCATCAATACTCGGCAACCGCCCGGAATTGTTCATAGCTTTTGTTGGGGCAGATTGTGAGTCGCTTAATAAGCGCGCAACAATGATGAAAGAGTATCAAGAAAAAGGCGCGTACTTCACGCCACTGATTCACCCAACAGCACTAGTAAGCAAAAGAGCGACTATATCAATTGGTGTTCAGATATTGCCACATGCCGTGGTTAATAGCGGGGCAGTGATAGGTGAGGGTGCGGTTATCAATAGCGGCGCAATTGTAGAGCATGACGCGGTTATTGGGGCAGGGGCGCATATTGCACCACGCGCTGTGGTGCTGGGTGGAGCAAATGTTGGTGAATATTCATATATTGGCAGCGGGGCGGTGATTGTGCAAAACAGTGTCGTTCCACCAAGTAGCTTTATCAAAGCGTTGACAGTGTATAAGTAAAGAGATTACGTGAAGGATATGGCAGAAAAACTGGAAAATATTTTAGTTACTGGCGGCGAAGGATTTATCGGCTCACACCTCGTTGAAGCTCTGGTAGCTGAAGGTCGCCACGTCAAAGCCATGGCTCTTTATAACAGTTTCGGCAGGTATGGCTGGCTGGATACTATACCAGCGGCAACGCGTGACAAGGTTGAATTGGTTATGGGCGATGTGCGTGACCCGTTTTCGGTGCGCGAGGCTATGCGCGGTTGTGACGGGGTAATGCATCTTGCAGCACTAATCGCCATTCCTTATTCTTACAACGCGCCTGCGTCATATGTTGATGTGAACATAACAGGAACTCTTAACGTTGTGCAGGCAGCGCGTGATCTGGGGATTAAAAAAATCGTCCATACCTCGACATCAGAAGTTTACGGAACAGCGCAGCAAGTGCCGATTCCTGAGACTCATCCGCTGGTTGGGCAGTCGCCTTATTCCGCCAGTAAAATAGCTGCCGATCAGATGGCGTATTCTTATTTCTGCTCATTCGGTACGCCAGTTGCCATTGCTCGCCCATTTAATACTTACGGCGCGCGCCAGTCGTTGCGCGCTGTCATCCCAACAATTATTTTACAGGCACTTAGCGATTCGAAGGAATTATCACTAGGCGCATTAAATCCGACTCGTGATTTCAATTTTATAGGTGACACGGTGGCGGGGATGGTTGCAATACTTGATAGCGATAAAGCAATTGGCGAAACCATAAATATCGGCAGCGGTTTTGAAATTTCCGTTGGCGACACGGTAAAATTGATCAGCGAAATAACTGGTAAAAAGCTGGAAGTAAAAACCGATGAGAGCCGCCTGCGCCCTAACGCTAGCGAGGTTGAGCGTTTATGTTGTGACAATGACAAAGCCCTTAAATTGCTAGGTTGGAAACCAAAGCATCAAGGAAGGGAAGGGCTGAGATCCGGTCTTGCCGACACTATAAAATGGTTCGAAAATCCTGCTAACCGCGCTTATTATCAAGATGTCCACCGCTACACAATATAACAATATCATTGCTGCCATTAAAAAAGTGATAGGTGATGAGCCGCGTCCAGTCGCCCTGCATGAGCCGTTGTTTATCGGCAATGAGGAAAAATATGTTGCTTCGTGCGTGACAAGTGGCTGGGTGTCATCAGTTGGCGAATTTGTTGATAGATTTGAGCGCGAACTGGCTGAGGCTTGTGCTGCGAAATATGCGGTAGCGGTGGTAAACGGGACTTGCGCTTTGCATATTGCGTTGGTTGCTTGCGGTGTACAGCCAAATGATGAAGTGCTGGTTCCTTCTTTGACATTTGTTGCAACCGCCAATTCAGTTTCTCATGCTTCCGCGATTCCGCATTTTGTAGAAGTTGAAGAAAATTCTTTGGGAATATGCCCTGTCAAACTCGATGCTTATTTACAGCAAATAGCGGTTACTAAAAACGGCTTTACCATAAATAAAAATACTGGCCGTATCATTCGGGCAATCGTTCCTGTGCATGTATTTGGGCATCCCTGCCAGCTTGATAAATTACATAAAATTGCCAAAAAATATAATTTGCTGCTGATTGAAGATGCTACCGAAGCACTCGGCTCAAAAATTGGCGATAAACCGATTGGTAGTCATGGTATCGCGGTCTTAAGTTTTAACGGCAATAAAATTATTACCACTGGCGGTGGCGGTGCAATTCTGGTGCAGGATGAGGCACTTTATAAAAAATTAAAACACCTGACCACAACCGCCAAAAAACCACACCCATTTTCTTTTGAACATGACGAAATAGCGTGGAATTACCGCCTTCCCAATCTCAATGCCGCCCTTGGTTGCGCCCAGCTTGAGCAGCTTCCACGCTTCCTTGCTGCCAAACGCGCACTTGCCAAGCGTTATATAGAAGAATTGGCAGGAATTACTGGAATAAATATTTTACCTGAGCCAAAAAATACCCAGAGCAATTATTGGTTAGTAACTATGCTCTATAGCAATACCAATGAAACCTGGCGCGATGAAATCCTTTCTGCTCTGCATCAGGAAAAAATATTATGTCGCCCGACATGGACACCACTGCACCAGCTTCCAATGTATAAAAACAACCCACGCGCTGATTTGCAACTCACTGAAAATCTGCATAAGCAGATTATCAGCCTGCCATCGAGCGTTAAATTAGGTCTGCAATATGTCTAGGAAAATAGCGGTAATCACTGGAACGCGCGCCGAATATGGGCTGCTTTATCATCTCATGCGCGAGTTGCAAAACCAGCCAGATGTTGAGTTTCAGCTTATTGTCACGGGCGCGCATCTATCACATAAACACGGCTATACCGTCCAGCAAATCGAAAGTGATGGTTTTACTATTTCCGCCAAAGTGGATATGCAGCTTGCTGGTGACGCGCCGGTTGATATAGCTCACTTTATGGGGATATGTACAAGTGAAATGGCAAAGGTTTTTGATCGGTTAAAGCCGGATATAGCTGTTATTCTAGGTGATAGATATGAAATGCTGGCGGCGGCGAGCGCGGCGATGGTGATGTGTGTTCCTATTGCTCATATTCACGGCGGAGAATCTACGGAAGGATTGATTGACGAAGCCATTCGTCATTCCATAACCAAAATGGCGCAAATTCATTTTGTTTCGACAAATATTTACCGTAACAGGGTTATACAACTTGGAGAAAATCCCAAAACTGTGCATCTGGTTGGTGCGCTTGGAGTTGATGCTATTAAAAAAACACCACTTCTGAGTCGTGCTGAACTTGAGAAATTACTGGATTTTAAATTTGCCAAAAAGAATCTGCTGATTACTTTCCATCCTGTGACACTGGAAAATGCTGATGGTTCAAAGCAGATGGAAGAGCTGCTGTCTGCGCTTTCATCGCTCAACGACACCGGACTTATTTTTACCATGCCCAATGCTGATGCTGGCGGACAAAAAATAAAGGATTTGATACAGGACTTTGTAGCACAAAATAAAAACGCACGCGCTTATGATTCCTTGGGACAACAACGCTATCTTTCATGTGTTGCAGAGGTTGACGCGGTGGTTGGCAATTCTTCCAGTGGACTTATTGAAGTTCCAAGCTTCAAAAAACCTACCATTAATATTGGAAATCGTCAGAACGGCAGGATTAAAGCTGCCAGCGTAATTGACTGTGAGCCTGAGCGCGATTCAATTTTAGTGGCACTGGATAAAGCATATTCGAAGGAATTTAGAACATCTTTGTCCAATATTGAAAATTCTTATGGAAGTGGCGATAGCTGCAAAAAAATTGTAGATACTTTGATTTCTGTGGATTTGTATAATATACTGACAAAGCACTTTTTTGATATTCCTGTAGGTGTGGATTAAGGGATTTTATGCGGATTGTTTTTATCGGTGCAGTAGAATTTTCGCATACCACTCTTAAGAAGCTTATTGAGTTACGCGCAGAGATAGTTGGAGTATGTACTTTGGAGAATTCCAAGTTTAATTCTGATCATGTTGATCTTTCGCCTTTATGCCGAGAACATAATATTGATTGCATCTATGCCACTGATATAAATTCCCCAGAAAATATAAATTGGATAAAAAATAAAAAACCGGACGTTATTTTTTGTTTCGGCTGGTCAAAGTTGCTTGGCAAAGAGATTTTGAATATTGCTCCTCTTGGCGTGGTTGGTTATCACCCTGCCGCTTTGCCGGAAAATCGCGGTCGCCATCCGCTTATTTGGGCTTTGGCACTCGGACTAAAGCAAACAGCATCGACTTTCTTTTTTATGGACGCGGGTGCAGATAGCGGCGATATTTTATCGCAGAAAACAATTGATATAGAACCACAAGACAACGCCACCAGCCTGTACACAAAAATGACAGATACAGCTCTTTTGCAGTTGGAGGAATTTTTGCCGACCCTTATTTCTGGTAAGTTTGCAAGGCAGCCACAGAATCACGAAATTGCCAATGTCTGGCGTAAACGCAGCAAAAAAGACGGAGTTATTGATTGGCGTATGTCAGCACGCTCCATCCATAATTTGGTGCGCGCCCTCACTAAGCCTTATGTGGGAGCTAGCTTTAATTATCAGAATCAGGAAATCACCGTGTGGAAATCGGAAATAATATATGGTACGCCAGAAAATGTGGAATATGGCAAAATTCTGGAGTTGGTAGCGTCAGGCGTGGTTGTTAAATGTGGTGAGAATTCTATAAAGCTGCTAGAGACAACTCCTGCATTCCATCCCAAGAAAGGTGAATATTTATGAAAGTATTGGTTATCGCTCCGCATCCTGATGATGAAACGCTCGGCTGTGGAGGCGTTATACTGCGTAGTGTTGCGGAGGGTCATGAAGTCCACTGGCTGATTATAACCGAGATGAAAATTGAAAATGGTTTTTCGGAAACAAAAATATCTGGCCGCAACGAAGAAATAAAGAAGGTTGCGAAGGAATATGGGTTTGCCGGTGTGCATCAGGCAAAATTTCCTACCACGCAGCTCGACACAATTCCAAAAGCTCAAGTAGTGGAAGCTATAAGTTCAGTCGTTGCGAGTGTGCAGCCGCACACTATCTATCTTCCCTATAGGAATGATGTGCATAGCGATCATGCGGTGGTTTTTGATGCCACGGTTTCTTGTACAAAAACCTTCCGTTATCCTTATGTTAAGAGGATTTTATCTTACGAAACATTATCGGAAACCGAGTTTTCCCTGCGCCCAGACGATGGCGGGTTTAAGCCTAACGTATTTATCGATGTGACAAAGTTTGCACAGAAGAAAATTGATATTATGAAAATATATGCAGGAGAAATGGGCAAATTCCCATTCCCGCGCAGTGAGCAGGCGATGCTTGCACAAATGCAATTGCGCGGCAGTCAGGTAGGCGTAGAAGCTGCTGAATCATTCATGTTGCTTAAAGAAATTCTTTAGCGAGATGTTGAAATTTCACCCTTTTCCATATATTGCAGGAATTCATTATCAGGCGACATCATTATGGTAGTGTCCTTTTTATCCAGAGTTTTCTTGTAAGCCTGCATTGAGCGGTAGAACTGGAAAAATTCTTCGTCTTTCCCAAAAGAATCAGCAAAAATTTTGGTAGCTGTGCCGTCACCTTCACCACGTGTTATCTCAGCTTTTTTCTTAGCTTCGGCGAGCAAAATAGTGCGTTCCTTATCAGCTTGTGAACGGATTTTCTGTGCGTCTTCAGAACCTTTTGCACGAAACTCCTTAGCTTCGCGCTCACGTTCCGTCTGCATCCGCTTATATATACCTTCGCTGTTAGCAGGAGGGAGGTCAGCACGTTTTATCCGTACATCGACAACCTCAATACCAAAGCCGCCAGTGGCTATACTCGCAGTTTCAGTGGTACCCTCAACCTTCGCTCCCATAGCCTGTAAATTTACCAGATTACGAATATCCGACATTATTTCCGCACGCTTTTCGGACAGCACTGCCGATAGCGGAACGCTTCCCAAAACCTGCCTAAGGCTGGATTCCAAAATAGAATTGAGGCGGCTGCGCATGGTCATTTCATTGCCAACAGTTTGTTTGAATAGCAATGGATTGGTGATTTTATAACGTATGAAAGCGTCAACTATCAGCCTCTTTTGATCAGCAGCGATTACCTCATTAGGGTTTGCATCAAAATCCAGCAAACGTTTGTCGAAATATTCTACATTCTGGAGAAATGGAGTTTTGAAATAAATGCCGGCATTTTTTTCCTCACGCACGAATTTGCCAAACTGCATAACCAACGCCTGCTCTGTCTGCTTTACGATGAATGCAGAATTTAAGAACAGGAATAACGCAACTGCGATTAAAGCTCCACCTACGCTAAATAACTTCATTGTTTTCCCTCTAATATTTTAAAAATCTCTTCTATCCAGTTTTTCAACGCTGGTATTTTATGCTCCGCCACATCCCAAACAGTCTCTGCTTCTGTTATGTAATATTCATGTACAAGTATATTTCTCATACCACGAATTTCAGCCCATGGAATTAATGGATACTTGGCTTTTAATTCATCGGAAACGACTCTGCATGCTTCCCCGATAATAGTCAGATTTCTTTCGATTGCTTCCTGTGTTTTTTCATCTCTATCACTATTGCTTACATAATTTTCAATTTTGGTACAACAATCCAATATATGGGCTAATCGTTCACTATCTCGATTAATAATATTTTGGCTCATAAGTAAACAGCTTCATTAATAACCCGGTTTCTTATTCTGTGGCTTAATGCTCCCTCGCTGACAATATCTATTTTGGTATGTAGCAAATCTTCAACGTCAGAATAAAATCCACCAATATTCATAAGATCTGTTTTAGGTAATCTTTTCACAAGAAAATCAATATCACTATCTTCTCTTGCTTCTCCTTTTGCCACTGAACCAAATACTCGAATATCGGTAACTCCATGCTTTTTAGCGAGTTCCAGAATCTGCGGTTTGTATTTGGCGCGAAGTTCTTCAAGAGTTAGCATAGCTATTTTATCTCCTTCACATCTTCGCTACGCTTCGCTTTTAGTTCGGGAAGCGGCAGATAAGGCAACACGCCTTGCGAATTTTTTCCTTCAATAATAATTTTATTCATGCCTTGCAATATCTCTTCCATTGTTTCCAGATATATACGTTTTTTAGTAACATCCCGAGCCTGCCTGAATTCGTTATATATAGCGAGGAAACGCGAAGCTTCACCTTCGGCGCGGGCGATAACTTCCTGTTTATAGCCTTCAGCTTCCAGTATCATCTGCTGTGCATGTCCGCGAGCTTTTGGCAATATATCATTACGATATGCTTCCGCCTGATTTCGTGAAGTTTCCAGATCAGCGCGCGCTGTCTGCACATCACGGAAAGCACCAATAACCTGTGCTGGCGGATCTGCTTTCAGGAGGTTCACCGTAATAACTTCAATACCAGCTTTATAAGAATCCAGAGTTTCCTGAACCAGCTTTTTTGCTCCAATCCCTACTTGCAGTTTTCCTTCGGCAAGCACTGTTGTAATCTGAGTTTTGCCGATTACTTCACGCATGGCACTTTCAGCAATCGCCTTCACCGTTTCTTCCGGATTGCGGACATTGAATAAGAAATCCGCCGCATCGCGGATCTTCCACTGCACTTCAAAATTAACGTCAATGATGTTTTCATCACCGGTCAGCATAAGTCCTTCTTCCGGAATCGAAGCTTCACCGGATCTACTGCTTCTTGTCACGCCGGAATGGAAGCCAACTTCAACCCGGTTAATTGCGGTAACACGTGGCGTTACTACCGATTCAATTGGATAGGGCAGATGATAATTAAGTCCGGATTCCGTAGTACGGTCATACGCACCAAAGCGCATAACCACGCCTTTCTCATCAGCCTTTACGAAATAAATACCAGATGCTACCCAGATTAAGGCAATGACAATGACTACCAGAGAAAAAGCCTTACTGTTGCTGCTGCCATCGTCTGGGAACATTTTCTTTAATTTTTCCTGACTACGGCGCAGCATTTCATCAATATCAGGTTTTTGTGGCCCATTTCCGCCGCCCCCGCTGCCTCTGTTGCCACCACCACTTCCACCGCCTGATGGCGGTCTGCCCCATGGACCCTGATTATTATCTTTATCGCCCCACGCCATATTTGCTTTCCTTCATAATTATTTATAAGCTATATAGAGCAGTTATATTGGTAATTTCAAGTTTATATATTGATATCGTGGTAAATCTCTAACTTGTAATTATTGCTAAAATACTCTATTATTCTGTCTTATAGGGTTTTAAAAGGGGGTATTTATGCAAACAATTTCTATTGAATTACCAGATGCTTTGGTTACGGATTTTGATCGTGTATGCTTAGAAAATAACAAGATACGCCAATCAGTGCTGCAGGAATTAATGACGCGCTATCTTGAAGATATCGAAGATGCTGCTATAGCTGAGTATGTTTTATCGCTCGACGAGCCTACCATTCCTCTTTCGGAAATAGAAAAGAAATATGGTTTGGCAGATTGAATTTTCTCCTAAAGCTGATAAAAATTTTGAAAAGCTAGACCGTCAAGCAAAAAAGAAAATAACGGTTTACTTGCGTGATAAAGTTGCGTTTCTTGAAAATCCTCGCTCACGTGGTGAAGGATTAACCGCAAATAAAGCAGGACTCTGGCGTTACCGGGTAGGCGATTACCGCATAATTTGTCAGATTATAGATGACAGGCTTGTTATTCTTGTAATAGAAGCAGGGCATCGTCGCGACATATACAAATGATAGATTTATAATGCCCTCCATAAATAACGATAAAATTTTGTCCGTTCTCTCTCAAGTCATTGACCGCGAAACCGGCAGGGATGTTGTATCTTCCGGGATGATTTCCGGTGTTGCTATAAAGGGCGGTAAAGTCGGATTTCTAGTAACTATTGATCCTAAGGAAAAGGAAATAAAGTCTTACCTGCGTGAGGCTTGTGAAAAAGCAGTATATACACTGGACGGAGTTGAATCCGTAACTGCTGTGCTTACCGCGCAGAATGCCGAGCCGATAGCTCCAAAACCGGAGGCGGGTTATAGCCAGCCACGCGAGCGAGCGCAGTGGAATCTAACACCTGTGGAAAATGTAAAAAATGTTATTGCCATTGCTTCTGGAAAAGGTGGGGTAGGTAAGTCAACAACTGCCGTGAATCTAGCACTGGCTTTTTCTGCATTAGGAAAGAATGTTGGGTTGCTTGATGCTGATATATACGGACCTTCAATTCCGCGCATGCTCTCGCTTTCTGGGCAACCGGAAATTGTTGATGGGAAAATGATTCCGCATGAGCGTTATGGTATAAAAACCAACTCAATGGGCTATATCACAGGCGAAGAAGCAGCAATTCTGCGCGGACCTATGATTAGTAAAACCTTGCATCAGTTGCTGCGTATGACACGTTGGGGAACGGTTGAAAAACCAATGGATGTACTTCTTGTTGATATGCCGCCGGGTACGGGCGATATACATCTCAGCATGGTGCAGCAAGTACCGCTTACCGGCGCGCTGATTGTTACAACGCCGCAGGAAGTGGCGACTATTGATGCAAAAAAATGTGGGCAGATGTTTTTAAAAACCGGAGTAAAACTTTTGGGCGTGATTGAGAATATGAGTTATTTTACAGATAGCAACGGCAATAAGATATGCATTTTCGGCGAAGGTGGCGGGGCAAGGTTGGCGAGCGAATTATCAACACTGCTTCTTGGAAGCGTAGCAATTGATCCTCTGCTGCGTGAAGTCAGTGATTCAGGCATGCGGTATGAAGGTATTTACGCCGATAGCTATAAACAAATAGCCACTAATTTGTTGCAAACCCTTGCCACAAAATAAAAGAGGGATCTTTTCAGATCCCTCGTTTGCATATAAAAAATGGAAACTAAGCCGAAGCCGTTTCGTTCATCGTTACGAAGTAGCGTTGCATTTCTTCTTTTAATGCCAGGTTTTGCTTCTTTAATTTGGTTATCAGTTCAAAATTAGGAGAGGGATGATTCATTTCCGCTGTAATTTGGTCTTTAATCTGAGAGCGTTTTTCGGACAGTGAATCGATATGAGCTTGAATAGACATTTTGCATCAACCCTTTCTATGATAATTACACGTAATAATACTGTAAAAATAATCTGCTACAAAATATGCCAAAAAATACTGTTGCTATATTGCCGCAGATAGCGAAAGAACTCTTCTTCGCACGTCTGATATTATACAAAAAAATTGACTGAAGTTTCAAGTTAAAAGACTGTCAAACTTTTTTTATTTTTATAATCAATTTTTTTTATTGACAACTTGTTTTCCTAAATAAAAGAACTATCTACAGGGGTAAGGCTTCTTATTTAACAAATATATGAAAGGTTTCATTATGACACAAACTACCAAAAACGACCTGCCAAGTGCTAACCGTAAGAAGCTGAACTTGCTATTAAGCCAACTTTTGGCGGATGGAATAGACCTGCATTACCAAACCAAACAGGCGCATTGGAATGTGAAGGGCGAAAACTTTATAGCGTTGCATGAGCTGTTTGATTTGTTCGCTACAGAAGTAAGCCTTGCGGTAGATACCATTGCTGAACGTATTATGCAGCTTGGCGGTAGCGCGCAGGGAACGGTGAGAGTTGCTGCAAAAAAATCACGTTTAAAGGAATATCCGTTAGATGCAGTTGATAGCCAGCAACATGTCGATGCGCTGTCATCAGCACTTGCTGCTTTTAACAAAAATGCGCGTAAAGCAATTGATGAGACCGCTGCGCTTGGTGATGCGGTTTCGGCGGATATGTTTACCAGCATGACGCGTGGACTTGATAAACAATTATGGTTCGTAGAATCACACCTTAAACCAAAGAAATAATAGCGATATGTTACAGATTCGTAAGAGCGATAATCGCGGTCATGCCGATCATGGCTGGCTGAATGCCAGGCATAGTTTTTCTTTTGCTGATTATTATGATCCGGAGAATATGGGTTTTCGCGCTCTGCGGGTGATAAATGAAGATGTTATCGCACCCGCGCAAGGGTTTGGCACGCATCCGCACCGCGACATGGAAATCATCACTTATATATTAGAAGGAGAGCTTGCCCATAAAGACAGCATGGGCAATGGTCGCACCATTAAAGCCGGTGAAGTTCAGGGTATGAGCGCGGGAAGCGGCATAACCCACAGTGAATTTAATGCTTCCAAGGAAAATCCATGCCATCTGCTGCAGATATGGATTATGCCGCATGCCAAGAATGTTACGCCTGCTTATGGCGAGAGCTTGCCATCTGGTAAAAAAAATGAGTGGCAACTAGTGGCAAGCGAGCAGGGGCAGGGCGGTGCTATTTCCATTCATCAGGATGCGAAACTATATTTGCTGGTTGGGGATAAAGATTATACTTATCCGGTTAATATCGCTCCTGACCGCTTTGGCTGGTTACAGATTGCCAAAGGTGCAGCCGAAATGAATGGTAACAAACTCTCCGCAGGCGATGGCGTTGCCTTTTCTGGTGGTGAGGTAAAGGAAATTCGTGTTGAATCTGGTAGCGAGATTTTGCTTTTTGATTTGGCATGAGTGAGTGCTGAGAAAACTCTAAACTCAGCACTCTAAACTCAGCACTCAGAAATCTGTCAGATAGCCTATAAGCCGAGTTCTGTATTCCCATCTTGCGATAGAAACGATGACCATTCATCTAGGCTGTTAATCACTTAACAGCTCATGCAACCTACCCGAATGGTTAAGCGCACAGCCACGCACCATTCCTATTTGGTCTTGCTCCCAGTGGGGTTTGCCCTGCCACTACTGTTACCAGTAGCGCGGTGCGCTCTTACTTTAAGCTTCCGGCTTTCGCCTTTGGCCGCACCATTTCACCCTTGCTTGCATGAGTATGGAGTGTTGAGTGTAGAGTGTAGTAAAACACACTCCAAACTCTAAACTCTAAACTCACCGCGTAGCGGTATATTTTCTGTGGCACTTTCCCTAAGGTCACCCCCGCCAGACGTTATCTGGCACTGCGCTGTGTGGAGCCCGGACTTTCCTCTCGTCAGGCTTCAGAAAACGGAAATCTGAAATCAGAAAGTAATAAAAAACACATAATTCTGACTTCTGACTTCTGCTTTCTGAAACCCGACCAGCGGTCATCCAGCTATCTGACAGGCAGCAAGTTTATATCATCTCTATAAGGGCTGCAAGCAGCTTTCCACATTCATCATCCCATATTCCAGAAAGATTATTAGGGCGGAAATGACGCTGGAAGGCTGTAATAGCTTGCGTCAGGTCGCTCATGTCATAGCCGTAGTCGGCGAGAAGGGATGAGGGATGAGTGGTAAGGGATGATGGATGTAATGGAAATAACCCAATTCCTCTATCCGCCAGCAATTTCCAATCAAACAATTCACCCGGGTCTTTTTTGCGGGTAGGGGCGATGTCGCTATGTCCAACCACATTACGCGGTGGAATTTTATGACGCGCTACTATATCGCTGCATAAACTGGCAACTGCCTCCATTTGCGCTTGTGGAAATGGGCAGTAACCAAATTCATGCCCTTTATTTACAATTTCTATTCCAACCGAACGCTGGTTGATGTTGCTGTTACCACGCCAATAACTCACGCCAGCATGCCATGCTCTATTATTTTCATCAACCAGTTGGAATATGTTTCCATCCTCAGAAACCATATAATGCGCACTGACTTTGGCGGTTTCATCACATAATCTTGCCAGTGCTGCTTCTGCTGATTGCATACCTGTATAGTGCAGCACCAGCATATCCACGCTCTGCCCGTCACGATTATCAAAATTGGGAGATGGTTTTTGTATTATTTGCATATTTTATGTCCTCACAAATAATAATTGATTATTGGCTTTATTTGCGCTAAACTCGTTTATAAATGAAAATTGAATATGATACAGCCAAAAATGAAGTCAATATTTCCAAGCATGGAGTGTCGTTTGAGCGTGTGATGGAGCTTGATTGGAGAAACGTTGTAAGCCAGCTTGATAAGCGCAAAGAGTATGGCGAAGTACGTATTCTTAGTTATGGTATGATAAATGGACGTTTATATACACTTGTATGGACATCTAGGAATTCTAATATTCGTCCTATAAGTTTTAGAAAAGCTAATAAAAAAGAGAAAAATAAATATGAAAAAAGAACCACAATACATTGAATATGAGAATGGAAAAAAGGTTTTGCTGGATGATGACGATGCACCTGAAATGTCGGAGGAATGGTTTCAAAATGCAAAACACGGTCTTGACGGTCTTGCAGAGCTGGTAGGTGAAGAGTTTGTTGCGCCTTTGCGTTTGCGCGGCAGACCAAAGAAAAAAGACAAAAAAGTATCGTTGCATTTGCGTATTGATAAGGAGATAGCTGATAAATTCCGTGCTACGGGCAAGGGCTGGCAGACACGTTTAAATACAGTGTTGCATAATGCGATTGATCAGGGGATGTTATAGTTAAGGTTAAGCTGCCTGAGTTAAGCTGCGATAAGCCTGGCTGATCTCCGCGCTTTTTAGAGTAAGTAACATCTGTACTTCCGGCGATGTTGGGATCGAAGCGTAGCGATCTGGGTGATAGCGGTTCATTAAAGTATGATAGCGTTGTTTGATGGTGTCTTTATGGCTGCGTTTTTCAACTCCTAAAATCGCATGTGGTGCAAGAGGGCGGCTATAACGGTCATAAAGCGCGCTATATTCGGCAGGTGTAATACCGAGGGAATGGGCTATTTTAGCGAGTAATCTCTCTTCCTCCCGCACTAACGGTTTATCAGCAACTGCAATCCGAAACAATCTGTCTACCAGCGAAGTATACAGTTCTGTTTGCTCCGGGAACATAATCTTTATCTGTGATATATGCAGGGAAGCAGGAATCTGGCTCTGGCAGGCAAGCAGAAATAGCTGGCGAATTTTCCCACACATACCACCGGTAAGGGGAAACGAATCACGGAAAGCCAGATATTCTTCCTGCGAAACTTCACCGTCAACTTGCGCTACCATAGCTGATATAGAAATAACTGCAAAAGTGAATGACATATTCTTGAAAGAATTATCTTCGCCGGAAATTGTTTCTGCAATTTCTGCTGATACATTGCTTGGCTGCTCTTTTTTATGAAACATCACATAACGCAGAGCTACCGCCCCGCGTTTGGGAATGTTAACAGCGACTGAAAGCCAATCAAAACCCTGTTTTATGTATAATTTGGGCAGAGTTGGTAATATTTTCACTTAACACCCTCACTTGCAGACGATTTATTTTTTATCTCCGACAATTTGTTTTTGTGCTATTGGCAGCAGACGCTCCATTTCCGTGGTAATTTCTGCTTCTGTGATAGAAATTTCGGCATGATGGAAATCTTTAAGCAGCTTTCCTATCACGTCATCATCGCCTTCAGCCTCAAAATCAACCAACACAACGTCTTTAGCGTATTGCACGGCTTCATCTCCGCTTTTGCCAAGTTTTTCTGCTGCCCACGCACCTAGCATCTTATTGCGTAATGCATTGGCTTTAAAGGATAATTCTTCATCATGCGCAAATTTTCTTTCAAATCCCTTTCCACGTTCGTCAAAACTCGTCATTTATGCTCCTATTGTAACTATTGATAATAATGCCTATATAAACGATTCTATAATGCACTGCAAGTATTGCAGTTTGGTTAAAATTCATCTAAGAGTTCACATACAAATAATTATATGATTTATAAAAAACGAAAGATATATGCCATGGCACCGCGCAAACCAATCTATGAGGGCAAAGCAAAACAACTTTTTGAAGGGCCAGAACCCGGCACTTTGATTCAGCATTTCAAGGATGATGCTACTGCATTTAACAATGTGAAAAAAGGTACAATCAGCGGCAAGGGAGTTCTGAACAACCGGATATCTGAATATCTGATGTTGCGCCTGCAGGATATGGGGATTCCTACACATTTTATCCGCACTCTCAACATGCGCGAACAGCTTATAAAAGCGGTGCAGATCGTGCCACTGGAAGTTATCGTGCGTAATTATGCGGCTGGCAGTTTTTCCAAGCGTTTTAATGTTCAGGAAGGAAAACCGCTGGGGCATCCGATGATTGAGTATTGCTACAAAAATGACGCTCTTGGTGATCCATTCGTGAATGAAGAGCATATATTCGCCTTCAACTGGTGCACTCCGCCGGAGATGGATGAAATCCGCATGTATGCTTTCCGCATCAATGATTTTCTCTCCGGTCTGTTTGCTGGAATCGGTATCCGCCTTGTAGATTTCAAATTGGAGTTTGGTCGCCTGTATGAAAATGAGCGGGAAATGATTATACTTGCTGATGAAATAAGCCCGGATAATTGCCGTTTGTGGGATTTAAAGTCTGGAAAAAAACTGGACAAAGATAGATTCCGCCAGGATTTGGGGCAGATTGAAGATGCTTACCGCGAAGTGGCGCGTAGGCTCGGTGTATTGCCGCAGGATGGCGCGGAAAGCAGCTATGTTATCGAGGTAAATGCCAAAGTTCCTGCAAAACGCAAAGCGTCTGGCAAAAAAACAGCTGCAAAAAAAATATCGAATGTAAAAGCTAAACCAACCAAAACAAAGAAGAAGAAATGAAAGCAAAAATACATATTACTTTAAAAAATGGTGTATTAGATCCGCAAGGGCGGGCGATTGCGGGCGCGTTACATAATATGGGATACTCTGAAGTAGAGGATGTCCGTCAGGGCAAATATATTGAGGTGGATCTGAAATCTTCCGATGCAGAAAACGCGAAAAAAACCCTTGATAAAATTTGTTCTTCGCTGCTCGCTAATACTGTTGTCGAAAATTATAAATATGAATTGGTAGAGTAGTATTATGGATGTTTTTGTAAATTCGTCATTGCGAGGAGGCACCGCCGACGAAGCAATCCAGAAGTCCAAGTGTGCTAAAAAACTGGATTGCTTCGCTACGCTCGCAATGACGGAGCATAAATTTACACTAGTTGCTAATCGCCAACCGCTGGAAACTATTTTATGAAATCAGCAGTTATTGTCTTTCCTGGGTCTAATTGTGATCGTGATGCGCAGACGGTGCTGGCAGCCACTGGTCTTAATCCGGTTATGGTGTGGCATGGTGATGCGACTCTTCCCGAAGTGGATCTGGTTATGCTGCCCGGCGGGTTTTCTTATGGAGATTATCTTCGCAGTGGAGCGGTTGCTGCTAAATCCCCAATCATGCGTGAGGTGATTGCCCATGCCAATAAGAGGCGTTATGTTCTGGGGGTCTGCAATGGCTTTCAGGTTCTGACCGAAGCAGGATTGCTTGATGGCGTTCTGCTGCGTAACCAGAAGCTTAAGTTTATCTGTAAGGAAGTAAAATTGCGGGTGGAAAATACTAAAAACGCCTTTACCGCGAAATATTCCAAAGGGCAGGTGATAAGCGTTCCAGTTGCCCATCATGATGGCAATTATTTTGCTGACCATCGCACGCTTAAAGATATGCAGGATAAGGAACAGATTATTTTCCGCTACTGTGATGATAATGGTGAAATTACGCCTGAGAGCAACCCTAACGGCTCGCTTCTTAATATTGCTGGGATATGTAATGAAAAGCGTAATGTACTTGGCATGATGCCACATCCTGAGCGGTGTGCTGAAATGCTTCTTGGTGGAGTTGCTGGAGCTGGAATTTTTGAATCGCTGCTGGCGGCTTAAACAGGTTACTAAACAGCTTTACCCATTGTGGCAGAATCAACTGGACGATCTTTGGTATAATCCTGCCATTTGGTAGATTTTTCCTGCTCTGGTTTTTTGTCCTGCGCTAACATAGTTGGTGTTACTGTCTCAGCTTCAGGTTTTTCAATCCCGATCATAATTTTGGTGGATCGCCACGGATGCTTAAGTATATCCTTCGAATCTTTTATCCTGTCACCAAGTGACCAGCCTAATACTGCGCCAATTATCCCTCCAATTGTACCAGTGATTACTGTATATTTAAAAACATGATTGGTAGCAATAAACCACCCTTTTATTTTATTTTCAGGGTATTTTGCCCTAATTGATTTAGACTGTGCTTTTAATCTTTTCCAAGCATCACCACTCCAAACAGAGCGTGCTTTATCCGTAAGGCTCATATCTTCGCCCTGGAATATACGATTGGCATCAATTATTTGACCTGGATTATTAATTACGCCAGCGAATATTTTGGCAAAAGCAGTTGCTGCAATAACTCGCGAAGCTAAGTTTTTCTTATCTTCGATTGGCTGCGCTGCGGGCTGGGCAACAGGCTTTGCCTCAGTCTCAGCAGATTGTGTTGGGTATGGTTCCATGCTCTCATTTTACCTGTAACACAGCCACATAACAAATTGTTATTTATGAAGTTTTGATTACAGTAAATATGACAGTAAAAAATGTATAAAAATCAAATGGTAATTGGATTACGCCATATAATTTGGTAACCAACTTTCATTGGCTGATTTCAATTCGCTGATTTTTATTGAATTTCCAGCGACATTTAGCTCCCCAGTCTTTGTCTTGCCGATGACAGTGGCAGGGATATCATAAGATTTTGCAGATTTCAAAATTTCCGCGCTGTTTTTAGCGGTAATTATATACCGCGCCTGATCTTCGCCGAACCAGAAGCCTGCATCGCCATTTGCGGTTATATCCGCACCCACGCCATTACGGTAAGTCATTTCGGCAATAGCAACCAGAAGTCCACCGTCAGAAATATCATGGCAGGCGGTAAGTTTTCCATTCTGAATAAGCGAGCGAACAAAGTCTCCGTTAGCTTTTTCCGCTTTTAAATCCACAGGTGGTGGCGCGCCTTCTTCACGTCCTAAAATTTCACGTAAGTAAAGTGATGCGCCGAGATGTCCCTTAGTTTCGCCAATCACGATAATATCTTCATCAACGGCTACAAAAGCATTGCCAACCCGCTTGCTTAAATCGCGCAGAATTCCAACGCCTCCGATGGCAGGAGTGGGCTGAATGGCAGAACCGTTAGTTTCATTATAAAGAGATACATTGCCGGATATAATCGGGTAATCCAGCGCGCGGCAGGCTTCGCCCATACCTTGCAAACATCCGACAATTTGTCCCATTATTTCTGGCTTTTGCGGGTTGCCGAAATTCAGGCAATTAGTTATGGCAAGCGGCGTTGCCCCAACCGCAGTAATGTTTCTCCAGGTCTCGGCAACAGCTTGTTTGCCACCTTCTATCGGGTCGGCATAGCAATAACGCGGTGTGCAGTCAGTGGTGATTGCTAGAGCCTTATTTGTTCCATGTACTCGCACAACCGCCGCATCTCCACCACTTTTGGCAATAGTATCATTACCAACCATGCCGTCATATTGCTCGTATATCCAGCGTTTACTGGCGAGATCTGGGCAGGAGAGAAGCTTAAGTAGGGATTCGTGTTTCGTATTTCGTGTTTCTGATGATAAATCCGAATCCCGAATCCCGAATCCCGAATCCCGCTTAATCTCATAAGGACGATCATACATTGGCGCGTCCGTTGAAACTGGCGCAATCGGCATATCCGCTACCACTTCACCATGCATTTTCAGGACGATATTTCCTGTGTCAGTAATCTTCCCGATAGTGGCAAATGCGAGTTCCCATTTTTCAAAAACGGCGCGGGCGATATGCTCTTTTTCTGGCTTTATCACCATCAACATGCGTTCCTGCGATTCGGAAAGCATAATTTCATACGGTGTCATTCCGATTTCGCGCATCGGCACTTTGTCGAGTTCCAGCTCAATACCCGTGCCACCTTTACCAGCCATTTCCAGTGATGACGAGGTAAGCCCTGCCGCGCCCATATCTTGAATGGCAAGAATAGTGTCAGTTTGCATAAGTTCAAGGCAGGCTTCGATAAGCAGTTTTTCGGTGAAGGGATCGCCAACCTGCACGGTTGGACGTTTTTCTTCAGAATCTTCGCCAAATTCTGCCGATGCCATAGTCGCGCCGTGGATGCCGTCGCGCCCGGTTTTACTGCCGACATAGACCACGCTGTTGCCGACACCTCCTGCTGCCGAATAAAAAATCTTGTCAGTAGCTGCGATGCCAACAGTCATAGCATTGACTAAAATATTGCCGTTATAAGATGAATGGAAGTTACATTCGCCACCAACGGTAGGAACACCAACGCAATTGCCATAACCGCCAATTCCAGCCACTACGCCAGAAAGCAGATGTTTGGTTTTTGGATGGTCGGGAGAGCCGAAACGCAGCGCGTTCATATTGGCAATCGGGCGCGCGCCCATGGTGAACACATCGCGCAGTATTCCGCCAACGCCGGTTGCCGCGCCCTGATATGGTTCAATATAGGACGGATGATTATGGGACTCCATTTTGAAGATTGCCGCCTGACCATCACCAATGTCAATCACTCCGGCATTTTCACCCGGCCCGCAAATCACCCACGGCGCAGTAGTTGGCAGTTCCTTCAACCATTTGCGCGTGGTTTTATAGGAGCAATGTTCGCTCCACATAACCGAGAAAATGCCAAGCTCAACCATGTTCGGCTCGCGTCCGAGAACTTTCAGAACGCGTTCATATTCTTCCGTGGTCAGACCGTGGCTCGCCACTATTTCTGGAGTTATTTTTATATCTGTCTTTTTCACTGCCGCACTTTGCATTTATTATCCTTATTATTTCAGATCTTTTACAGTCTCCAGAACAGCATCCACATGCCCTTCCACTTTAACTTTGCGCCATATTTGCCGGATAATGCCTTTTTTATCAATTAAAAAAGTGGTGCGTTCAATGCCCATATAGGTTTTGCCGTAGTTCATTTTCTCTTTCCACACGCCGAAATCCTCGCAAACGCTTGTTTCTTCGGCGGAAGCAAGAGGGAAGGGCAGGCAGTATTTTTCCTGGAATTTTTCGTGGCTTTTCACCGAATCCTTGGAAACACCTATTATTACAGTGTCGAGCTTCTCAAAATCTTCTATGCTATCGCGGAAATCCTTGGCTTCAACGGTGCAGCCCGGCGTGTCATCCTTAGGGTAAAAATAAAGCACGATATTTTTGCCAGCCAATGCAGAAAGGCTGACATTTCCACCACCATTGGTCGGCATGTTAAATTCCGGGGCTTTATCACCAACTTCCAGTTGGGTATCGGTAGTTTTTACGGCTGCTTTCATATTATTCTCCTGAATATCCAAATGGTTAATTTCTTAATAAAACTGTAATAATGTTTTTGTGAGGAAGATGCTACAATAGCCGGAATAAAATCAATTATCTAGAAGAATTATGAGTGAAGCTAAGTATAAAACTACAGAATACAAAGTTGAAAAGGACAATCTTTTTGCCTGGCTTTATGATATGGTCGAGAAGAATGCAAAAGATCTTGGTTTGGATATAGAAAAAGAAGCAATAAAAGTTGCTTTTCTTGTAGATAGCGATGACCCAAATTTGAGGTATTCTAAAAATGACATTGCTATGAAATTCGATACAAAAACTCTGTATGTAGGCATTGGTTTTCGGACAAAATTATCTGAAGCAGTAAAAAATCCTGATAATGTTGATTCAGCTTTGCAAGGATTCATTAGGCACGAACTCCAACATTATAAAGATTTCAAAGGTGGATATTATGATCTTCTAATGCTTCCTGGCATGGGAGAGCCTATTGCACAATTTCTTTATAGTGATGAAATAAGAAAATTAAGAAGAGTTGGTGAATGCAGAGCTGATTCTGTTAGTGCTGGGAATGATGAGTTTATTGAATTTCATAAGAACAATAATTTCTTTTATAACAGTGATATCATTTATACACCTTCAACGCATCCGTCAGGTTCGGATAGGATGAGGTCTTTAATGATACAATCATATATCAAAGAACACACTAAGAGCGAAGCTAACCCTAATGGGATTGAGCTAACACCAGATTATGTTGAGTTTAATGAAAGGTGTCAGTTCTCTATTATCAATAAAGATAAATTACATGCTATTCCTGCTGAGGTATTGATTGAGGGATATAATAAGGCTGAACGTAATGTTCCAAAACACATCCATCATAGTTTACCAGAGGAAGTTGGAAGAGTATTCAGTGTACCATCCGTTCCATTAAAGCCTAAAGCAAAACAGAACTGGGATGCCAGAAAAGGAATGGAGCCTTAACTCAATTAAGTTTTAAATATTTTGAATAATATTCAGAAACTTTTTCCTGCACCTGCAATAAACGCTTATCCAGCCCATCAAAGCTTTTTTCATCCACGGTTTTAACCAGCAGTTTTTTTAAACCTTCCGGTGCGGTTTTATCATCAAAATACTTATCGGAACACAGGCGCAGCATATTGAAAATTTGCTCAAGGAATTTGTTATATTCTATAAGCTCATCTATGGTTTGTGGATCAAGAAAATTGTCATGCTGAGCTTGTCGAGGAATCTTTGCTTTGTTTTTCAAAGATCCTTCGACTCCTCTTACGCTTCGCTCAGGATGACAACTTACAGTGTTCCTTAACATCATAAAAATATCTCGCGCGCTGCCTGATTTTACTTCTTCCATGTTCTGCGCGTGGTGCAACAGCAGGTATTGCGCGATGAAATCTATATCAGTAAGTCCGCCACGCACATATTTCAGATCCCAGTGATTGACTGCCGGATGCTCTTTTTCGATGCGTTCGCGCATATCGGCAACATCATTTCTAAGTTTATCAATATCGCGTTCTTTGCGGATTTGCTGCACGATAAAATTTTCCATATCTTCCCTAAGTAGCGCATCACCCGCCACTGCCCTTGCTTTGGTGAACGCCATATATTCAAATGTCCATGCCGATTCTTCAAAATAATTGGCAAGAGCCTTTTTGCTTACCGCAAGCAATCCCTGGTTTCCGGATGGGCGTAGGCGTGTATCCACTTCATACAGCCTGCCGTCGCGCCCCATTGCCGTAAGTGCATTCAGCAGGCGTTGGGTCAGGCGGTTGTAATATACGCTGGCAGTGAAAGATTTTTCGCCGTCGGAATAGGCTTCAAAATCCGGTGCGTCATAGATAAATACAAGATCTATATCCGAGCTGAAAGTCATCTCCCGACTGCCGAGCTTGCCAAGGGCGATGATGGCAAACTGACTTCCTGCAATTTTTCCGTAGGTTTTCTGGAATTCGGAAAGCACTATGTCGAGGGTCTGCTTAAGAACGCACTCAGCAAGTGCGGCAAGGAATACACCACTGGTTTCAGAATTGACCATTCCTCTCAGCAATTGCACTCCGACCTGAAACTGTTTTTCATTGCGGAACTGGCGGAGATTATCCATTGAATCTTCAAAATGTTCACTATGCTGCAACTTTTCCTGTAACTGCGTTTCCAGATTTTCCAGCGATGGCAATATGTCATAAAAATCCTCATAAAGCACAGCGTCCAGCAATTCTGGATTATGGCTTAATATTTCTGCAAGCATCGGTGCGCTACCCATAATATCAGCTATCAGCCCGAGCAGATGCGGATTCATCTGGAACAGGGAGAAAAGCTGGATGGCGGCAGGCAGATTTTGTAGAAATTCATTGAATTTAAGAAAGGCGGTATCAGGATTAGAGGTTTCTGATAGGCGTTTAAGGATAGCAGGCATCATTTCAGTCAGCAATTCACGGGCGCGTTTGGTGCGGGTGGCACGGCTTGAGCCATGATGCCAGCCCATGATTATTTCCGAAATAACTTCCGGCTGGCTATAACCCATATTACTGATGGTTTTTAAAGTTTCTGCATCATGAGTTACACCGGTAAATACCAGATTTCCAGTATCTCCCAATATTTCAGCACTACGAAAAGATGAGGCATAAATTTCATGAACTGCGTTTAAATGCGCCAGTAAATCCTTGGCAAATGAATCAACGTTTTCATAATTCATGAATTCAGCAATGTTTTTTAATCCGGAATCGCTGGTTGGCAGGCTGTGGGTTTGCTCATCGGCAACCATCTGGATGCGGTGCTCAAGCGTTCGCAGGAATTTATAGGCATTTAGTAATGTTTCTTCTTTTTTAGAATCTATCAGCCCTTTTTTTGTAAGCGTTATCAGGGTTTCGCAGGTGGCTTTCTGGCGCAGATTAGGTTCACGTCCACCCCAGATTAATTGATGTATCTGGGTAAAAAATTCAATTTCACGGATGCCACCAAGCCCGAGCTTTATATTATGTCCTTTAGGTTGGATCTGTTTATTCTGGCGTGTATCCATCTGGCGTTTTATAGAATGAATATCATTGATAGCAGCAAAATCCAGATTCCTGCGCCACATAAATGGTGTCAGGCTTTTCAAGAATTTTTCGCCGGCTTCTATATCACCGGCTATCGGGCGGGCCTTGATCATCGCTGCCCGTTCCCAGTTCTGCCCGACACTTTCGTAATAATAATAAGCTGCCCCAGTAGTTACGGCAGGTGGCGTTGATGCTGGGTCAGGGCGTAGACGCAGGTCAGTGCGGAATACATAGCCGTCGCCGGTTCTGTCCTGCATTATGGCAACCATGTCATGTGCCAATTTATTCATAAAATGTTGTTCGGTATACTTGCCTTGATAACCAAGATTGCCTGGCTCATAAAATAATATCAAATCGATATCGCTGGAATAATTCAGTTCACGCCCGCCAAGTTTGCCCATTGCCAGAATTATGATACCGCTGGTTCCATGGTCTGAGTTGCTTATATCATTGCGCTTTTTAGCAGAATTTAGTAGATGGTTTATGGTGATAATCAGGCATTGCTGTGCGAAATCAGATAACACAGCAGTAACTTTCTCCAGTTGCCATACTCCGGCTATATCAGCAAGGGCGGCAAACAACGCCAGCCTCCCTTTTGCCAGACGTAATTCTCTCATTAATGCTGCTTGTTCCCATTGCCGGGTTTCATATTCAGAAACCGCTTGAGAAAAATCGGAATATACGCGATCAGCACCATTTTCGCATAAACCGGTTAATATATCAGGGTGTAATATTAAAAGTTGTGCCAGAAACGGTGAATGTTCTTTTGCTTTCTGCGCGGCTGCTTCAAAAATTAAATGATGACTTAAGCTTTTCATTTGTTGTTATGCATTGTTTGTTGCTATATCTTTTGTATCACACTGTATGCGGTGGTGTATTTAATACTATTACTAATAGACGAAAACATTGCGAAGCAAAATATTTAGATTTTTTTTGGGTGTGATGCTGATGCTGGTAGTTTCGGCACTGTTGGCATTCAACGCCCTATTATTATGGGTAGCAACTGGCCCGCGCTCGCTTGCCACTGTTACCCCATACATTGAGGATGCCCTTTCCAGCACTGATGGCAGTTATAATGTCAAAATAGGTGATACAAAATTAATATGGGATGGCTGGAAACATCCGGTTGATATTCGCCTTAACAATGTTTCTGTGGTTACAAGGGAAGGCAAAATATTTACGGTTTTTCCAGAGATTGCGCTTGGTGTTAATGTATTATATCTGCCGCTTGGGAAAATAATCCCAACCTCGCTTATTATCACCGCGCCGGTTATGAACCTTGTGCAAAATGACGATCGTACGTTTGGCTTTGGCTTTGAGCGTGCCGATGAGAGTTTTTCTTCCGAGGCTACCGTACCATTTCCCGTATTACTTTCCTCTTTTATGCAGCAAAGTGAAGATGGTAGTTTGCGCCGCTTGCGCAGGATATTGATTCGTGATGCGCAGCTACATGTAAGGAATAGCAGGCAGGTATCATTTTTTGATGCAAGGGATTTGAATATTGAGCTTATCCGCAATAAAAATGGTGCGCTAAAGATAAGCAATAGTACAACTATACATTATAAGGATTATAACACTAGTATAGTCGCTGAATTTTCTATGAATAAGGAGCAGCCAGATATAAACGGCGTAGTCGAATTCTCAGAATTGATGCCACATGTGCTATCTGGAATGTTTTACGATGATGCTGATATAAAATCTTTTGCTGTTCCCATCAGTGGCAAAGTTACTATGGCGTTTGATAAGCAGGGAACGGCACAAAATATCGGGTTTGATATATTCGGCAGTAAAGGCAACATAACTTCAGACAGGCTTTCTGCTAACCTTCCTATTACTTCCATGCGGGTGAAGGGTAATGTTAAAGATGATTTTCATGCGGTTAACGTTGAATCACTCTCAGTAAACATGGAAGGTATGAAGCTGGAAGGCAATTTTGCAGCTAATATTTTTGACACTGCTTCTGACACAAGTGCTACTCCAGAAATTAAAGCTGTGATTATAATGACTGAAGTTCCCAGCGATAAGGTCAATATATTGTGGCCACCTGCGCTATCGCCAATGTCGCGTGAGTGGGTGACAGGCAATATCAGCGGCGGGAAGATACCGGAAGTCAGGCTTGTTGTTGATATTAAAAAAGGCGATTTGCAACTTCCAACCCTGCCTAAAGAAGCGATTAACGCTGAGATAAAAGTGGAAGATCTGAATATTTTATATCTACCGGAGCATCCTCCGGCTACGCAAGTAAAAGGCAATATACATATTGATGGTGTTGGTCTTATTGCCGATATTGAATCAGCGAATTATCTGGAAAAAACCAAACTTACCAACGGCCATGTGATTATTGAGGATTTGAACGCCGATAACCCATATATCAAGGTTGATTTACATGCCGATGCGCCAGCTAAGGATATGGTGCATTTCCTGGGATTGCCACGGCTCAAAAAGGCAGAGCGTCTCGGTCTTCGTGAAAATGAGGCAAAAGGAAATGTAAAAGGCATTGCCAAAGTTGGGTTTAATTTTTTCGCGCCTAAAGGTAAAAGTGCTGAAGATGCCATTGTTTATGATGTTAAAGCAGAGGTTTCTGGGGTTTCACAAAATGGATTTTTAAACAAATTTGACATAGTGAATGCAAGCGGCACGGTCAGCGTTGATAATAATGGCGTTGAATTTTCTGGAACTGGAGAAATTAACGGAGCGGTGGTGAGCAAAAGCAATGTTAAATATCTTTTTTCTCCTGAAAATGGTCTGGATACTTTTATAGAAGTTGCTGCCCGGTCGAACATTGAACATCTGAAACGCTTTGGCTATCCAGAATTTCCTTTCATGAAAAGTGGAAGCATAGGCGTGGTAAATGCCAAAGTGAAACTGGGCGATAAGTTGGAATATACTGAGGCTAAACTTGATTTGACTGGGGCGGAAGTGAATTTCAGCGATTTCGGACTTAAAAAGCCAAAATCAGAAGCGGCAATTCTTGATATTGCCACTGAAAAGAAAGGTGACAGCTTGCAGATAAATTCATTTGCTTTGAACGGGCAGAATTTATCGGTAAAAGGCTCGGCTACTCTTGCAGATAATTTTTCTACGGTAGCCAGCCTGCAGCTAAGTGAGGCTAAGTTTGATGAGAATGACATTGCAAGCCTTAATTACGGGGAAAATAATGGCGAAATCCGAATTGATGTAAAAGGTGATAGCGTTGATTTGACTTCCTATATGAACAGCAAAAGTGAAGGGTTTTCCTTCAAGAATTTTCCGGCTGTAAATATAAAAACTGATATTGGCAAATTGCGTTTAGACAAAGATAGGACAGTATCAAATTTAAAAGGTGAAATATTATGTGACAAAATAATGTGTCATAATGCTGATTTTATAGGAACAACTGATGCAAATAAGAAGTTTTCTGTAAACATTTCCAGAAATAATAAGCAGCAAAGAAATATTACGGTTTATTCTGAGAATGCCGGAGCATTCTTGCATTCTATTGGGGTAATTGATGGAATGGATGGCGGTATACTTAACCTGAGTGGTGATTACAAGGATGATGGCACCGGCGTATTAACCGGTAAGATGGTTATAAGCGAACACACTATAAAAGATGCGCCGTTGCTGGGAAAAATTCTTTCTCTTGCTTCGCTCACCGGCTTTATTGATGCATTGCAGGGAAACGGTATCCGTTTTAAGGAGATGAGTATTCCTTTTGTGCTGCGTAATGATGTAATAGCTTTGGAAAAAGGTAAAACTTACGGTTCGGCTATTGGAATAACTGTTGACGGAACTATTACCTTTCCTAAGAAAATTCTGGATTTGCAGGGTACAGTCGTGCCGTCATACACTCTGAATAATGTTCTTGGAAATGTCCCGATATTGGGCGATATGCTGGTTGGTGGGGAGGGGCAGGGGGTTTTTGCCGCTCGTTACAGCATAAAAGGACAGGAGGAGAAGGCTGATGTCAGTGTGAATCCTCTATCAATACTGACCCCGGGATTTTTACGTGGATTGTTTGATATATTTGATAAACCGGAAAAAAAACCGTAACAGCAAAATTGATAAAATTTTAGAGGTATTTTATATAATATTTGAAGTTAATTCACAATATCTTAACCAAATATTGTTAATATATTAAGATAAATAGCTTGTATAATTTGCGCATTGTATTAACTGTGTTCAGCATCTCAACACAATCAAAGAAGAACTTTGCAAGTGACTCTGATGGAGTGACGGCGGTTGAGTTTGCTTTGATTACGCCTGTTTTCATGCTTCTGCTATTTGGTATAATTGAATTCGCACTTGTTATGTTTGTGAGTTCGGTTATGGAAGGCGCGGTGGCAGCCAGCAGCCGTTATGGTAAAACCGGATATACTGCGGCAGGCAGTAGCAGGCAGGAGCAGATAATTTCAAACATTGCGACTCGTACTGCCGGTCTGTTGGATCCTGCAAAAATAACAGTGTCGACTACTGTATATCCATCTTTCGATTCTATCAGCCAGGAAGAACCATACATAGATACTAATCATAATGTCACGCGTGACGCTGGTGAAACTTATACTGATGTGAACGGTAATGGGCAGTGGGATAGTGCCGGTGTTGTCGGGCTTGGTAATGCTAACGATATTGTCGTCTATACCGTGTATTATCCATGGGTGATAAATACGCCGATTATCGGTAATTTTTTTGGCAATACTATATATATATCCAGCCGTACGGTGGTTAAAAATGAGCCATATTAAGAAGAATTGGACTAGTATGCGTAAGTTAAAAAAAATATTTTTCAGGTTATTTCATGCTGAGCAAGGGCTTGCTGCCGTTGAATTTGCTCTGGCACTGCCTTTACTCATTATCCTGACTTTTGGTGCGTTGGAAGTTACTCTCTATGTGCTGATAACACAGAAGCTTGAAAGAGTATCGCTGACTCTTTCCGATTTAGTCACGCAATCAAACTCCGTAACCACAGCCCAACTGGATCAGATAATTCCATCTGCCGGGCAGGTCATGTTGCCATATAAATTTTCTACTGACGGATATGCCATTATATCTTCAATCACCAAAACCGGAACTAATCCTCCGGTAATTAACTGGCAATATAAAAGCACTGGAACTGCGCAAACCAGCAATTTTGGTATTGCCGGTGGCAATGCAACCATGCCTGCGAATTTCACTATGGTGGATAAGGATACCGTTATAGTAACCGAGGTGTTTTACAATTATAAACCTGTTCTATTTGGCATCATTTATAATAGCGGCCAGATGTACAGATATAGCATCTTTAAACCAAGGATTGGGAATTTAACCGTGCTTGGCTCTATATCTTCAGACAGGAAAAACGGAGGTTGTTATGTTTAATTTTAAACTGATACCAATTTGTCTTCAAATTGGTATCAAAATTGTTGCCGAAAGCAGCAATTTTGCGCTGCGTAGCAAGCGTAATGTAATCGTTAGATTGCGAAATAGTATAATGTACCATTCTATCAGTTCGATGATTCGCGAACAGCGCGGTTCGGCAATTCCGATAATCGGGATCAGTTTATTCGCGATTATGTCGGCTGTTGGTGTTTCCATTGATATGTCGCGGGCGCAGCTGGTGCAATCACGCATGAGCAGCGCGCTGGATAATGCAGGGCTTGCCGCCGCCGCTACCATCAGCACCAATAATATTGATGCGGAAGCAGGAAAATATTTTAACGCCAATTTCCCGGCAGCATATATGGGGACTAATTTGGGGGCTCTGGTTGTAACACCCAATGCCGATAACAGTGTCTTATCTCTTTCAATAAATGGAACTGTTCCGACAGTGTTTATGCAGATTTTCGGTATTAATACTATAGCGGTCTCTGCGAATTCAGAAGTTACAAGGGCAAGTAAAGGGCTGGAAGTTGTTCTGGTAATGGATACTACCGGTTCAATGACACAGTCTGCCGGCGATGGCATCAGCAAAATCACGGCTGCTAAATCAGCGGCTATTTCCCTTGTGAATATTCTCTATGGCAGTAACGAAACAATACCAAATTTATGGATAGGATTGGTTCCATTTTCGCAAACAGTGAATATTGGAACTGGTCGCGATAGCTGGACAAGCAGCACCAGCTTTAACTGGGGAACAACCAGCTGGGCAGGATGCGTGGAATCGCGCAGCAATGGTACACTTACCCCACAATATGATATAAATGATGACCCACCATCAGTTCGCCTGTTCCCCAAATATTATGCTCCGGACGATAGTTATAATAATTGGATAAGTAATACTGGCACATATAGTTATTCAAGCACTAAAGGACCGAATGTTTATTGCCCAAAAGCTATTACACCGATGACAGCAAGCAAAACTACTATATCTAATGCTATTAACGCTATGACAACCGGCGGTAATACCCATATCAATCTTGGCGTGGTTTGGGGATGGCGCATGATATCGCCAAGATGGCAGGGGCTGTGGGGCGGAGAAATGAATACAAATAATTTACCTCTGGCTTATAATTCACCTTTGATGAATAAAGCCGTAATTATAATGACCGATGGTGACAACACCATATCTGATGATCGTTATAGTGCTTATGGTTATCCCGACGCTGGGCAGCTTGGTCCGAACCCTTGCCCGACATCATCATGTTCAACCGGTGAAACTGAACTTAATACGCGTACGACTACGGCATGCAGCAATATAAAGGCTAATGGTAGCAATGTAGTGATTTATACTATTGCTTTTGGCACAACCATTGGTACGACTGCAAAGAATATGCTTAAAGCCTGTGCCAGCAAACCGGAATTTTATTTTGCAAGCCCCACCGGTGCAGATCTTGCAATTGCTTTTAATCAGATTGGAGACTCGCTTGCAAATTTGCGAATAAGCAAGTAGAATGTCGCGCATGAGAAAACGCGCACCCAATAAATATTCTCTTTTAGCTTGTGTGAGCCTGCTATTGCTTTGCGCTTGTGAACAGCTTGAAATGGGTGCTGGGACAGAGCAGATGTCAGCCAGTGAGTCTGAGCAGTTGCGTAGGAACGGTAACGCCCTTATTGAAAGTGGCAAGCCACAGGACGCAATAATACTGTTTGATAAGCTTATAGAATCAGACCGGCAAAATGCTCTGGCTTATAATGGAAAAGCAGTTGCATTTGATTATAGTGGTAATCATCTTGCTGCGCAGGAGCTTTATAAAACCGCGCTTTCCCTGTCACCAGAATCAGCTACTATCAGAAATAACCTTGCTATGTCGATGATTATGAATAATCAGACAGGGCAAGCAACGAAGTTGTTGGAGTCTTTAGTAAAAAATAGCAAGGATAAAAATCCCACCAGCCATATTATCCGTCATAATCTGGCGTTGGCATATGGCCTCTCTGGGCAACATGAAAAAGCTACCAAACTTAATTTGCGCTATATGACTAAAAAACAGGCGGAGGAAAATATTGCGTTCTACAAAAGATATGTTGCACGTGGCAATGTTAAGGGAGGTGTTAAGAAGGAAATAAAGCATGGTAAAAATGTTGCCATGCCAAAAGAGCAGGGTATTGGCTTTATAACTTCACCGCCAGCTGCTCCTGCAGCTCCATCAGTCGCAAAAACTGTAAAATCAAAAAATGCAAAATCAGCAGCCAAGGGAGCAAAAACTCCGACAAAAACTCCATTGCCGGATAAAATAAATGAAGCGGATAAAGCAGATATATTCTCTGGATTTATTGAGGAGTCTATTACTTACGACTATCCAAAATAGCGATTGGATTTATTGCTACCAATTACAGTTAATGAATCTATCTTTTTCTAGTTCCATGTCCTTGTGTTCTTGCTATAACTGGAGAGGGAGAAAAACTATTTCCGGGTTCTATATGGGGCGGAGTTGATTTCTCAACTTTTCGATTTGCAATTTTTATTTCTTCAGGAATTACCCTTTCAGTAAGTAGCAAAATCTTTGGAAGTTCTATTTCAGGAATTTCTATTTCATTCTTGCCTTTATTCTTTTCCATTTCACTCTCCTTAAAATTAATTTTTAAACTGTTAACGATGTTAGTTGAACAGCCCACAATATAAAAATGAAGATTGTGTGACAATTGGCAATTGGGGTTATCCTTTGCATTGTAAGTATAGGTAATATTGTAATTTATGGCGTATCTATGGTTAATAGTCCACAATTTGATTATTTCTTGCCTTCTAGCCGTTTTTGTTATAGGCTTAATTAACGAAATGTTAATTAATAACCGTCTAAAGTCCTTATAAGCTTATGAATAAGGTATAGTAATCGGTACATAACGGGATATGATAAAAAATAAGAAAATTCTACAAAAGCTTCTTTTGCTGATTGCGTTGTTTACCGCGCAACCTGCTGTTGCTTATGCCCAGATTGGCGACCCGCTTATAGAAGGCGCGAAGCTCTGTACCTACCAGCTCAAGCGTTATGAGGCTGAATATGGTATTCCGCAACATTTGCTCTCTGCAATTGCTTCTACTGAATCCGGTCGTTTCCACAGTAGATTGAAAATCAAATTGCCGTGGCCATGGACGATAAATGCTGGTGGTAAAGGATATTTTTTTGATACTAAGGAAGAGGCGATTGAGGCTGCTAAGGAATTAATGGCAAAAGGTGTGGAAAGCATGGATATTGGCTGTATGCAGGTCAATATACGTCATCATCCCAATGCTTTTTCATCTCTGTCGCAGGGGTTTGAACCTGAATATAATGTTGCTTATGCCGCTAATTTTTTAAAAGGTCTTTATCAGGAAGAAAATTCATGGCGCAAGGCAGCCAGTAATTATCATTCCAGAACCCCGAAGTTTGGCACTAAATATATAGGGTTGGTGTATAATAACTGGTTTCAGATACTGGATAAGTTGCGTACTGCTCGCCTTAACGTTCCAAGCAGTTCAATAAGCGCGTTGCGTGATATGCAGCAGGCAAAGCTGGATACAGTTTCCCCGAAACATATTAAAGTTGGTGAAGAGGGTAAAAATAATACCGTATATAAAATGCCATCCATGAAAACAATAAAAGTTAGTTCACAAGGAGTCGTAACTCAGAATAATGGGGCGAGGAAACGTGAAAACGGTGTAATAGTAGTGCGTCCGGAAATAAAAGTAGTAGGGAGCCCTGCTTTGATTCCAGACAGAAAAAATACTCCGCCTGAACCTATGGTGGTTGCCGACGCAAATCTAATCGGAGGTAGGCAGAGCATATTGGATATGCCACCAAGTGCCGGTGGTGATACAAAAATTCAGGTTGCTGCAGACACAGCTGAACCGGAAGCAAAAATCATTCGTCTTGATAATAAATTAGTTAGACAGCCAGTGAATAATGTGACAAATAAAAAGTCTGGACCTAATTTTATTTTCAATGACTAGGGTAAGATGACAAACCATAAGACAAACGAGAAATTCTTTGAGGAAGTAGTTGTATCTTCATCGGAAGTGGTTTGTGACGGTGGTGGAGCGTCTTTTGGTCATCCCCGTGTGTATTTGCATATTGAACGGGAGAAAGGCTATATAGTTTGCCCATATTGCAGCCGCAGCTATATTCTTAAATCTTCTCATTAGCTCTACGCACCCCGTCCGTTGCGTATAACAGGAGCTACTTTACTTACTATGTTTTTTCTGTTTCTGTAACCTGAGTTTGTTGATAACATCAAGCCTCCAGCGCAAACCGGTATCCACTGCTATATATATTCCGTTCACCATAACCTCTACACCATTGGAGTTAGGCAGGTAGTTGTCACTTATGGTTCTTTCTGAATTTCCTGCAATATCCTGAAGGGTATATGGATATAAAGGTACGGTCTTACCGATCTTAGTAAAAAAATCGACAATCTTTTTATTATATTCAGCATCCGAGGTTGTTGGCATTTTAGGAGCCATCACAATAACGTAAACCCCTTTCTTCTGTAAAGAATCGACAATTTTTTTGATATTAGAAGTTATACCTATGGCACTGAATTCACGCTTTAGGTCTGTTTCTCCTAATTGCACTATAACCAGATCAGGAGAAATTCCTATGAGGTTTGGCAGTTTTTCAAGAGCTGCTGGGGTAGTGAATTCTGTTTCGCCCATTGCCAGAACGCTGACATCAAAACCAATCGTTCTGAGCCTTTTTTCCAGCTGATGAGGAAACGTCTGCTCAACAGGAAGGTAGCTGTTTGAGGTTAAAACGTCACCATATATAACTACAAGCAGTTGCTGTGAAGAAGACGTGACAAACTGAGCAACAGCTTGCGAAGTGTAGAACAAAAAACAGCAGGTAAATATCAGAAATTTCAATATATTCATATATATAGTTGTAACTTTTTTCTGAGTTTAATTCAAGAATATTCCTGATTATATGATATTATTTTTTAAGTTTTTATTCCCATGGCGTGTTTCATAAATAATTTTTTAACGATTGGTATTCTTGCCACAGTCCAAAGACCGATATCACGGGCTATTTGCATGGCTAAAATATTATTAGAAAACAACCTGTTCAATAGATCAGTAGCCGTCAGCATGGAAATATTGTCAAATTTTCGCAGATTATCATAATCTGCAATAATATTCTCCGCTCCAATATCAAGCCCCAGATTATGCTGTTTAATAATTAAGTCTGCCAGAACTGATACATCGCGAAATCCAAGATTTACACCCTGACCGGCGATAGGATGCATTCCATGTGCTGCATCACCAATAACCGCCACCCGCCTGGTTGTATATTTCTTCGCATGCAATAAGGATAATGGATAAGAAAAGCGTCCGTGAGCAGAGTAAATATCACCTAGATAACCACCTATACGCTCACTTATTTCCTGGATGAATTCATCTTCAGGTAACTCCAGATACAGATTTACCCGGTCATCAGGCTCAACCCAAACTAATGATGATCTATTGCCAGTCATTGGCAGGACAGCAAAAGGTCCAATCGGGAAGAAACGTTCCTGCGCCAGACCATTATGCGGTAAGCTGTGTTCTATTGTTGTAACAATTGCGGTTTGTCCATAACTCCATGTGGTTATGCCTATGCCAGCCAGGGCACGTGCTTGCGAAATACGACCATCGGCTGCTATGACTAATCTTGCCTGCAGAGTTTTATTATCTGTTCCGGTTATAGCCGCATTATAATCAGTTTGCGTAAGATTTGCTATTGTGAAATTCTCAATCAGTTCAATATTATTATGGGAAGAAACTGTGCGGTGCAAAGCATGGCGGGTATAGCGGTTTTCAACTATATAGCCAAAAGGATCGCTGCTAACATCATTATGATCGAAATGCAGGAAAAATGGCGTTGCGCCATCGGTGACGCGAATGTCCAGAATTGGCTCGGCGTGGGCTTCCATAAATTCCCACACACCGATACTATCAAGTATATGCTTTGAACCAAGGGCAATAGCACTGACGCGCCCGTCAAACTTCTCTTCAAATTGTATGCTTATATTATGTTTTTCGATTACTGCTATACTTAACCCGGCGCGTGCGAGAGCAATTGCTATGCTCATTCCAACCATGCCAGCACCAACTATTATAACGTCGTAGCTTTTGATATTTGTCATGAAGCAAGACCTTCAGTAGTGTTGGGCGACCATATTACAGAGATATATCAGATTTATTCAATTTTTCCTGCAGTGACAATATAATATAAATAAGGGTGGCAATTTAAAACATAGCCATGCATATATCATCGGCAAGCTCAATCTGTCTAATACCAAGCTTTTTTAGCAGATCAGCTAAATTCTTGTGACCAGGCTCACTTGGTGCTTTCTCTGAAATTACTCTATCTATTCCACCTTCAATGGCACTTGCGACAGCTGATTCAGAAACAGGCATTTTATTACGAAATTTGCTTCTCCAATAATTAATATCAGATGTTACTGTGGTAGGGCTATTTGTAAGTGGTTGATCACCAGCAGCGACAACATCAGCAACATGCTTGCCTAAGTCAGATTTATTTTCAATAACACTGCTTACATATTCATTTGGCAGAATGCCTCTATTTCCCAATTCTTCAACCACCGAAGCTTGAACTTGCTGAGAAACCATACCTGATTATCCTATTATCTACTATTTACTGCGAAATACTGTATTGGTGCATCATCAGGGCGATACGGCTGTCACGGGCTTTCAGCGCGTCAATCTCTGCCTTATTCATAATATTCTGCAGAGAAATCTGGGCGAATTCAAAGAATATGGCAACCACCTTGTCCAGTTGGTCTTTGATTTTCTTCACTATGCTGTTCGTAAGGGCAACAGTTTCACTTCCAAGTTTCTTAGAGGTAAGCTTAGCATTTTCCTGATATTCATTTATCGTAATAAAAATCCTACGCAATGCTGCCTCGATGCGTTTCTTGCTGAATTTATTGGAAGAACGCTTTTCTTTGTTTTCCGCAATCAATATAAATTCTTCGACCAGAACATCGGAAGAGTCAGCGATTTCGTTGATTAACGGTTCGATCATGTCAAGATGAGCCTGTGGATCTTTTGCAGGAGAATTTTCAACGGTAGCAAGAAGCTCTTCCGCTGAGTCACACAGGGAGGTTATATCATTATATCTGGATTTATAATCATCCATTGAATAGTCCTTAATTTTCATAATCAACCCGTTCTGTACTATATTTTATATATGTATTACATTTATCGCTGCATTGATAATAAAGTATTTGTTGTAAATTAGTATGACAATTTTATGACAATTTTATGATAGGTAAAAAAATAGCCCGACGTTTGTATCGGCGGGCTATTTTATGTCATATAAAACAGAGTCTTAAGCGGCAACCCTATCTTCCTTCGTTGCATTTCTGGAGATAGGACGGTTGCCGGTTACTGCCGCCGCACCACCAATTTTAATCTCTCCGGTAAGTTCTCCGCCACGTTCAATCTCAATTTCACCATATGAAATCTTACCGCGAACCTTGCCGGTTGCATAAATAACCAAGCGACCACGTACAACCAAATCGCCTTCAAATAAGCCGCTTATTTCTGCATCTTCAATATGAGCAGAGCCTTTAAAAGAGCCACATTCAGAAATTTCTACGGTATGAACGTCATTAAGTGTTGCATCAACCTTGCCCTCAATTACCAGGCGGTCGCAGGTTGCTATTTCACCCTTAAGCAATATGTCGTTGCCGACAGTAAGCACGCGCTTCGCACCAGATTTTGATTTATCTGAAATAGGAAGTGGTGGTGCAAAAGTTGCCGGCGTAACTGGAGCAGCCTGTTTAGCTTCAGGAAGGCGGTTGCGTGTTAAATCAGCGGACAACGGTGCTGCAGAAGAAGATGCAGACGATGGACGGAAAGAATTAGCCGTTGGTGCTGGGCTCGGACGAGGGGTATGGGTAGATTGCTGACTGCTCTGTTGCGCAGTTGCTACTGGCGCAGAACTCGCGCTGCTGCTGCTGGCATTAAAGCTAGAACTAGCTTGTTGAGCAGCAGGCTTTTCATCATGAACAGCCTCATCCTGCATTTCTTCTTGATCTGTATCGGAATCAAACAATCCTTCTTCTTTACGACGGAACATATCCATTCTCCTGACTATAGTTTGCGGTTATATCTGGTACACAAAGCACCAGCCCACATTTTTTTACGCTGGTACATTACTGTACAAAATCTATAAGAAAATATTACATCGCGCTACAACAATTTATAGTTTTTTAATACTTATTTTTCGCGCAGGGTTTTTCTTCTGAAAAATACGTTGCTTGCAGAAAATTTAAATAATGGATTTGTAAGTGCAACATTGAGTAACCAATTTGGTGAGAGGTGTTCGTAAATTTTTCTCAGTCCCAATTTTAGATAAAAACGCGGATAAATTTTTGCCATCACATCGGCAGGATTTTCTCCACCACGTAATAAATTTTCTGCGATGGTTTCACCAAGTATTTTGCCATAATGCAGTGCGGTGTGAATCCCGCCAGCGGTAAGCGGAGAGACGATTCCAGCCGAATCACCAAGCAAAATTACGTTGCCGCGTGCAAATGGTGAAACCAATCCGCCGACTGGAATTAATCCGCCACGCCGCGCCACAATTTTTGCCCCAGAAAAATCCACAACATCTTTCATGCGCGTAGCGAATGCGTCGATGTCTGGTCGCTTAGGCATACGACATGCCACCCCCACTTGCGTCACTCCCACGCTTGGGATAACCCAACCGAGATAGCCATAAGCAAGCGTTTGGTCTAGGAAACAATAAAAACTATTTTGTGGAAGGTTCAGACCTTCATATTCAGATTCTGCGCCGAGTAAAAATTTTGTGTTTTGTCCAAGAAAAAAATGATCGGCAACTTTCGAGCGTGGGCCATCCGCTCCAATCAGAAATTTACAAGTAAACGCGCCATCATTTACAATGATATTTCCATCTTTCTCCACTGCATTTTCATAAGGTGTGTCATATAAAATAGTCGCGCCTGCTTTCTCTGCTTCATCTGACAAATGCTGCATTAAGGCAGGTGTATTAGTAGTCAGGAAGAAATAATCAGGTGCGTGCAGGTCTATATATTTAAGGTTAGGGGCAAACAGGCGCACATCGGTGACTTTGCGGGTCACGCGCTCAGGAATTGCAAATTCCTCGGCACATTCACCAACGATAATGCCCGTAGTGTGCATCCCCACACCTGCAGCTTTTTTACGCTCCAGCAGGGTGACACTAACCCCAGCCGCAGCCAGCGTCCGCGCACACTCCAGCCCCGCAAACCCACCACCAGCTATGAGAACGTCAGTTTTGGTCATTTGTTTCCGTAATCCCGTGGGTAGCATAGCTACAGCGCAGGATCTTTTGCAATTATAACTAGATCCTGTGCTACTGCTTCGCAGTCCACAGGATGACATTACCCAACCTTCTGGTAAAGCTCCCCGCCAGATTCTTTGAATTTACTGGTTAGCTGAATCACTAATAAACTTATGCACTACAGAAGTAGCTAAATCTGTGGAAGAAACACCATCCCTTTGCGCGATATTATTCAGAGATTCTATATCATTAGGTGACAGGTGCAGCACGATAATCTCATTACCATCAACTACTATCTTAGCTTTTCGTATCTCGCTGGCTGGTGGCAATACCCCATGCACCACATTAAAATCATCAGCGGTTAAGCCAGCTACATCATCCCAAGGATTTTCTTCATATATTATTTTTTTTGGCATAAATTTTAGTTCCTTCTCTCCAGTAAGCAGCACCGAATATTCTAACTTTTTCATTACGATAGGTAAAGCGCACCGTCATAACTACACCATCTACTTTACCATAGCAAAAAAAGCGTAATTCTTCAAGGCTATGTTTAGGGTCGTCGGCTATTACCACATAATCATCAGAAAAAGCCTTAGTGGCAGTTGTAAAAGAAATATTATGTTTTAGCTGATTTTCTAAATCCTTTTTATTATCCCATTCAAATTGCATGATATATCACCCAACCTTCTGGTAAATTTCTCCGCCTGATTCTTTGAATTTTTCTGCCATTTCTTTTAGTCCATTTTTGATGTCATCCTGAGAGAGCGCAGCGAAAGAAGGATCTCCTGATGGGGATTCTTCCACCGCAAGTGCGGTTTCAGAATGACGTTGTTTGGCTGAAAACTCCCGCACGTCCTGCGATATTTTCATGCTGCAGAATTTAGGGCCGCACATCGAGCAGAAATGCGCCACTTTCGCGCCTTCAGCGGGCAGGGTTTCATCGTGGAAATCCTTGGCAGTTTCTGGATCAAGCGAGAGATTAAACTGATCCTGCCAGCGGAAATCAAAGCGTGCCTGCGATAGCGCGTCATCGCGCATATAGGCTGATGGATGACCCTTCGCCAGATCGGCAGCATGCGCTGCAATTTTATAAGTCACTACACCGATTTTAACGTCATCGCGATCAGGCAGCCCCAGATGTTCTTTGGGAGTTACGTAACACAGCATCGCTGTGCCGAACCAGCCAATCATCGCTGCGCCAATGCCACTGGTGATATGGTCATATCCGGGAGCAATGTCGGTGGTTAGAGGCCCAAGCGTGTAAAACGGTGCTTCGTGGCACAGCTCAAGCTGCTTATCCATATTTTCTTTGATGAGATGCATTGGCACATGTCCAGGCCCTTCCACCATCACCTGACAATCATATTCCCACGCTCGCTTGGTGAGTTCACCTAAGGTTTTTAATTCGGCAAATTGCGCTTCATCATTGGCATCATGAATCGAGCCAGGGCGCAGCCCATCGCCTAGAGAAAAACTCACATCATAAGCGCGCATGATTTCGCAGATATCGTCGAAACGTTCATAAAGGAAGCTTTCCTTATGGTGGCTCATGCACCATTTCGCCATTATGCTGCCACCGCGCGAAACAATGCCAGTTTTGCGGTGTTCAGTCATTGGGATATAAGGCAAGCGCACGCCAGCATGGATAGTGAAATAATCCACGCCTTGTTCGCATTGTTCAATCAACGTGTCGCGGTAAACTTCCCAAGTGAGTTCCTCAGCGATGCCACCAACTTTTTCAAGTGCCTGATAAATTGGCACAGTACCAATCGGCACAGGTGAATTGCGGATGATCCACTCGCGGATATTGTGGATATTGCGACCAGTGGAGAGATCCATCACGTTATCCGCGCCCCAGCGAATCGCCCACACCATTTTTTCTACTTCTTCCGCAACCGAAGATGTCACTGCCGAATTGCCAATATTAGCGTTGATTTTTACCTTGAAATTGCGCCCGATAATCATCGGTTCAGCTTCAGGGTGATTGATATTGGCAGGGATAATTGCCCGCCCCAGCGCTACTTCCTGGCGTATAAATTCAGGAGTTATAAGCTGCGGAATTTTTGCACCAAAACTTTCACCTTTCTGGTAAGGTTTTTTTTCGTCATCGCGAGCAAAGCGTGGCGATCCAGACTGGATTGCCGCGTCGGCTGCGCCTTCTCGCAATGACGACCGCCCTTCATTTTCACGAATGGAAATATATTCCATTTCCTTGGTAATTATTCCCGCCCGTGCATAAGTCATTTGACTGACTGATTTGCCTTTTTTGGCTCGCAGTGGGGTTTTTATGACATTAGGAAATTCTTCAACACTTGCACCGCGTGCTGCACCAGTGAGTCCATTATCCTCTGGTTTTACTTCCCGTCCTGCATATTCCTCAACATCACCGCGGGCGCGAATCCAGTCAGAACGTAGTTGCGGCAAGCCTTTATAGATATCAATTTTAGCATTAGAATCAGTATATATTCCAGAAGTGTCATAAACTGTCACAGGTTTGTTGCCGCCAGATAGCGATATTTCGCGCATGGCAACGCCATCCACATATATTTTTTTAGAGGCTGGAAGCGCGCCAGTGGTTACAGAGAATTTTTCGTTTTTCATAAAATTACCCGAGTAATGATTTAATTTTTTCGATTGCTTTTGGAAGTGCTGCGGCATCTGCGCCGCCGCCTTGCGCCATATCTGGCCTGCCACCGCCACCTTTGCCGCCAAGCTCGGCAACAGCAGCCTGCACCAGTGTCACCGCGCTGATTTTTTCTGACGCAACTTTCTCCACTGCCACCACCACGGAAACTTTGCCTTCCACCACAGTGGAAACTACGGCAATTTGTGCTTGTTTTATAAAGCCTTCAGCAACGCCTCTAAGTTCTTTAGGATCTAAGCCATCAAAATTTTTGGCGATGAAGCTATAAGCTCCTACTTGCTCAGGCTTTGCTTCCGCACCACCAGAACCACCACCAAGTGCTATTTGTTTTTTGGCATCAGCTAAATCTTTTTCCAGTTTCTTGCGTTCGGTTGCGATTTGTTCAACCCGCGCTGGCACTTCAGAAACGGCAACTTTGAGGGAGTTTGCCATATCGCGCAGAGTGTTTTCCTGTTCACTTAAATATTTGAAGGCTTCACCGCGCGTTACTGCTTCCAGACGGCGGATACCAGCAGCAACCGCACCTTCGGAAACTATTTTTAACAAGCCAATATCGCCAGTAGCACTGGCGTGAGTACCACCGCAAAGTTCTACGGAATAGGGATTTGGGATTCGGGATTCGGGATTCGGGGAAGAAAGCCCCATACTTAATACTCTAACTTTATCGCCGTATTTTTCACCAAACAACGCCATTGCTCCAGCCTTGATAGCATCATCAGCAGAGAGAATTTGCGTAGTTATAGGCGTGTTCTGCCAGATAACTTCATTCACCCTGCGTTCAATTTCTGCAATTTCTTCGCGGCTGACAGGTTTATTATGACTGATGTCAAAACGCAGTCGGTCAGCGGCAACCTGCGAGCCTTTCTGAGTCACATGCTCACCGAGAACATCGCGCAGTGCCTTGTGCAATAAGTGAGTTGCCGAGTGATTAGCGCGGATGGAATTGCGATTAGCAACATTAATTTGTGCTGTAATCTTATCGCCAATTTTTATCGGTTTAAGCAAGGTTGCTTCATGGACAAAAAAATCATCAAGCGGTTTGCTGGTATTGGCTATAGTTGCAATGTCAGAAAAGTTACCAATATCGCCAACTTGCCCGCCAGATTCACCATAAAACGGGGTTTGGTCAAGCACTACAAAAACCTTGTCGCCAGCATTTGCCGAATTTACTTCTGCGCCGTCCTTTACAATGGCAAGAATTTTGGCTTCGGCAGATTCCTGTTCATAGCCAAGGAATTTATTTGCACAGAATTTGTCATTGAGTTTCTCTTTAAGTTCAAACCAGATTTTGCCAGTTGCGGTGTCGCCTGAACCTTTATGGGCGGTGCGCGCCATCTCTCGCTGGTTTTCCATAGCTTTTTCGAAACCGTCAGTGTCGACTTCTAAACCTTTAGTGCGCAAAATATCCTGCGTTAAATCGAGAGGAAAACCGTAAGTGTCATAAAGTTTGAAAGCAATTTCTCCAGAGAATTTTACGTCATCCTGCGAGCCTTTAGGCTGCGCAGGATCTTTTTCAGTTGCGCGAGATCCTGTGCTGCTGCTTTGCAGCCCACAGGATGACAACTCATCATCCAACAACTTTAAACCGCGCTCCAGCGTTTGTTTGAAACGTTCTTCTTCGGCGCGGAGGTTCTCAGTGATTGTTGCTTCGGCGCGGGAAAGTTCAGGATATTGCGCTCCCATTTCTGTAATTAGGGCAGGAACTAATTTATACATCAGCGGATCTTTGCAACCAAGCTGATGGGCGTGGCGCATGGCGCGGCGCATGATGCGGCGCAGGACATAACCGCGCCCTTCATTGCTCGGCAAAACACCATCGGCAATAAGGAAACAGCTTGAGCGCAGATGATCGGCGATAACTCGGTGTGATACTTCGTGTTCCGTGTTTCGTGATTCGTGTTTGGACGCTGCTATAATATTTTTAAACAAATCTATATCATAATTATCATGCACACCCTGCATCACCGCGCTGATACGCTCCAGCCCCATGCCAGTATCAATTGATGGTTTGGGCAGAGAAATTCGTTCGCCGCCTTCCAGCTGTTCATATTGCATGAATACCAGATTCCAGATTTCGATATAGCGGTCACCGTCAGCATCGGCTGTTCCCGGCAGCCCTCCTGCGATATGCGCGCCGTGGTCATAAAAAATTTCGGAGCAGGGACCGCACGGACCAGTATCGCCCATGCTCCAAAAATTATCGTTAGTATCAATGCGGATTATTTTACTATCAGCAAAACCAGTAAGCTTTTTCCAGATATTAAAAGCTTCATCATCAGTGTGATACACTGTGACGTAGAGCTTATCTTTATTTAGCCCGAAATCTTTGGTGAGCAGGTTCCATGCCAGTTCAATTGCATCTTGTTTAAAATAATCTCCAAATGAAAAATTGCCGAGCATTTCAAAAAATGTGTGATGGCGGGCGGTGTAGCCAACATTATCAAGATCATTATGCTTGCCACCAGCGCGCACGCATTTTTGCGAAGTTGCAGCGCGCACAAATGGCAATTTCTCTGCACCCGTAAACACATTTTTAAATTGGTTCATACCAGCATTGGCGAACATCAGGGTAGGGTCGTTATGCGGCACAAGCGAACCAGATGGGCGCACTTCATGCCCATTTTTCTTAAAAAAATCAAGGAATCCAGCGCGGACGTCGCTTACGGTTTTAGTCATGGTAAAATAGCCCTGAGATCAAGCAGCATCCTCGCTGGCAAATTCGGCTGGCTCACCTTTGAGGACAGCAGAAATAATACCAGAATTCGCACGAATTTTCTTTTCAATTTCGTCTGCCATTTTAGGATTTTCTTTCATAAACTGCTTTGCATTTTCACGGCCTTGACCAATGCGTTGGTCGCCATAAGAAAACCATGAACCTGATTTTTCAACAACACCGGCTTTAACCCCTAAATCGATAAGCTCGCCGGTTTTTGAAATACCTTCGCCATACATAATATCAAATTCCACAATGCGGAACGGAGGGGCGACTTTATTTTTAACTACTTTTACGCGAGTCTGGTTGCCGACAATTTCTTCCTTGTCTTTGATTGAACCGATACGGCGAATGTCAAGACGCACAGAGGCATAGAACTTAAGCGCGTTACCACCGGCGGTAGTTTCAGGGCTGCCGAACATCACGCCGATTTTCATGCGGATCTGGTTGATGAAAATAACCGTGCAGTTAGTGCGCGAAATTGAACCGGTAAGTTTACGCAGAGCCTGGCTCATAAGACGAGCCTGCAAGCCCATATGTGAATCACCCATTTCACCATCTAATTCAGCTTTAGGAACGAGGGCAGCAACCGAATCAATAACCACCACGTCAATCGCACCACTGCGAACTAGCGTATCAGCAATTTCTAACGCCTGTTCACCAGTGTCTGGCTGAGAAATCAACAATTCATCAATATTTACACCAAGCTTTTTTGCATAGATTGGGTCGAGGGCATGTTCAGCATCAACAAACGCACAAGTGCCGCCTTTTTTCTGGGCTTCAGCGACAATATGCAAGGTGAGGGTGGTTTTACCGGAGCTTTCAGGACCGAATATTTCGACAACGCGACCACGCGGCACGCCACCAACGCCAAGTGCAATGTCAAGACCAAGCGAGCCAGTTGAAGTGGCTTCGATGGCTTCCATTTTATTATCGCCAAGCTTCATGATCGAACCTTTGCCAAAAGTCTTTTCAATCTGGCTCAGGGCGGTTTCAAGGGCCTTATTTTTGTCCATAACCTTATCCATAGTCTCTCCGTTTTTATAATGCTGAAATTAAATCTGTTACTCTAAATTAAACCATAACCTATCAGCTTTATAATACTGTGCAAATAATTAATTTCGAAATCAGGGATCAGAGGTCAGGATTCTGGATTCAGGGAAGAACAAGAAAGAAGTGTGTCTTCCTAAGTCCTGACCACCGACCCCTGAATCCTGACTTGTGTATAAAGGATAATTGAGTAATATGCTTGTGTATGAATGAAGAATATCGCCCAGATCCAGACGAATTGCTCAACCGTATAAAAGCGGAGGAAAAAGAGCAGTTGCAGGCAAAAGATACGCGTGGAAAATTAAAAATTTTCTTTGGAGCGTGCGCTGGTGTTGGTAAAACTTACGCTATGCTTTCGGCGGGGAGATCGGCTTTAGCTGATAAGATTGACGTGGTTATCGGGCTTGTAGAAACGCATGGGCGGGAAGAAACCAAGAAACTGCTGGAAGGTCTGCCACTGCTTCCCCATCGTGAGGTGCAATATCGCGGTACTACCATCAGGGAATTTGATCTTGATGCAGCTCTTGTTCGTAAACCGCAATTGATACTGCTTGATGAGCTTGCACATACGAATGCGCCTGGTTCGCGCCATCCCAAACGCTGGCAGGATGTTGATGAATTGCTTGATGCTGGAATTAATGTTTATACCACCATCAACGTTCAACATCTGGAAAGCCTTAATGACGTAGTGGCGCGTATCACCGGTGTGTGGGTCAAAGAAACTGTTCCCGACGCTATTTTTGATAAGGCGGACGAAATTTCACTGGTGGATATTCCTTCTGAAGAATTGCTGAAACGCTTGAGTGAAGGCAAGGTTTACATTGCTAATGATGCCAAGAAACGTGCCGCCCAGAATTTCTTTAAGAAAAGCAACCTGATTGCCCTGCGTGAATTAGCCTTGCGCCGTACTGCTGAACGGGTTGATGCCTTGATGGATGTTTATAAAACTCCTGGTGGCGGGACACAAGGATGGAGTGGGGCGGATCGCATTTTAGTGTGTATAGGTCCTGACGCATTGTCCAGTAAGCTGGTGCGCACGGCTAAACGCATGTCGAGTGGGCTGAAATCGCAGTGGTCGGTTATCTACATCGAAAATGAACGTCATTTGAGCCTTAGCAAGGAAGGGCATGAAGCGGTTGAAAGAACCTTGCGCCTTGCAGACAGAATGGGGGCTAGGACAGAGATAATTCAGGGGAATAGAAAAGCTTCTGATGATATTCTGGCATATGCAAGAGCCAACGGAATAAGCAAAATTATTGTCGGCAAACCTAATAAATCAAGGCTAAGGGCTTTCCTTTTTGGAACTCTTGCCGATGAAATTATCCGTGGTTCCGGTGATATCGACGTTTATGTAGTTACCGGTGATGCGGAAGATCGCAAAGGATTGCGCTCACCATTCTGGAGAGTAAATACGCCATGGCAGTATCATGCTGTTGCCACCTTTATAACCTTGCTTTGTACCATTTTATTACTGCCAGTCAGGGAGTATATTGAACCTTCTAATCTGGTTATGGTCTATCTGGTTAGTGTGGTTGGAATTGCGCTGCGTTATGGCAGGATTCCGTCTCTTGTGGCGACGTTCCTTTCTGCGATATGCTTTAATTTATTTTTTGTTGCTCCTTATAATGTTTTTAAAATTGCCGACGAGAAACATATAATAACTTTTTGCGTATTAACACTCACCGGCATCATTATTGGTTCGCAAACCTCAAAATTGCGGTTGCAGGCGATAACTGCCCGTAAGCGGGAAAAGAATACTTCCAGCCTGTTTGCGATGACCCGTGAGTTAACAGCAAGTCGTGGTAAATTAAATCTTGCTCAGGTGGCGGCACAGCATATTGCCGAGGTATTGGATAGTAATGTATTTATCTGGTTGCCGGACGAAAAAGGTGAATTGCAGACAGTAGTGGCGGAAACACATAGTGATTTACATGGTGCCGATCCAGTTCGTGAAGAGAGTGTTGCGCGTTGGGCGTTTTCCCATAAACAAACCGCTGGGCTTGGCACAGATACTTTACCAAGTGCCACTTCTTTCTACGCGCCTCTTGTTGCTTCGAGTGGTGTCATGGGCGTAATCGGGTTGATGCCACATGAAGAAAAATCTACGGGCTATTCCACCGATAAAATCGAGCTGATTGAAGCTTTCTCCAGCATTACCGCTTCGGCGTTGGAGCGTGCCCATGCTGCTGAAATGGTAGAAAAAACTATGGTCGAAGCTTCAAGTGAAAAACTCAGGAATATTTTGCTTTCTTCAGTATCCCATGATTTACGCACGCCATTGGTTGCGATAACCAGTGCCGCTAGTACTCTGCTCATTGAAGGCGGAAAAATTTCTAATGAATATAAAACGGAATTATTGCGTTCCATTCATGAGGAAGGGGCGCGACTGGCGCGCATGGTGACTAACTTGCTGGATGTTACCAGCCTTGAGTCAGGCTCGGTAAAGCTCAATAAAGAACTATATTTTATTGAAGAGCTTATAGGATCTGCGCTGATGCGTGTTGAGCAGAAGCTAACCAGACACAAGGTGGTGACCGATATTGAGCAGGGTTTACCGTTACTGCGTATTGACGGGCTTCTTATCGAGCAGGTATTGATTAATCTACTGGAAAATGCTGCCATGCACACACCGGCAGGAACTAGTATAAATATTACGGCTATGATTAATAAGCCGGATATTCAGGTGACTATATCGGATAATGGGCAGGGTATTAAAGCAGGGGATGAAGAAAAGATATTTGATAAATTTTACGGTGGGAACAGCAGCGATGGCAGTTTGGGCCTTGCTATCTGCCGTGGTATTGTCAGCGCGCACGATGGCAAAATCTGGGCAAAAAATGCAGATGAAGGAACCGGTGCGGTGTTTACCTTTATCTTGCCGATAAAGAGTGAAGAAGTCTAAGTTATCATATGTTGCAGGGTCTGGACTAATAGCAGTTAACGATTAATTAGCGTCATTCTCGAATTCCCTCTCCCTCTGGGAGAGGGCTAGGGTGAGGGCTAGGGTCTACAGCCCGCTGACTGTGGTTTTTGTTCCGGATACCGCCATTCGGCTGTATGACAAATCAATGGGTTATACGACTATTGAATAACCCTGATGACAGATAATTGAGTCTACAACCCAATCAACTCCAGCAGCAGCTTCTTAACCGAAGAAATTTTATCGTTCAAATCCTTAAATTCATGGGTGAATACCAGCTTCTGATCGGGGCGGAATTTCAGGCGGCGCGGGTTACGCTCGATGTGTTTGAGCAATGCTTCCGGTTTAGGAAAATAGTTATTATGGAAGGAAATAACCGCACCTTTCGCGCCGGTATCAACGCGTTCAATGTTAGCTTTCCGGCATAGTAGTTTTAAATTAAGTGTGGTGATTAAGTGGCTTACTTCTTCCGGCATATCACCAAATCGGTCAACCAATTCTGCAGCAAAGCTGCTTATTTCTTCCTCAGTGTCCATTGCCGCCACGCGCCGGTATAAACCCAGCCGTAGCTGTAAATCATTTACATATTCTTCGGGAATTAATACTGAAATACCAAGATTAATGGTCGGGCTGAATCCTTCTTCACTGATCGCTGATCGCTGTCCGCTGTCCGCTTTCAAAGCAGCCACTGCCTCCTCCAACATCTGCTGATAAAGCTCAATCCCAACTTCTTTAATATGTCCGGATTGTTCTTCGCCAACCAGATTGCCAAACCCGCGAATATCCATATCGTGGCTGGCAAGGGTGAAGCCTGCGCCCAGCGTATCCAGAGTTTGCATTACTTCCAGTCGTTTTGTGGCGTTTTTGGTGAGTTCGCGGTGATGGGGCAGGAGGAAATAAGCATAAGCCCGCGTTTTGCCACGCCCAACTCTCCCGCGCATCTGGTAGAGCTGTGCCAGCCCAAACAAATGAGCGTTATGGATAATCATGGTGTTGGCGGTCGGTATATCCAGGCCGGATTCAATAATGGCGGTTGAGATTAATATGTCATATTTCCCGTCATAAAAATCATTCATGATGGAATCCAACTCAGTAGCGGAAAGTTGCCCGTGCGCCACCGCGATTTTTGCTTCCGGCACCAGTTCGGCAATTTGTAATTTCAATTCGGCGATATATTTTATGCGCGGAGTTACCACGAAACATTTCCCGCTACGGTGCAACTCGCGCATTATTGCTTCACGGATAATTACCTGATCGAACGGTATCACAAAAGAACGTATGGCAAGGCGGTCAACCGGTGGGGTGGTAATCAGGCTTAAATCACGAACGCCGGTGAGAGCCATCTGCAAAGTGCGGGGAATTGGCGTAGCTGACAGCGTAAGCACATGCACATCGGATTTTAATTCTTTCAGCTTTTCTTTCTGACCAACGCCGAAATGCTGCTCTTCATCGACAATAACCAGCCCTAGTTTTTTGAATTTTATTTGTTTGGCGAGCAGCGCGTGCGTGCCGATTACTATATTAACCTCACCGCTTTCCAGCTTTTCCTTGGTGTCTTTCAGCTCTTTAGTAGTCGCCATGCGCGAAAGTTGGCGGATTGTTACTGGAAAACCTGCGAAGCGTTCGCGGAAATTACGGTAATGCTGGCGCGCCAGCAACGTGGTCGGACATACAAGAGCGACTTGCAAAGATGGAATTGAGGAATTGGGGAATTGAGGAATTGTAGAATAAGAATAATCTTTATCATTATTTTCTTCATTTCTCCAACTCTCCATTTCTTCAATTCGTTGCATAGCAACCACAAATGCCGCCCTGAGCGCGACTTCGGTTTTACCAAAGCCGACATCGCCACAAACCAGCCTGTCCATTGGTTTTCCGGAGCGCAAATCTTCCAGAACATCGCTGATGGCGCGGGCTTGATCTTCGGTTTCCACATAGGGGAAGCGGGCGCAGAAATCATCATAAGAAACCTCCTGCGTATCTATTATATTGCCTTTTTTTACCTGACGCTCAGCGGCAATCTTCAGCAGAGCTTCAGCGGCAATTTTTATGCGTTGTTTCAGGCGGGCTTTGCGGTTTTGCCACGACGCTCCGCCAAGCTTGTCGAGCTGTATATTTTCATCGTCAAGCCCAAAGCGGGAGATTATTTCTATGTTTTCAACGGGAAGGAATAGTTTGTCATCATCAGCATAAATTATTTTAAGGCAGGCATGCGCCGCGCCGGAAACCTCAAGGGTTATGAGTCCTTCAAAGCGGCCAATGCCATGTTCCTTATGCACCACCAGATCGCCTTCATTAAAGTTCGAAGCTTCCTGCATGAATACATCAGAAGTTTTTTTCTTTTTCACAGCGCGGGAAATGCGTTCGCCGAGAATATCCTGTTCACTGAAAATATATAAATTCTCAGTTTCAAAGCCATGCTCAAGTGGCAGTACCGCAAGACCAATGGTTTTGCCTTTGATGCTTTTGTTTTCCTGCCAATTTTCGATCCTGATGCTATGAAAACCATGTTCCATCAGCAATGTTTGCAGACGTTCGCGAGAGCCATTCGAGAAGCAGGCAATCATGATTGCTTTACCTTCTTCCGCCTTGGTTTTTAGCTGCATGAAAGGCGAATTGTCTGTCTGTCCCTGCGAAAAACGAAGGGTAGGGCGAAGGTTTAAAGGTATGGAATTTATACTTGCTGCTTCATTAAACTGTGAAAAAGTTAAATTATCATATTCGGTTAAAAGCTTTTCCCAATCGTTTTTCATTATAAAAAAACTGTCCGGCAAGATGGGATTATAAATTGCGCCGCCGGCGAAACTATTTTTCCTAGAAGTTATTCCAATCGCAGCTTTCCTTGCCTCATAATAATCAAGGATTGCTTCCTGCCGTTCGGACACAGCGTTCTGTACTTCACTATCCAAGGTTATGAGCGTATTCGGGCAATAATCGAGCAATGTATTGCATTGTCCATAAAATAACGGCAACCAATGTTCCATTCCCGCATAGTTTGTATTTTGTGAAATCGCCTCATAAAGAGGGTCTTCCTTGCTTACCGCGCCGAATAAATCGCGGTAGTTTTCCCGGAAGCGGGAAATTGATTTTTCGCTAAGTATTACTTCACTCATTGGCGAAAGAGTGATTTTATCAACAGTGCTACTGCTTAATTGCGTCATCGGTTCAAAGGATTTCAGGCTTTCTACCTCGTCTCCGAATAAATCGATGCGCACCCCATCAGCCATACCGGCAGGGATTATATCAATAATGCCACCGCGCAAAGCAAACTCGCCGGATTCCATTGCTTTTCCCGCCCGCCTGTAACCTTGCGATGACAGGTATGAAGTCAGTTCATCAATTTTCAATTTATCTCCACGCTTCACCGAAAAAGAGATATTCTGCAACGCTTCTCTGGGAAGAAGTTTTTGCAAAACAGCATTAACTGTAGTCAGAATTATCAGGTTTTTCTTATCTCGTTTTCCTGTGGTAAGCCTCTCCAAAACCTTTAGCCTTTCTGCCATTATGGCAGGGCGAGGGGAGGCGCGGTCATAAGGCATCGTGTCCCATGCCGGGAATGTCAGTATCTCTGTATCAGGAGAAAAAAAGTTTAGACATTGCGCCAGTGATTCCAGTGTCCGGTCATTAGTTGCAATATGCAGAATAGCTTGTGGTGCCGGAAGCGGTGAAAGCTTGCCTTGGATAAGACGGGAAATGGCAAAAGCCTGCGCGCTAGCGGGAACGCCAGATAGTGTGGTGGAAATGGTGGTCACTTGTTGTTGGTTGATCGCATGCATTAGAGAGTAAATATTTTCACTGGATAGTCAGTTAATTTTTTGTCGCAGGTAATTAAAGTCATATTCTCGGTCATTGCTTGCGCTATCAGCATACGATCAAATGGATCGCCATGATTTACAGGAATTTTACGTAATGTGTGAATATAAGCTTCCTTGATAGATAAACAATTAAATCCTAAATTTGGCAGCTCCAGAAAAAAATTATCAGGAAGTGTTATTTTTTCTTTTGCCTCCTTTATAACTAATTCCCATACACATATTACACTATAGGAGACATCAAAATCTTTATTTTGCAGTATATCAAGAATTTCTTTTGGCAGTTTTTTATCAAGAGTTGCTGCCCAGAGCAACACATGCGTATCAAGCAAATATCTCATTTTTTATTTGTCTCTTCAAAACCAAACCATTCATCAGGCATTGGTTCATCAAAATCTGCAGGGATTTTAATTTTTCCTTTGAAGATTCCAAGTTTTCGTGGCTCAGAATCAGTATATTGTACAAGACGAGCAACAGGTTTCCCTGCCCGCATGATGACAATATCTTCTCCTGCTTCTACTTGTTGAATAAGGCTGGATAAGTTCGTCTTGGCTTCATGTATGTTAAAATTAAGCAAAATATGCACTCCTAATAGATACTTATAGCATGAATTAGCTAACTTAGTCAATACATACGGTCGGCAATAAAATAAAATTTAATATTCTTATAACCCATTGATTTCTCTTATCACCCCTCATTTGCTCTTGTCACCCCGTTATAAAAACGGGGTGACAAGAAAAACCTTAAGATTGCTGGAGCAATCCTTGCGACTGGTGCTGTGGTTATGGGTGCAATCAAGGCTTTTACTGCCAAGGGAAAGGCAGAGACGCATAACGCTTGGTCTGAGAAAGTTTTGTCACGTATGGAAGAGAATGAAAAGGTTGGTCACGCCACTGCTGTTACAGAACAACGCACCAAAGATGCACAAGCTGCTTTGCAGAAAGCGTAGTGTATATACAAGTCAGACATATCAATTAAAAAAGTTCACTGTGACTGCCAGTTCTGGCTAAAAGCAATTCATCATCCGTTATTATATAGATCAGCAACCAGTCTGGCGTAATATGGCACTCGCGATAACCTTTCCAATTTCCAATCAGGGCGTGGTCAGAATATCTAACATCTAATTTTTCGTTTTTAGATAATTTTAAAGTTATTTCACCAAGCTTGGAGATATCAAAATTGCCACGCCTCAAACGCTTTATATCACGTTTAAAAGCATTCGATTCACGGACAGTCAGCATTATAAATTACGCCAGCTGGCAAAAAGATCTTCTATATTATCAAATCTTTCGCCTTCACCTCTTTCCAGTTCTTCCATAGCGGCTATGGTTTCCGCGTTTGGACGCTTGGCGCGTGGTTGAAAAGGTATTGCCCCTTCATTGACACTTTGCTGCAAGAACATGCGCACAGCGTCTGAAAGCCCCAGCCCCATGCTGGCAAATAATGCCTCTGCATCATGCTTTAAGTTAGCGGAAATACGCATTTGTATAGTTTCATTTGCCATGATAATAACCTCATTTGCAATTAATTGTCATTACATTGTAATGTAATATACTGTGTTTTGCAATACAATTATAGTTTATGGCTATAATCCTTCAGTAATTCTAAAATTGGCATATATTCCGGATTTTTAGGTGGCAGTTTTCCCACCAACCAATCCCATATATCAGCGTCATTTTCATCGAGCAATTGTTCATAAACATCAATTGTTGCTATATCCATTTTATCAAGGTTCTCATCGGCAAAACTGCCTAAAATCAGGTCAGTTTCTTTCCAGCCTCTATGCCAGCTGCGGTAGCGTAGGCGTTTTAAGCGGGTATCATCTTTCATAAAACAATTCATAGTATTAAAAGGTTAATACTTTATTCATACTGGCAGGTTAAGATAATATACTAAAATTTACAAGTGTAGGGTTTTAAAACTTATGCCTATAGACTATCGTACTAATGATGCAGTAATAACAATTTGCCAGAATAATAAGGCAGGAGTGGTTACAATCAGTGAAGTAAATGATGCGGCAAGCAACATCATAGGTTTTAGTGTATCTGAACTGCTTAATCAACCGCTCTCTTCTATCCTTCCAAAGCGTATATCTGAACTACTGGTGGAGTATACTGATTTCGAAAACGATACTAACGATGTTGGTTCGGTGCTGTCCAAGGTACAAAGCTTTAGCATTGTTGGCAAAAATGGTCACGAGAAGGCTTATAGAATTAAAATACTTCGTGTAGAATCATCAGCTAATCTGGCGTTTTTTTCGCTGGTGCTGCAAGATACTCTGGATTCCAGAAAAAGTGATGCTGCCCGTAAAGTTATCAAGGATAATTTTAAAGGGCATGAATCGCTGGATGTACAGACACAGCTTCCCAACAGGGCTTCCATAATTAAAGATATAGAACTGGCAAAACATCATGGTAACAGCAATAATATGTTATCGTGTTTTGCTGTTCTGCAGATTGATGGTTATAACAAATTAGTGTCGGAAAAGGGAAATACGGTTGGTAGCGAATTGCTTAAATATGTTGCCACTCTAGCGGGCAGGAGCCTGCGCCCTGATGATATAGTTGGTATCATCGGCGATGGGCGAGTTGGCGTGTTGCTGGTTGATATTACCCGTGGTTCTGAACGTCTGGTTTTAAACAGGCTGCGTTGGCAGGTTGTCGCAAATCCATATATTGATTCCAGCCAGAATTCAAATGGATTAAGTGTCAGCATTGCCTTCTATGCCATATCCGGTGGCAAAAGCACCGAAAAGACAGTTGAACAATGTGAAGCAGCACTTGATAAACTCAGTGCGCCTAACACACTTGTTGACGCTGCTGCCTAGACGAAACAACAATAATATTATAATCTGCCGGAATGCGGCATGAAATCCTGAATTATTTATTTTCGCAGGTAACGCGGGTGAAGGGCGTTGGTGGCTCTACGTCCGAGGCTTTGTGCCGTCTTCTTCCAGTATCAACCGCTATTGCCGGAGCAAAAATACCGATTGTCCGCGATTTGTTGTTCCATCTGCCGGTTGGTTTGCTCGACAGGCGTTTTACCTGTCCTTTGGTTTCCGCGCCGGATGGGGTGATTGCCACTTTTGTGGTTACGGTGGAAACGCACCAACCACCGCCAGCAAGCGCGAGGCGTTATGGCAAAAAACCCTATAAAGTTATTTGCTCCAATGAGACTGGCGATATTGCCCTGATATTTTTTAATCCACGTGAGGATTATCTGAAACAAGCCCTTCCTGTGGGGCAGCAGCGCGTGATAAGCGGACGCACCGAGAAGTTTGATTATCGTTTGCAGATGACGCATCCCGACATAATTACCACGGTTGATAAGCTCGCTGATGTGCAGAAACCGGAGCCGGTTTATCCGCTGACATTAGGGCTGACCAGCAGGCGTATTTATAAATTAGTGACAGAAGCACTGGAAAAAACTCCGGAACTTCCCGAGTGGATAGCACCGGAAACTCTTGCTGGAAAAAACTGGAAAAGCTGGAAACAGTCCCTAATATCGGCACATAACCCGCAAGCGCAGGAGGATTTACAGCCTGTTTCCACGGCAAAGATGCGCCTTGCCTATGATGAAATGCTGGCGAACCAGCTGCATCTTTCGATGCTTCGCCGTAACCGCCAGCAGCAAGCAGGGGAAAAAATAACAGGTACAGGTGGGCTTACCGAGATTTTACTGCGCGAATTGCCATATGCGCTCACCGGCGGTCAGGTGTCAGTTCTAAAGGAAATTGCCGATGACATAGCTTCCGGCAACCGCATGGGAAGATTGCTGCAAGGCGATGTTGGCAGTGGTAAAACCATAGTTGCGTTGCTCTCCATGCTGCGGGCAGTGGAGCAGGGTTTGCAATGCGCGCTTATGGTTCCCACCGAAATTGTCGCCAGTCAACATTTTGAAGTTATATCAAACCTCACCGCAAATCTGCCGGTATCAGTTGCCATGCTATCTGGGCGGATAAAAGGCAAAGAGCGCAAGGAAATTCTCGATAATCTGGCAAGCGGTAGAATTAATATTATAATTGGCACGCACGCCCTGTTTCAGGAGGCTGTAGAATTTTCCAATCTGTCATTTATCGTGATTGATGAGCAGCATCGTTTTGGTGTCAACCAACGCATGGCACTCTCAAGCAAAGGCAATGCACCGCATGTTCTGCACATGACGGCAACGCCGATTCCGCGCTCACTTACCATGACTCTATATGGTGATATGGAATGTTCGCTGCTGAAGGAAAAACCTGCCAAACGACAAGCTATAACTACTCGTGTTATTCCACTATCGCGTTATGATGAGATAATGGAACGCCTGAAATCAGCACTTGAGCGCGGGGAAAAAGCCTATTGGATTTGTCCGCTGATCGAGGATAATTCCAATCAGGATAGTTTAAATATTACACCGGAAAATGACATAGCTGCTGCAAAATCGCGCTACACAGAATTCAAAGCTCGTTTTGGTGATGTTGTTGGCATTGTGCATGGTCAGATGAAAGGCGAAGAGCGCGACGAGATCATGCACGATTTTGCTACCGGCAAAACTCGCTTGCTGGTCGCCACTACCGTGGTGGAAGTTGGAGTGGATGTGCGTGATGCCACTATTATTGTTATTGAAAAAGCCGAGCGTTTTGGGCTGTCACAACTTCACCAATTGCGTGGACGGGTGGGACGTGGTGATAAAGCCAGTGCCTGCGTTTTGCTTTGTTCAGATAGTGCAGGGGAGGTGGCGCAGTCACGCCTCTCAATTTTGCGCGAAACAGAAGATGGATTCCGCATAGCTGAGGCTGACCTTGCCATTCGTGGCGGTGGTGATTTGCTAGGAACAAGGCAAAGTGGACTTCCACGCTTCATTTTTACTGATTTATTTGAACATCAGGAGCTTTTAGAGCAGGCGAGGGCGGATGTAACGCAGTTTATGGACGGCGAAAACTCTATGGAAAGCAAGCGTGGCACTGCTTTTAAAGTATTATTGCAGTTGTTTGGGTATTAACAAAAATATCTTGCATATGGTTGTATGCATGTGTATAATAGCATGAGAAAAATGAACATGGCTAAAAAACGAAACTACAGAAAATTTGATGAGGTCAATGAGGAGTATTATCGTGCCCATCCCGAAGAGATAGACAACTATCTCCAGACGGCTTTTGAAGAATATGCTAGTGATGGGCATACCTCAACCCTACTCTCCTCTCTGCGTATGGTTGCGAGGGTAAAAGGGGTTTCATTGCTTGCAGAAGAAAGCAATCTCTCGCGCAATGGTATTCAGAAAGCCTTATCAGAACAAGCAAAGCCTCGTTTTGATACCATAAATGCCATTGTCCACGCTATGGGGTATGGAATAACCCTGCAAAGGCTAGATTAGGCTTGCCTAGAGTAGCACCAGTCTGTATAAGCCTTTCATGAAAAAAAGCAGCACAAAAACTCGGGAAATATCCAAAGAAATAGCACCAAAAGTTGGGTTTATCAGCCTTGGTTGCGCTAAAGCATTGGTTGATTCCGAACGGATTCTTACCCAGCTTCGCGCTGAAGGCTATGAATTTTCAGGCGGATATGGTGACGCTGATGTGGTAGTGGTGAATACTTGCGGGTTTTTGGATAGCGCGCGTGAAGAATCTCTTGCTGCCATCGGTGAAGCACTGAGTGAAAACGGCAAGGTTATAGTTACCGGCTGTATGGGTGCAACTCCTGAGCTTATCCGCAGCAAATATCCTGATGTTCTAGCCATTACCGGACCACAGCAATATGAATCAGTTCTAAATGCTGTGCATAAGGCAGTACCACCACTGCATGAACCATATTTAGATTTGTTGCCACCGCAGGGTGTGAAGCTTACTCCGCGTCATTATGCCTATTTAAAAATTTCAGAAGGCTGCAACAACCGTTGTTCGTTCTGTATTATTCCTAAATTGCGTGGTGATCTGGTGAGTCGTCCGGCAGCCGACGTTCTTGGTGAGGCGGAGAGATTGGTTGTTTCCGGCGTGAAAGAGCTGCTGGTAGTTTCGCAAGATACTAGCGCGTATGGAATAGATGTTAAATATGCAAGCAGTGATTGGAAAGGCAAAGAAGTACGCGCAAAATTTTATGACCTCTGTGAGGCATTAGGTGAGCTTGGGGCTTGGGTGCGGCTGCATTATGTTTACCCGTATCCGCATGTTGATGAGGCGGTGCATTTAATGGCAGCAGGTAAGATTTTGCCCTATCTTGATATACCGTTCCAGCACGCATCACCGAGTGTACTTAAAAATATGCGTCGCCCTGCCAATCAAGAAAAGGTGTTGGAGCGTATAGCTAGTTGGCGTAAAATTTGCCCAGATATTACCCTTCGCTCAACTTTTATAGTTGGTTTTCCTGGAGAAACGGAAGAGGATTTTCAGTTTCTGCTTGATTGGCTGAAGGAAGCGAAGCTAGACCGCGTTGGCTGCTTCCGTTATGAAAATGTTTCTGATGCTGATTCTAACGCCCTGCAAAATCATGTCCCGCAGGATGTTATCGAGGATAGATGGAATCGTTTTATGCAGGTTCAGCAAAAAATAAGCGCGAAACGCCTGAAGAAAAAAATTGGCAAGGTGCTGCCAGTGCTGATTGATTCGGTAACACCAGAAGGTATTATAGGACGTAGTGCAGCCGACGCACCTGAGATTGATGGAGTGGTGCATGTGACCAGCAAAGGCAGGGTTCTTGCTGGCACCATAATAAATGTGCATATCGAAAAATCTGACGATTACGATTTATTCGGCAGTGTCATCGCCTAGTTTATCTAGTAGAAACCACTAGACAGTCAACACCCTTAGCCTGCAGCTTTTCGCAAAGCTCATTCGCATCATTCTCGGAATCAAAAGCACCAAGGCGGAAACTATATTTTGCATAAGAAGATGATGAACTTGTCAGCTTACTAGATACGTCTTTGACAAGATTTTTATTTCTCTTCTTAATGTCTTCCCATCTGTTCGTGGCTTCTGCCTGGCTTTCAGCAATAGCAACCTGCGCCCAGTAAGATTTTCCGGTTTCCGGCAATTCTTGAACAGAAATAGCGGAAGGTCTGCGAGACCGCAAAACATGCTGCTCTGCAGGAATTCTTCTCTGGAAATTACGGCGTTGCACATATCCGTTTGCGTGCTGTGAACTACCAGTTTGTGTTTTAGTTTGTGCACGGCTCACTTCATAATGGCATTCCAGCTCAATCCCGAAAGCATTAACTGTCTGGTTACAGAACGCAGCGGCAGCATCACCACTTGCGAAAGGATAAACTTTAACCTGAATCCCGCCTTTATTATCCATCGTAGCCGGACGCTGCGCCCGTATGCGCATTCCATGCACCATGTCAGGGAATTCATCATTAACAAAACTCCAGAATTTATTAGCTTCACCTTCGTTAGAGAATCTTTCTATGGTAAGGCTGCCGGTTTCTTCCGGAGCAAATTCAGCTGTTGAGAAATTCTTGATCAATGACTTCTTTGGTGCAGCTTTCTTCTCTCCTACCAACTCGACAGGTAGCGGCAGTTGCTGCGATTTTATTTGAGGAGAATGGCTGATGTTTTTGTATTCACTATCTGTTTTATCAGATAAAGGCACCGGTATAGCCTGTGCCACATCCACATCTGCATCATTTGACTGGCTATGTACTTCCGGAGTTCTTTCCACATCAGAGCTATTCTGCCATGGGAACACAAACTCGCCGCCTGATGAAGAACTGTTTGAAGCCTGCGTCATTCCAATTGCTATTTTAGGCGGAGAATTCTCTACTCCTTCAAGCACGAAACAAGGGATACCTTTTGCAAAAAACCTGTTGCATATTTTCTGAGCTTTTTCTTTTTCGGAAATTGGACCAGCCTGAATTATATTGCTGGTTTCACCAGATTCGTTAATTATGGATTTAGGATAAAAAGTTAGTTTTTGCAGCATTGACTTGTATTTTTTGGATAAATCGCTCCATTGTTCATGAGTTTCTTCAATGCTTGCTGGTTTCCCAATCTCTATGTAATAGCTGTCAGAGGCATAAGCATTGGTTAGCATAACAGTAGCTAAAATAGCAGGCGCAGCTAGTAATATGCTGGAAATATTGCGATTTTTCTTCACTTAAACCTCTAAGACAATGAATTAATAATTAGATTCAGCGTAACAATATAAAGCTATTTCTCTAAAATCCAACCTGTTTTTTGATTTTTGCTTAAAAATATGGAGGCCAGGGGGAGAATCGAACTCCCGAATACAGGATTTGCAGTCCCGTGCATTACCACTTTGCTACCTAGCCTCAGGCATAAGGGGGCGCACATATTAAGCGGTTATTTGTTGTTTGGTCAACATATTTTACCATATAATTATGATTGCCATGTGAATGTCGCAAGATTGTAACATGACTTTAAAGAAGGTTAATGCTATTTTGATAAAATTAATTATTTTGGAGTGTCAAGTGCATGTGGGATAGTGAGGATTTAATTACACAATGCCGAAATGCCAAGAATGAGTTTTGCGGTATTGTTGGTTCTAGATTTGAGGAAGGACATTTTTTATCCAAAAAAATTGGAGGTTTGGAGTATTTTTTAGAAGAATATTTAAGGGATTCGGCTCAATGTTTTGCTGGTAATAGGTCGGAAAAAAACTATCTTGAATTGTTTAGGGATAACGTGAAAAATGCTGTTGCCGCAGTTAATAAAATAGATTCTACCTTTCCAAAAGGTGAATTGGATAACAAACAAATTAGAAGGGCTAGCGAGGTTATAGGAAAGATAACGGATGCATTAAAAACCTCATTGCAGAAACAGGAGCAATTTAAAATTACAATTGGCGATAATGGAAGAATTGTTTTACCAGGTCAAATAAGTGGATCTGAGATTTATAGGTAATTATGCATAACGAATCATTAGAACCTGTTCAAAGTCTTTCTAGTGTGATATAGCTATTATTTTTAACAAGTAGTTGGAGATAATAATGCATAATTACCCGAGCGATATTAGTCGCGCACAATTTGAAATAATCCGTCCTATTTTGGAATCGTCCAGAAAGAAAACAAGCCCAAGAATCGTTGATTTATACAGTGTTTTTTGTGGAGTGCTGTATATTTTAAAGGGCGGTTGTCAGTGGCGGATGCTGCCAAAAGATTACCCGAAATGGCGAACCTGCCACTATTATTTTAGTGTCTGGAGTGAGAAAAAAGACGATAAATCCGACAGCCAGCTTGAGCAAGTCTTAAAAAAAATTGGTCACAAAACTGCGTATTTCCGATGGCAGGAAGGCAAAAACGAGCTTTATAATTATCGATGCACAAAGTGTAAAAAATACCGATACGGCGGAAAATAAAGGTTATGATGCTGGCAAGAAAGTGTCAGGAATCAAGTGGCATATTGCCGTTGATACGCAAGGTTTTCCACATGCAATTTGTATCACTACGGCAGATGTAACCGATAGAAATGGCGCACTAAAAATGTTTGAATCTCACAAAAACAATTTATCTGATGTCCTGAATGCCCTTGCTAACGGCGGATATACGGGAGAAAAATTTGCTGAGGCGGCGAAAGGAATATTGGGCTGCACAGTAGAAATTGCTAAACGCAATGAACTTCATACTTTTGCCGTTATACCACAAAGATGGGTTGTCGAAAGGTCCTTTGCATGGCTTGAAAAATGCAAGAGGTTGTGGAAAAATTGTGAGCGTAAATTGAATACAAGCTTAAATATGGTGGTACTGGCTTTTGCTGTTTTGTTATTAAAAAGACTTTGAACAGGTTCTTAGAGCAAAAATGCTTGGAGAGCAGGAATGGCATAGTAAATTATCTGCAATCTTCCAATCTTAACAAAGAAAGAGCTGAAACAGAATATGCTCATCTACTTTATGAATTTAAGGCACCCATGTTACCAAAATCATACTCACCCTTTCTTCTTCTTTGCCCCTTTCTTGGTTTCCTCGCGTTCTTTTTTGCGTTGGGCTACTACCAGCTTACGGTAATCTTCAAGATCGCCATTATATGGTTTGCAGGTGCCATCGGCAACCAGCCACAGCCTATCTACCACTGAATCGACCAGATGCGGATCATGGCTTACCAGAATCACCGCGCCTTTATAATTATTGAGTGCCTGCATCAGTGCTTCGCGCGCATCCATATCCAGATGGTTGGTCGGTTCATCGAGCAGCATGATATGCGGCGCGTCAAAGCTCATCAGGCAAAAAAGCAGGCGGGCTTTTTCACCACCGGACAAATCACCAACCACAGTATCGGCTTTATGTTTATCAAAACCAAATTTGCTGAGGGCGGCGCGGATTTTTGATTCGGCAGTGCCTTTAGGCATAGCTTCGCGCATCACCTCAAACGGTGTCTGTTCAACATTTAATTCATCGGTCTGGAACTGCGCGAAATATCCCACACGCAGCTTGCTGGATTTATGGATTTGTCCAGCTAGTGGTGGCAGACGACCGGAAAGTAATTTTATAAGTGTTGATTTACCGTTACCGTTAGCACCAAGCAAAGCAATGCGGTCATCAGCATCAATCCGCAGATCCAGCTTTTTTAAAACTGGTTTGCCAGCTTCATAACCAGCTTCGACATGTTCCAGCACCAGCATAGGCGATTTTTGTTCATCTGGCTCTGGAAATTCAAACGCCGTGACGCGGTCAGCCATAACCGCATCAACAATATCCATTTTCTGTATAGCCTTCAGGCGGCTTTGCGCTTGCCTTGCTTTGCTGGCAGTCGCGCCAAACCTGTCGATGAATTTCTGCATGTGGGCTTTTTGTGCCATTTGTTTTTCATGCAGTGCCTGTTGACCCAGCAATCTTTCCGCACGTTTGCGCTCAAATTCATCATAAGTCCCAGTATACATGGTAAGTTTTTTATTTTCCAGATGCGCTATGTGGGTTACGGTCTTATTCAGAATATCGCGATCATGGCTGATGATGACCAGTGTTTCTGTAAATTTCATCAGGTAATTTTCCAGCCATACCATCGCTTCAAAATCGAGATGGTTGGTTGGTTCATCAAGCAGCAGCAAATTAGGCTGGCAGAATAATACGGCAGCGAGTGCCACGCGCATCCGCCAGCCGCCGGAAAAATCGGAGATAGGGCTGTTCTGGGCTTCTTCATTAAAACCAAGTCCGGCAAGGATGGTTGCAGCGCGGGCAGGTGCGTCATATGCGCCAATCTCTTCGAGCCTTTCGTAGATATAACCAATGCGCTCTGCATCTTCGCAGGTTTCGGCTTCGGCGAGTAAGTTTGCTCTTTCGGTATCGGTCGCCAGCAATACATCAATGACCGGCGTATCATCTTCCGGTAAATCCTGACGCACCATCCCCAGCCTTGCGCCTTTAACCATGGTTATATCGCCGGCATCGGCGTGATATTCCTCGGATACCAGTTTGAACAAAGTAGATTTTCCTGTGCCATTGGGCCCAACCAGCCCGACTTTCTGCCCAGCATTGATGCTGATGGAAGTATTATCGAGAAGAGTGCGACCAGCAATACGGAAAGTAAGGTTGTTTACGAAAAGCATAGTGATTTTATAAGATATGTTATATTTTTAAAATTGAGTGGTATATGTAGAGATTTGCAAGTTTTTGTCTATCTATTAATTGTTTTAATTAACATATTTGGCTCAATAATAATGATTTAAACCAAATGTTAATATTTATGCTCTATGGTTACAGAAAATGTTAAGTATTTTGGGAGAGTGATTTGAAACAGGTATATACAGAGTCTATTTTACTTATAGAGCGGTTGCATCGCCGTTTCCTTGATGTTGTGAAGGCGGAGCTGGACAGGCTGAAGATTGATGACGTGAACAACGTACAGACCCTGATTCTCTATAATATCAGCGGGGAACAGCTTACTATCGGCGAACTTACCAATCGTGGCTATTACCTCGGTTCAAATGTTTCCTATAACGTTAAGAAACTGGTGGAAAACGGCTATTTAGTACAGGAAAAAGCACCGCACGATAAACGCTCAACCCGCATTAAACTCTCGGAAAAAGCCGTTGATTTATGCAAAAAGATCGATGCCCTCTACCAGCGCAATATTGATGTATTATCTAAAGAAACCAGCGAGCCTGAGCTTTCCAGTCTTAATAAGACGTTGACTAGCCTAGAGAATTTCTGGACAAACTACATTAATAATATTCATAAAGTTAAGGACTAGTCATAGCAAAAACTGCTTGACTTGGAGGTGCGTGCGTCCTAGAAATGCAGCCTCTTAAACTAAAAAAATCAGAAGGTAGTATTATGTCAAGGCGTTGTTCGATTACTGGAGTAGGTTCTCAGTCAGGTAATAAAGTATCCCACTCTAACCATAAGACCCGCACGCGTTTTATGCCTAATTTGCAGCATGTTTCCCTGCGCAGTGATGTCCTTGGCACTAACATTTCCTTGCGCGTAACCGCTGCTACCTTGCGTAGCATTGAGCATAATGGTGGGTTAGATGGTTATCTGCTCAGTCATTCTGCTACCAAAATGACTCCGGAAGCGGCAAAATTAAAGCGTCAGATTAAGAAAAAAGTTCTTTCTAAAGCTGCGGCATAAAAATTGGACAGTCTTGTCTATAACGAACATATAGAAAATGAGGAAACTCATTGGTGGTTCGTTGCCAGGCGCGCAATTACTAAACATCTACTCAATCATATAAAACTTCCTAAAAACGCTAAGATATTGGATCTCGGCTGTGGCTCAGGCGGTAATTTGCCAGTGCTTGCTGGGTATGGAGAAGTATTTGGCTGCGAAATGAATGATACTGTGCGTGAGCATAGCATAAAGCGTAATATTGCGACTGTTGCTTATGGTAAGCTTCCCGATGAAATTCCCTTTGCTGACCAGAAATTTGATTTAATTGCTATGTTTGATGTGCTTGAGCATATCAAGGATGATCGCGCAGTTCTTTCTGCTGTACATGGGCGGTTATCGAGTGATGGAATATTGCTTATTACAGTTCCGGCGTTCCAGTTTCTGTTTTCACGGCATGATAAGTTGCATCATCATTTCCGCCGTTATAGTAAGAGTGAATTAAAAGAAATAGTCCAGACTGCGGGATTTAAAATAGAACGGTTGAATTACTGGAATTTCTTTTTATTCCCCGTTACCATTTTTGCAAGGATATTGGATTTGTTCGTTTCTTCCGATAAACCAGCTATTGGCAGCAAAATTCCGTCTGCGCCAATCAATAAATTTCTTACAAAATTAGCTTCGGCGGAACGTTATCTAGTTCCTTCCGTACCGCTTCCCTTTGGCGTTTCCCTGATATTAGTTGCAAGGAAAATTTAGGCGGAAATATTAGCCCTGACGAGCTTTAAAGCGAGGGTTTTTCTTGTTAATAACGTAAACACGACCCTTGCGGCGAACAACGCGGCAATCTTTATCACGTTTCTTTGCAGATTTTAATGAACTCAGAACTTTCATACAAATACCCTTCAATACCTTCAAATTAGCAGGGGCGTTTTATACCTACTTAATATTGCTTCGTCAATGGTATTGTTAGCAAATTCTGCCTTGTGGCAGTATTTTGCATATGTTTGTATAAACCGTGGGTAGTTTTTTCCCAAAAATGAGGTTTTACAATGAGTTGGTATAGGGCTTTGTAACTCGCTATAGAATGTAGCAGCAGGTAGAAAGGATAGAAAAAACCGGTAATTTTATACTTGATTGACGATTCAGGTTTGAAAGAAACACAGCCAATCATCATAACCCAGTGTATTATGAAATTAAGCATAAGATTATTAATAGTCAGCCATATCAGCCATTCAGGAAGCCAGTTTTGTGCCAGTTCAGGAGGCAAAATCCACCATAATAATGCCAGTGACCACAATATAGGAGCGGTGAGGAAGGTTAAGCTGGAGAAGCCAACGAAGAATTGAAATCCCCAGAAGCTTTTAGCACCTAGAGTTTTATATAATTTGATTGGGCTGCGCATATGCACCAGCCAGGTCTGCATGTAGCCTTTAATCCAACGGGAGCGTTGCCTTATCCATGCGTGAATTTCAGTCGGCGATTCTTCCATCGTCCATGAATCAATCATTTCCGTGCGAAATCCTCGTGCTGAAAGCCGCACGCCCAAATCGGCATCTTCAGTTACATTATAGGCATCCCATTCACCAAGTTCCTTTAAATGCGCTAGTGAAATATGGTTACTTGTGCCACCAAGTGGTAACGGGATGCCCAAACGTGAAAGCCCATGCAGCATGACAGAAAACAATGCTCTATATTCCAGAGAAAAAGATCTGGTTAGCCAGTTATAGTCAGCATTATAATAATTAAGTCGTGCTTGCAGGCACACTATATCATCTGGTCTGCTGCGGAAGGTGGCGATGGATTTTTTCAGTTGTAGCTTGTCAGGTATGTCATCGGCATCAAATACCGTAACATATTCACCACGGGCAAAACGCAGAGCATAATTACAGGCTTTTGGTTTGGTACGAAGTTTACTATAGGGAACGCGGATAATTTCAAAATTATGGTTTGGTTTTAATTTCAAAGCCATATTAAGCGTCTCATAATCATCAGCTTCCAATACCAGTTTAATATCCATTTTCTCTGGCGGATAATCTATATCTTGAATGGCGGATAGCAGATTTGCGAGGCTTTCCGCTTCTTTATACATGGGAACCAGTATTGTATAAACCGGCAGGCTGGCATCATCTAATTTATTCAGCACTTCGTCCCACTCCACCCGTCTATTTTGTTTGCAGCCTTGCGTAAAAATCAGCATTTTCACTAACATACTGACAAAATAGGAAATGCTGCAGAAGGCAACAAACAGCATGCTGCTTTGCAAAGGGAATATAGCAATCAGGCAAACTGCAATAATAAGGAATATACAGAGCAGTTTTTTAGTAACCGGTGAGGCGGTGACCATAGCTGATGATTCAGGGCTTTGTTGCCAGAGGGAGAGTTTGCTGTCTTCTTCCAGAAACCTGCCGAATACCCGCTCGATTGTAATGCGTATATCCAGAGGAGACGTGATAACGATTTCTGCATTTTCGCCAAATCTTTCCTCAATCCACCGCATGGTTTCGTCTGAGTATTCAGTTATCGCGATTATTATTTTTCCGTTTTTCAGTTTCCAGGGGATTGCCCGCAGACGGATATAATCATCTATATTAACGGTGGTAAGTAAATTATCATCAGGATGATCTTCCAGCAGATTTACAAAAGGAAGGTCGTAATGTTCAGCAAGAGCCGTGTATAATTCAAGGTAGGTCATAATGCCCTCCGAGATGATTATGTCGCCTAATCGGCTGTGGCTGTGGCTTTGTACGGAAAGCACATGTTCAAGCTGCGCATCAGACAGGAGACCGCGGGCGCGGAGAATTTCTCCTATCTGATTCATCAGAATTCCTTGCTTATGGCGAGTAAACCGCCATCACCACTACCAGTGTTACGTCCAGCGACGTTGGTGAATGCACCAACTTGCAATGAGATACTGTCATAAATTTTATACATGCCGGATATTTGCAGCTTGGTGAGGTCGTAATCATCACTTGAGGACTGGGTAAATATTGCAGAATTATTGCCTGTGACCATCCTAGTATGAAAAACCTGTGAGAGTATTTTGGTTTTATTAGTTACTGAAATTCCAGCTGTGGCAGAAAATTTTAGTTGGTCACGTGGTGTGCCTAAGCGATGCCTATAGCCGCTATCAACATTGATAAAATGATCAAGTCCTCGATATTTAAAACCATATCCGACAGCTAATGTCAGACCGGAATCAAAGTTGTTATTACCAATTTTTGGTGTATCTGTCTTATCATCCAGGCTGGGTAATTTTACCATCGGTTCCAGGGAAAATACCCAACTATCTTTTTCCAATAAACGCACCCTTGCAAAAAATTCGCTGTCGCCAATTCCCCAGTTGATATCCCCATTCTGTGAAGCTCTCTCCACAAACAGATTTGCGCCAATGGTGAGCCAATCCCTGAGACCATATTCTATATATGGATTTAATTCATATTTAGCATAGCTGTTTATTGGTTGTGTGTTTCCAGAATTATCGAAATATTTATCAGTGGAATAATAGGAAAAATTCTGGATTAGCAATCCTTTCCCCTGACTTTTAGTCCATGCTCCGGCATAGGAAAAATTGGGCAACAGACACAAAGTAAAGACAATCAACTTTATTTTGTGCAGATTGTTAACCAACATCTTGCTAGTAATCTTTCCAAGAAAAAATATTAGAATTAATAACGTGCCATACTTTGGTTGATAATATTTCAGGAATATAATTTTCTAAAAAATTCCCTTTTCGATATACTATAATATTTTATCGGTGTCTATTTCTTAATAGAAACTCATTCTGACTAATAATTTTACACATGCCTTGTGTTAATCATCATACCAGCGTAGTCAGGAATGACATGCAGTATGTATGAAATTTATTCAGAAGGTGATTTACCGAAAGATAACAACGTGCAAGAGCTAAATGATAAATGCTCTAATGAATTTTCTGTTCAATATCAGAAATTGCAGATTTTATAAACTCGTCCTGTGGCATTTTGTTTGCCTGTCCCTTAATTACAGTTCTTGCGGTGTCCAGCGCCATATTCACAATGCGACTACGCACATCAGCGATAGCAGCAGCTTCTTCCTGCGCAATTTTGTCAGTAGCCTGTTTAATACGGGAATCAAGGACATTTTTTATCTCGGCTTGTGCGTGCAGGCTATTTGTCTCAGCATCGGCACGGGCTTTAGCCAGAATGTTTTCTGCTTCTTTAGAAAATTCAGCCTGCTTCTGTTTGTAAAGAGCAAGAGTTTCTTCCGCTTCTATCCTAAGACTACGAGCTGCTTCCAGCTCTTGTTTTATCTGCGCTGACCTTTTATCCAGAACAGAAAAAAGTAACGATGTGATTTTTTTAGCTGACAGGAAAACAAACAGCACAAAAGATACAGCTACCCAGAATTTTGGCTCAGAAAAATCAAACATTTGTTTTTCCTTCTGATAATTTTGCAGAGGAGAAAGCCTTCTCAAGTTGTTCAGGGTTTGGAGAATGGTTCGTCAGCTTTTCCACAATAAGAGAGGAAAATTCAAGGGTAAACGGCATTAATGAGTCCATTATTTCCTTCTTTTTACTGGAGATGACGGTAATGGCGTTAGCGGATTGAACAGCCATCTGAGCATCAAGAGCTTTGGTTGCTTCTTCTGCCCTTGCTTTATTGGCGACTTCTGCCTCGGTCATTAAAACCCTCGCTGATTCGCGAGATTTTGCCAAGGTTTCTTCATAGGAAAGCTTGGCTTGCTCGGCACTTGTTTTAAATTCCTGTGCAGCATTCAGATCGCCTTCTATTGTGCTTTTGCGAGTGGCAATAACACCTTGGAGAGGCGGTAATATAATTCGCGACAGCAGCATATATAAAATGGTAAAGCATACGAACAGCCAGAATAGCTGGGATGCGAACCATGTAGGATCTAATTGCGGCACAGGAAATACCTTACTAAACTAAATAAATTAACCTTTAATGATGAACACTACTACGAACGCAAGTAGTCCCATTAATTCCGCGAAAGCTGCACCAATAAATGCAGGAACCATCAATTGTGATTTTGCGGATGGGTTACGTGCTATACCCTGAAGCAGTGCAGAAAAAATATTTCCTACCCCGATAGCAGCTCCCAAAAATCCAAGAGCGCAAAGCCCCATACCAATAAATTTCAATCCATCAGCAACTGTACTTACTTCCATAGTTATTATCCTTTTAGGTTTAGTAGGTTAAAAAAATTAATGTAAATGAAGCGCATCATTAAGATAAACGCAAGCAAGAAGTGTAAAAATATATGCTTGGATTATAGCAATGCCAAATTCAAAGGCGGTGAGGAGGAATAACAAGGTAAACATACCGCCACCACCAAGTATATTGCTTACCAAGCCATCGCCAAGAATACCAAAAGTAACCACAAGTGTAGCCAAAACTTTAAGGGTTATATGTCCGGCAGTCATGTTTGCAGCAAGACGGATAGAGAGACTGGCTGGTCTTGCTAAATAAGAAACTAATTCTATAGGTATAACAAGCCATGCTATCCACCAAGGTGTACCTTCCGGCAAAAAGAATTTTAAAAACTTAACAGGTCCATTTTTAAGGATTGCAACCAAGGTAACACCAACAAACACAAAAGCTGCCATAGCAAAAGTTACAATAATATGGCTGGTGACAGCGAATGATGAGGGAATCATGCCCATCAGATTGCAAAACAAGATAAATATAAACAATGTGAAGATAAACGAAAAATATGGCAATGCCTCTTTTCCCGCCACTTCCTTCAATGTATCATCTATAAAATCTACTAAAATCTCTGCTGAACTTTGCAGACGATTTGGGACTAATGAGAGTTTGCGTGAAGCTGGAAGGAGGAAAGCGACAATCGCGACAACAGTTAGCACCATCCACAGCGCGGCATTGGTAAAACTAACATCATACCCTAAAACATGTATAGGATTAGAATGCAGTGGGATGACCTCAAATTGTGCAAGTGGACTATGTGCCGCGTGTTCTTCACTCATATTTTTTCGTTGTCTTCTTGTTGTTCATTCATTTTTTTATCTATTAATTCCGCACTTCTCATCATATTCCTAACACCAGCTGCTACCCCAATAAAAAGCCCTGTTATAACACACCAAGGGCTTGTATCAAGCCAGTCATCAATTAAGTATCCAAAGCCAACACCAACTAAAACTCCAGATGCCAAGTCAATTATAAGGCGTACAGCTTGTGACATGTCGGCTGAGCTAGATATATCTGAAGCTACCTGTTCGGGTTTTTTTATTTTATCAATTTTCGCCTGCAACTTATCCAGTGAGGGCAGACGACCATTGTTTTTCATAAAAAAACCATACTATACAGCAGCTTCAAAGTAGGCAAGCAAACTATGACCGCGGGCAATCTATGAATATATATAGATTATGTCAAGAATAGACTTGCATATTAGAAAGTTATTTTTTCTCAAGCTTTGAATCAATAAATTTAGAAAGAGCATTAAGTGTGATTTCACCATTATAAGCTTCACCAGCAATGAAGAAATAAGGGGTATGCGGTATTTTAAGGTCATTAACAGCTTGCATTTTGCCTTTCAGAACCTTCGTTTCGCGGGTTGTATCGCTCAGGCAAGTGCTGAATTGCTCTTTGCTGACACCGCCAACACTAGCTATTGTTTCCAGAGCGGATTGCCAGTTGCCGTCAAACGCCCACTTAGTCTGAGCATCAAATAACACCTTGTTAAACAAATAATATTTCTCTGTGCCTTGTTCACCCATGCAATCTACCAACATAGCACCCCTTAGAGCTGGCTCATTGAGCGGATATTGCCGTAATATATAACGTATCTTACCGTTATCTATATATTTTTTATGTATATCCGGCATTATCGAGTTGTAAAAATGTGCGCAATGCGGGCAGGAAAGTGAAGCATACTCAATCATTATAACCTTAGCATCCTTATTGCCCAGAACATAGTCAGAAGGAAGTGGCGCATCACTGATGATTGGGTTTCCTATAATTCCTTCAGGACGTGCAGGGTTTTTATTCATTCCGTCAGCAATACCAGTGGTAGGAACAGCTGGTGTTGCCGAACTTTCAGCGGAAAAAACAACTCCGGGAAATAGTAATGAAATTGCAATAACAGAAGAAATAAATGTTTTTTTCATAAAACCTCCAATATAAAATAATAAAATTAATAACGGCATTATCATTTTATTTTATACCTTGTGCAACAGTAAAAATGTTAAATATATTTTAGTAGTTAACTAACAAAATGATTGCATCATTTTGACGCTGCCTAAGGAGCGGACCAGAAGGGCGACGAAGTCAGTATCGCGCTTTCGGCTTGCGATTTTCAAGCTGATTAAGCAATTACATGCTTAATCAGCTATAATCCAGACAGAGTTTTAGCTATATTTGTTAATGCAGCTCTAAGCTCACTATCCTCTATTTCTTCAACTATTTCACAGCATTCCGCTGGAAGAGTATTTTGCCTTACAACTGGCGATTCTTTTTCTATCTCCACTGTATAGCTATGGGTTATGGCAATTCGAGTTACTGCTTTATAGCCAAAATAAATTGCTATCCGGTCAATAATCACCGGTTGTAGATGTTGAAGTTCGGTAGCAAAGCCGTTTTCCACGGCAATACTCAGAGTACCATCGGTCTTTTTATTGGCAGGGAATGACAGTTTTTCAGCTATGCAATGGTCGGCGAGTTTTTTGCCAACAATGGATTCCCATTCGCTTACAATTTTTGTACCAGCCAGCCCTTGCTTTTTAAAAACAGGTCTTGTAATCGGCTCGATACATTGCGACAGAGTCTTTGGAAACATTGAATGTCGTCTGTAACCATGATGTTTTACATCTTTACTCATGCGCCTACACTTTCGCTGGATAAGACGCGTTCCAGCAATTCGCGGATTGGTCTGTAACTCTTTCTGTGATACGGAGTAACTCCATATTTCATAAGTGCGTCCTGATGTTGTTTTGTACCATAGCCGGCGTTTCTTTCCCAGCCATATTCACTGTGAATTTCCGCCAGCTCACACATCATCCGGTCGCGGGTTACTTTGGCGATTATACTGGCAGCAGCGATAGAAAGGCTTTTTGAGTCACCGCCAATAACAGCCCGCGTTTTAAACGGAAGGGCAGGTGGCTGATTTCCATCAACCAGCACAAGGTCTATTTCATTTTTACCGAGCATTGTCACTGCGCGCTGCATTGCCAGTTTCGTTGCTCCCAGAATATTCAGTGCGTCAATTTCTTCCACTGTACTGACACCAATGCCAACAATCGAATTTTCCAGAATTTTTTCGTATAAATATTCGCGTTTCGCACCGGTAAGTTTTTTTGAATCGTGAATGCCAACAGGAATAGATTTCTGGTTAAGTATAACAGCACCGGCTACAACTGCTCCTGCCCATGGACCTCTGCCGGCTTCATCCACTCCGGCTACAATACCACCAGTCTCTATTTCCAACGATAGGTCTGGCAGGTTACCAGGCACGCAGGCGTTTCCCTGAATCAGCAACAGAAGTTGCAACAGGCTGATAGGTTGGCCATTTGCCTTGCAGTAGGGCTGTCACTGACCTGCTTTGTTTTCCATTTAGCTCTAAATAAATCCAATAGTTTGTCATAACCTGCAAAATATGAGTTCTGGTTTCAGAGTAAGGAATGCTTTCTATAAATAGCAGCGGGTCATCGTTATAATTAATATTCTTTTGCCATTCTTTGAGCCTTTTTGGACCGGCATTATAAGCAGCAAGCATATATAGCAGATTGCCATCCACCAGACTATTATTGAGTAGATGCTCAACATAACGCTCACCGAGCGTCAGGTTTAGGATAGGTTCTCTAAAATTCTCAGGACTGCTTGCGACATTCGATATTTGCACATGCATCTTTTTTGCAGTTTGTGGCATTAATTGCATTAGACCGAGCGCGCCGACAGGGCTGGTAGCAGAAGAATGAAATCCTGATTCCTGACGGATAAGTGCGTAAAGCAGATCTGGCTCAAGATTAAAGCCGCCATTTGGCTGCCATTTCGGGATTGGATATTTCAGAAAATCCAGCTTGCGATCCGCGGTTTCCAGTTGCTTTGCCATGCTTATCTGTACAGAAGCCAGACCAAGCTTATCTGCTAACGAAAGGAGAAACCATTTTTCCTGCTTGTTTGCCGATGGGAAGAGCATTCGTATTTGTGCTTCTGCCCGTTCATTCAGCCCGTATTCTGCTAATGCTACAATTCTTTGTATCTTTTCCTTGTTCAGGTATTTCTTTATTTCAGAAGTATTCTGGGTAATATTTTCTGTATCAAGTTCCAGTGATTTATTTAATTTTTTGCGCGCAAGTATTCCATAAAACACACGTGGATTGCTTGCTGCTCTGGAAAGATAATTGCCCGCTTTATCCTTATCTCCTGATTCAAGAAAAGTACGGTAAGCCCAGAAATTAGCTGCGGAATATTGCCAATCTGAGAGGTTCTTTTGTTTGTCTGCCAAGGCAGAGAAATAATTGGTCGCTTCATGTTTTTTATTTGCCCGCCATGCTTCTATTCCAGCAATCCATAATTTCTTGGCAGCAACATTGTCATCGAAACGAATATCTTCTGAATTGCCATCGCCGTACCCTTGTAACTTTGATGATTTTTGTGTTTCCGGGATGTTAGAAAAAACGTCAGGGTATTTGCTTTTTGCCAGTTCAATAATCTCATTGCTTGCTAAATGATCTGAATAGTTTTTCAGCCATACTATTATTTCTGCTGACGAGGTGTCATAAGCAGGATCAAGATAGCGTTCTGCCAGCACATCTCCCAGCAATATTCTATCGGAAAGTTTGGTTATATTAGCATTTGCCAGATCCCAATTTGCCGATTTTTGTGCACGGAATATCTGTTTATATAATTCTTTGTCTGATTCAAAAAATGTCTGTTTAGATGTAGCACCACCATTACCGGCTACAGCGTGTGTAGTCGATTGGGCTTGCCCCTGAAATTCCTGCGGTGTGGTATTTATCAAAAATCCCGCAATCAAAAACAAGGTAATGCACAGCGTTGTGATAAAAAATACGAACTGGTTTTTTTTATCAAGCCACAGGCAATATTTTCCATTTCCAGCCATAAGGGCGCAGACCATATAGGAAAATTTTTTGAATTGCAAGTTTCTGGGGATTGTTTATAAAATATATATGAAATATAATATGTTACATGATATATTATCTGGAATTATTCTGCCAGAAAATGTTTGATCATGAGAAGATCCTGCCATGCTTGTTTTTTATATAAAGGTTGGCGAAGTAGATAGGATGGATGATATATAATGGCAGTTTTTAGCGGTGAGTCGATATAAGGGTTGCTATATTCATATAACTTTCCTCTGAGTCGTGAAATGGAGAGGTCTTTTTTAAGCAGCACATTAGTTGCCGTTCCTCCTGACAGAATCAATAGCTTAGGAGCAACCAGAGCGATATGTTTTTCAACAAAAGGCAGGCAGGTGTTTACCTCCATCTCATTTGGTTGGCGGTTGCCGGGAGGTCTCCAGAAAATAGTGTTGGAGATGTAAACATTAGTCCGGTCAAGCCCTATGCTTAACAGCATTTTATCGAGTAATTGCCCGCTCGCACCGCAAAATGGAATGCCTTGAATATCCTCCTGCGCGTCCGGAGCTTCACCAATCAACATTATTTTTGCCTGTGAATTACCATCGGCAAACACAGTTTTTGTTGCAGTTTTCTTGAGTGCGCAACCATCAAATTTTCTTACGGCTTCTTCCAATTCGGCGATGGTTTTGCAGGCATCGGCAAGTTCCCTTGCAACCATATTTGCCGATGATGGTGAGAGGTGCAAGGGTGTTTTTTCCGGGGTTTTTATTACGGTAGTGACTTTTGCATTACCAGAAACGGTTATATCATGGACAGGCGAGGGGGCTACAATGTTGAGGGTAGGCTTGAGCGCGAAATAATTGGTTGGGCTTTCATCTATAGCCTCATCGACTCCGGCAGCTAACTGCCATTCCAGAAGTGCTTTATTGCTCATTTCGCCATCTTATGTGATTGGCACAGTATTTGCTACCATATTTGTTATTTAACTTAATTTATTAATTATATTTGATAATAAATGGTATAGTTTATGACTTTGAACAGCACATTCGGCATAGGTGTCAGCGGGTTACTCGCGCAAAGCACCAAGATCGGTTCGATTTCTGATAACATAGCTAATGTGAATACGGTTGGCTATAAAGGCTTCACTACGGATTTTCTGGCGTTGGTGCAAAATGCATCGACGCAGGTTTCTGACTACTATTATGGCGCGAGATCCACCGTCCGCCAGAATAATACACAGCAGGGTGAAATTTCCGGAAGTGATAGGGCAACAGATGTTGCGATTAATGGCAATGGATTCTTTATTGTGACTCCCAACACTGTTGCCGGAAGTGATCTTATGTACACGCGTGCCGGCACTTTCTCTCCGGATAAAGATGGTAACCTGCGTAACAGTGCTGGTTTTTACCTGCAGGGCTGGCCGCTCGATTCTACAGGTGCTTTGCCAGCGGCATTACAGGGCGGAAATCATGGAATTGATACCGCAATCTCCAGTTTGCAGCTGGTGAATGTAGCCACCACTGATAGCACTTCTGTTCCTACGGGCAATATTACAGTAAAGGCAAATCTTGATGCCGATCAAACCCTCTATAATCCAACCGGGCAGATTGCTTTTACCGCTAACCCAACCGCCGGTGATACAGTCACCATTAATGGTGTAACCTGGACATTCGTCGCTGCTGGAGCGACTGGTACACAAGTCAATATAGGCACTAACCTTGATTTTACACTGAGGAATCTTGTTGATAGCCTGAATGTTTCCACTAATCCGGCGATAACTCCCGGCACCTATTCCAATTATAACGGTCATACTCTCAAGGTGGTTTATGATAGTATGAATGGAAATGCAGCGACTTTCACGCTTGCTTCGAGCAGCGTAAATGGTACGCCGACACAGCTGCTTATATATGATCCGGCGGTTTCTGCCAGCAATATGACCAGTGGGGCTATACAGTCACATTTTAACCGCTCTGTAGATATTGTTGATAATAATGGATTAAAACATTCGGTAAATATGAATTTCCTGAAAACTGCGGTAAACACTTGGGCAGTAGAGCTTAGTGCTATCCCTGCCACGGATGTTACCATAGCAGGTGGTCAGATAGCTTCGGGCACTCTGACATTCAATGGTGAGGGAAGTTTGGCAAGTATCAGCCCATCACTTTCAGCTCCAATAACTTTTCCATGGACGAGTACCGGAACAACTCCTGCCAATGCAACAACACCAACTACTAACAATACTGTTACCTTCAACTGGGGAACGGCTGGTCAGATTTTTGGCACGCCAGGCGCGACTGTGATTGGTAGAACCGATGGCATGCGTCAACTTGCCGCTAATTATATAGTTGATTCACTTAATCAGGATGGACACGCTGCCGGTACTTTGCAGAAGGTGGAAATCAGTGATGATGGAATTGTGAAAGCTTATTACAATAATGGTGTCAGCCAGTCGATATATGTCATACCGCTGGCAAAATTTAATAATCCCGATGGTCTGCAGAATATTTCAGGAACCGCTTATCTCAATTCCGATGATGCCGGGATAATTAATTATTTCTCGTCAGGGCAAAGCGGTGTCGGGGTTATTCTTTCCAGTTCTTTGGAAAATTCAAACGTTGAACTGGCTTCACAACTCACTGATATTATCATAGCCCAGCGCGCCTATCAGTCCAACACCAAAACTGTCAGCACGGCTGATGACATGCTAAAAACAGTCACCGACATGCTGAGATAATCTGGTGTTTTTTTATTTTTATCATTTCCATTAGTCTTATCCAGATGTTAGAATAAGCGTATGACCGATAGCGATTCAATGGAATATGACGTGGTTATAGTCGGGGCAGGGGCTGCTGGCTTGTCTGCTGCTATCCGCCTTAAGCAGGTTTCACCGGAAATAAGCGTTTGCGTGCTGGAAAAAGGCTCTGAGGTTGGGGCGCATATAATTTCTGGCTGTGTTCTTGAGCCTCGCGCCTTAAATGAGCTGATTCCTGACTGGAAGGAGAAGGGCGCACCGCTTAACACCTCAGTTACCAGCGACAAATTCCTTTTCCTGACCAGAAATAAGGCTTTACCTTTGCCAACCCCGCCTTCCATGAATAATCATGGAAATTACATAATAAGCCTTGGTAATTTTTGTAAGTGGCTGGCGGTGCAGGCGGAAAATCTTGGCGTACAGATTTTTTCCGGATTTCCGGCTGCTGAATTACTCATGGAAAATGACAGGGTCGCTGGCGTTATAACCGGTGAATTTGGCATTGGCAAAGACGGCAACAAAAAATCATCCTACCAAGCTGGAGTTACGATAAAAGGTAAATATACTTTGTTTGCTGAAGGTTGCCGTGGTTCGCTTTCGCAGAAGCTTATGGAAAAATTTAACCTGCGCGCGGAAAGCTCGCCACAGACATATGGCATTGGCATCAAGGAAATCTGGGAAGTGCTACCTGAAAAACATAAAACAGGTAGCGTAATCCATAGTGTTGGTTGGCCCATGTTGCTGGAAACTTATGGCGGTTCATTTCTTTATCATATGGATAATAACAAGGTGGCGGTTGGATTCGTGGTGGGGCTTGATTATAAAAACCCATATATTGATCCATTCTCCGAATTCCAGAGATTCAAAACCCATCCTGCCATTTCTTCGGTATTTGCAGGAGGCAGGCGCATCAGCTATGGCGCACGCGCCTTGAATGAAGGTGGATTGCAGTCAATACCAAAGCTCACTTTTTCTGGCGGTGCTTTGATTGGTGATGCTGCTGGATTTCTAAATGTTCCCAAAATAAAAGGAACACACACCTCTATGAAATCGGCAATGCTGGCTGCTGAAGCGTTAGCTTCTGCCTTGGCAGGTGGAGGTGATATTGCTTTTGATGGTTATACCAAAGCTTTAAAAGAAAGTTGGGTGTATGAAGAGTTATATAAAGTAAGAAATATCAGACCGGCTTTCCGCTTTGGCTTGCTTGCTGGGCTTTTATATGCCGCCTTGGATACATATATATTACGTGGCAAAGCACCTTGGACATTTAAAAATCATGCGGATCACAAGCAACTCTGCGAAGCTAAGTTTTACCGGAAGATTGCTTATCCTAAACCGGATGGAAAAATTTCTTTCGACAAACTATCTTCAGTTTTTCTTTCTAGCACCAACCATGAAGAAGATCAGCCCTCGCATTTGACACTTAAAGATAACAACGTTCCGGTGAATATAAATCTGGCTCTATATGCTGCGCCTGAACAACGTTATTGTCCGGCGGGAGTTTATGAGATTATAGAAGAGGCAGGTGCGCCCAAGCTGCAGATAAACGCGCAGAACTGTGTGCATTGTAAAACCTGCGACATTAAAGACCCAACGCAGAATATTGTTTGGAAAACGCCGGAAGGTGGTGGTGGTCCTAATTACTCAGGGATGTAGATGCCTTTTCACAATGCCGAGCATGTGCTTTGATACTTATACTCATTCCAACTGAAGAGTTGGGATGGGTATGTGAAAATCGAGACCGAAAGTCCGATTTTCCGCCGCGTAGCGGGCGTACTCACTTCAAGAATTCCCAATTCTTGAAGTGCAAAAGGTATAGTTCGGAATTTTATTGTTTTTTTTAAGATTTATGACTAAAATTACAGACTATTTTGCAATAACACAAGGTATCTAAATGTTGCCTTCCTCCTACAAAACCAATAACGGTTGGTTCATGGCAGTCGCGTGAGTCAGAAACACATATCAGTTACTTCCAAATGTCTGGGGCATAGGGCTGCTTTCACTCTCGTAGAGTTAAGTATAGTTTTGGTTGTTATAGGCTTGATTGTTGGCGGTATTCTAATGGGAAAAACTCTTATACAACAGGCTGAAATTAGAGCCGCCGCTTCACAGCTTCAGAAAATGGAAACTTCCTACAATGCTTTTCGCCTTAAATATAACTGTATCGTTGGGGACTGTGCGAATGCGACAGATTTTTTTGGGATAGATTATGTAGTGGCTTCAGGAAGTTGCACTTTGCCGAATGGTAGGGGTAATGGAAATAACAACGGGTTAATTGATAATGGTGGTGCTGCTGGTTGGTTTTGTGAAAGTATGCAGGGAGCAAAAAGTCTTGAATTGTCTAACTTGCTACCAACTTCAATTGTTACTCCATGCTGGTCAAACTCATCTATTTTTAAAGGAGTAAATGATGGGTGCGCTTATTTCTATAATGATGATTTGAATGGAAGTGTAACTCTGATAAAGCAGAATACTATATCTTGGTTCACTATAGCTGGAGGTGGATATACAGGACCAACTCTAAGCCCTGTACAAGCCCGCCTGATAGATGAAAAAATAGACAATGGAACACCAACTACGGGGAAATTTAGAGGCTTAGATGCTGCTAATAAATCTAGTGGGACTTCTACAATAGTCGTCAATTCCTGCGTAACCTCAGGAGTCTATAACCTGAACGAAGACTACACATGTCGGGCGTTGTATTATTTTAAATAGCCCTCATAGCTATAGTTCTGGAGAAAATACTAAATGTTCTTATAAGGTATTGGAAGACCAGTTACCTTGTTTAAGGCAAGTGTACCATCTTCAAATGCTGCCGCTATGTAACGACCAACGCCACTTTTGATAAAAAGTACGGGTTTTACGGTTTTTCCATTGTGTTTGCGCAGTGCTGTTACCTTACCACGCGATTCCGGGTTATTCTTACTGACTTTACCGCTCATAAAATACTCTCTTTCGTATCAAAATAGTGTTTTAAATTAGGTGGGGATTCTAGTAATATACGCAAAAGGTGCAAGTGTTTTTATTGCGTAAATATATTTGCTGCGTAAATCAAGCCCTATTTTGAGGTAAAAATACATTAATATGTTGAAAAATAAATCATTATTGGCGGTATTAATATTTGCCGCAGTTGCTTCGGTTGGGAATGGATATGTGGCATTTGCTGAAAATGATACTTCCAGTATTGCTCTAAACGATGATCCGCAGGAAAAAAAGGTAGAAACTCAAACTCTGGAAAACAGCGATAATGAGCCCAGTGAAGTTGGTGTTTCTGGCAGTTATTTATCAAGCCTATTCTCGCGTTCCAATGGCGATATTGAAAGTGCTATAAAATCCCTGAAGACAGTTTACCATAAAAACCCGCAGGATACGGATGTTGCTAATCAGTTGATGGGGCTTTATTTGCTGGCTGGACATATAGATAAGGCTATGGAAATTGCCACACATGTTTATAAAAATAATAATAATAAAGATCCAATCTCTGCCTTGATGCTTAGTTTGAAGTCTATAAAAAATAATGATGTAGACGGAGCTGCCCGTATCTTGGACAAATTATCGGAGGAAGAGAGTGGGCAGCTATGGCTTCCTCTTATTTCCGCATGGTTGGATATTGAAAAGAATCAACTGAAAAAACCGTTGATGATGGAAGAATTAAGTGCTGAAGTTGGCAGGGCTGCCCCTGTTGTCAGCTATCATCTGGCACTTATCAATGCGCAAGCTGGCTTTACCAAAGCAGCGATAGAGAATTTTAAATATTCTGTGGAAGACCAGTCTAATCCACCAGCGCGGGTTATGGATAGGTTAAAGAAATTCTATGCAAAGAATAATTCTCCTGAAGGGCTAAAGCCTATTGTTACAAAATATCGTGAACCAGAAGGTAATCTACCGGAAATGAATCTGGAAGAAATTAATAACATGCAGGCTGGGGCTGCTGAAATTCTTCTTACCATGGGTTCTTTGATGCTGGCGGCGGATGTTACTCAGGATGCTACTTTATATCTGCAATTGGCTCTTTATTTAAAACCGGAGATGGATGTTGCCATAGTTACTTTGGCACAGGCTTACAGTGAGCTTCAGCAATATGGCATAGCTAATGAATTGCTTGCTAAAATCCAAGCAAATAATCCGCTATATAATGATGCTCAGCTCTATATCGCTATAAATCTTGGACGTTTGCATAAAATTGAGGAGTCTGTTGCTAAGCTTGATAGTTTAATATCAGCGTTTCCAAATAATACGGATGCTTATATAGCAAAGGGTGATTTGCTCAGGACGCAGGAAAATTATGCTGATGCTATCAAGGTTTATGATGCAGCTCTTGGAGTTGTAAAGGAAAAGAAAGCGCGGCATTGGCCAATATATTTTGCTCTTGGTATCTGTTATGACAAGATAGGAAATTGGGTCGAGGCCGAAAACAAGCTACGATATTCTATGAAATTAAGTCCTGACCAGCCCGATGTTTTGAATTATCTTGGCTATAGTTTTTTAATACGCGGTGAGAATTTTGCCGAAGCCCGCATGCTGATTGAAAAGGCAATAGCTAAACGCCCTTCCGACCCGCAGATTATGGATAGTATGGGGTTGGCGTTGTATCTGGCTGGGGATTACAAACAGGCGGCTATGTATCTGGAAAGAGCGGTTTCCTTGCTTCCTGCCGATGTTACGGTTAATGAACATCTGGGCGATTTATACTGGCGGATGGGACGTAAGAATGAAGCAAGATTCCAGTGGGACAGATCACTAACTTATAGCAAGGAAGATTCTGTTATTCAGGAAATTAAAGAAAAAATAAAATATGGTCTGCCTGAGAAAACCATAGCAGTCACAGATAAAAATCAGATAAATGTCATAAAAAAAACAAATATTGTAGAAAAACAGGATAATGTAGATCCTGCAAATGCTACGGTTACTGAATAACGTGCAGTCTTTGTTAAAACATGCTTCGGCAAAAATAAATTTATTTCTGCGTGTGGTTGGCAGACGTAATGATGGGTATCATTTACTCGAAAGTCTTGTGGTTTTCACTGAATATGGCGATGAAATTTTTGTTCAGGAAGATGATGAATTGTATCTTGAAGTTCGTGGTGAATTTGCAAGCGGGCTTTCCGGTTTTTCAAAAGAAAATAATCTGGTGTGGAAAGCGGCAACTGCACTTAAAGATTATGCACTGAAAGCTAATGGCAGAAATTGTGGCGCGAAAATTATCCTGACCAAAAATTTACCCATAGCTTCAGGAATAGGTGGTGGTTCAGCTGATGCTGCTGCAACGATTCATGCCTTATGTGAGTTATGGAATATAGATATTCCACATGAAGATTTACTCGAAATTTCCTTGAAACTGGGAAGTGATGTTCCAGTTTGCTTACAAGGAAAACCAGCTTTAATGCGTGGTATTGGCGAGGACATAACGGAGATTGAACTGTTACACAAACCATATATGGTGTTGGTGAATCCCAATATTCCGCTTGCAACTGCAGAAGTGTTCCGTGATTTTGCTAAATCTTATGACTCTTCGTCACATAACATAAAAAATTCAGATATAGTCAGTATTGATAATATTATAAGAGAAAAATACTATGTTAATGATCTGGAGAATGCGGCAGTTGGCAGACTTCCTGTTATTGGTGAAATAATAAAATCGCTAAGAAGCACGGATGGATGTTTATTGGCAGGAATGTCGGGCAGTGGCGCAACCTGTTTTGCCTTATATCATGAGAAAAAATATGCAGATAAGGCTGCTGAAGATTTGCAGAAAATATATAAAAACGCATGGTGCGTTAGTACGCGTATAAAATAACTATCTCATTCTGTATAATAATTATACAGAATGAGTATGAAAATCGAGTCCGAAAGACCGATTTTCCGCTGCGAAGCGAGCGTATCTTAAAATAATAACTATAGATAAATGGTTGGCTTATGGCAAAACACAATAAATTACGTTATCAGGTAAAAGAAAAAACAAAAGTAACTATCATTTTGACTGGGGTGGTTTTTTTGCAATATGTTGATGATGAAGAAGCACTGCAGGCAAAAAAAGGTGACTTGTTGGTTTATCCCTATGATGAAGCGTTGAATACCACGCGTCAGGGAGAATATGAAGCTACAGGTTTTTCTGGATATTTCAAAGTGGACGTTGCTGATGGAAAAACATGGCAGCCGCTGCTTCTCGGTGAAATTTTTAAAAATAATGAGCAGTATTTTTCTAAAACCGAACGTCCGATTGATACTTATAATTTATGCGCGGAAACTTTACGCGATCTTGCCGGTTCAACAATTGTCCGCACTTATCGTGAGCATTATGAGCTTGATGTTTAGATATAGTTGATTAAGCATGTAATTGCTTAATCAACTATGAAAATCGCAAGCCGAAAGCGCGATTTTTCGCGCCGTAGGCAGCGTCAGAATGATGCAATCATTTTGTTAGTTAACTATAATATACTCTTTCACCGTATGACCATGATTTAGTGGTCCGTGTCCATTTCCAATATCGGGCGCGGTTTTTATTGCTTCCAACACATATTTCCTTGCTCGGGTTACAGCATCAATAAGCCTCATTTTTTGTGCTATTCCTGTAGCTATTGCCGATGCCAGCGCGCAACCTGTTCCATGAGTATTTTTGCTACCCACGCGTGGTTGTTCAAAAACAGTTTCACCATCTGCAGTGAGCAGTAAATCAGTGACGATTTCACCTTCAAGATGCCCGCCTTTCAGCAATACTGATTTACAGCCAAGAGAAAGGATTTTTTTAGCAGCATTGCGCATGTCATCCACATTTTTAATAGTTATCCCCGATAAATATTCTGCTTCGGGAATATTGGGAGTTATTATTTCCGCTCTCGGAATAAGATGAGTCTTTAAGGTAGCAAGAGCTTTTTGTTCAAGCAGTGCAGCTCCTCCCTTGGCAAACATAACTGGATCAAGCACTAGTGGAATATGCGGATATTCTGATATTATATCCGCAATGGCGTGAATTACACTTTCTTTGCTTAGCATTCCAGTTTTAAGTACATCCGCTCCTATATCATCCAGCACCAGCTTTATTTGCTGGATAATAAATTCTTCGGGAACGTCATGGATTCCAAATACGCCAAGCGTATTTTGTGCGGTGAGTGCTGTGATTGCTGTTGCTGCGTATCCGCCAAGGCAGGTGACGGTTTTAATATCGCCCTGAACGCCCGCACCGCCGCCAGAGTCAGAGCCAGCTATGATTAGGACGCGAGCATCTGGGTTTTGTTTACTTCCTGACATAATGAATCAACAATATTTTCTATCTCATTTTGGTTTTCACCTTCCGCCATAATACGGATAAGCGGTTCTGTTCCAGATTCGCGGATAAATATTCTGCCTCTATTACCAAGAGTCGCAGAAGCCTTATTTATTTCTTGTTGGACAGTTTGGTTTTCTAGCGGTGATGTTCCACCATATTTTACGTTCTTGAGTAGTTGTGGCATAGGTTTGAACAATGTGCTGTGCTTGCTTAATTTGCCTCCTGCTTCACGTAGGTAAGCCAGAATCTGCAGCGCAGCTATTATCCCGTCACCAGTAGTACTATAATCACTAAGTATAATGTGACCTGATTGCTCGCCCCCCAGATTAAAATTATGCTCACGCATATGCTCAACCACGTAGCGGTCGCCAACATTAGTGCGTATCAGGTTAAGTCCAATGTTTTTCAAATATTTTTCCAGCCCCATATTGGACATTTGTGTAGCTACAATACCGTTGCCGCGTAGTTTCCCGCTCTTATGCAAGTTGGTTGCTATGATTGCCATCAGCTGATCACCATCGGCAATTTTTCCATTTTCATCGCAGATAATCAGTCGGTCAGCATCACCATCAAGAGCGATTCCTATATCCGCTTTTTCGCGTACTACCATTTCGCATAGTTTTTGCGGTGAGGTCGAGCCACAATTATCATTTATATTAAAACCATCTGGTTGAACGCCAATAGGTATTATTTTCGCGCCTAATTCTTGTAAAATCATGGGCGCGACATGATAAGCTGCGCCGTTAGCACAATCCACCACTATTTTCATGCCATCAAGGGTAAGATTCTTAGGGAAAGTGCTTTTCGCATGTTCAATATAACGTCCAGCAGCATCATCCAAGCGTCTAGCGCGCCCTAATTTATCTGGGCTTACGCGGGCATCAAAACGGTTCTCAGAGATGAGTGTTTCAATCGCATTTTCAACCTCATCAGAGAGCTTATAGCCATCTGGACCAAAAAGTTTTATACCATTATCGTGATATGGATTATGGGAAGCGGAAATCATCACTCCCAAATCAGCGCGTAATGATTTTACCAGCATGGCGACCGCAGGGGTCGGCATTGGCCCGACCAGAACCACATCCATTCCAACCGCAATAAAACCAGCAGTGAGAGCTGGTTCAATCAGATACCCTGAAAGCCGTGTGTCTTTGGCGATAACTACGCGGTGGCGATGTTCCCCGCGTAAGAACTGCTGTCCTGCCGCCATTCCAACCTTCAGGGCAACATCAGCTGTCATCGGGTGAGTATTTGCCGTTCCTCGTATTCCGTCTGTACCGAATAGTTTCATAGATTATGCCGATGCGCTACTTTCATCACTTTTTTTTGTGCGTGAAGAAGGTAAAGAGGATTTTGTAACTATTTTTTTCTCTATCTCAACACGTTTAATTGCTTCACCATTTATCAAACCGCGTATCTCATCACCAGTAAGTGTTTCAAATTCCAGTAAAGCCTGTGCAATACTGTGTAATTCATCAATATGCTCGGTAAGAATTTTATTTGCATTAACATGTGCTTCTTCAACAAAACGCTTCACTTCATCATCAATTATATTCGCCATTTGTTCTGAAGATGAGCGCGACGGAGTACCGTAGCCAAGGAATGATTCCTGTTGTTCAGCACCATAAAATAGTGGTCCTATTTTATCACTCATGCCCCACTCGCTAACCATGGCACGCGCCAGTTTGCTGGCGTATTTTATGTCAGATGAAGCTCCACTTGATACCTTATCATAACCGAAAATAATTTCCTCTGCAACACGTCCGCCCATCGAAACGGCTAAATCTGCGATCATTTTTTCACGCAAATATGATAATTTATCAGCTTCTGGTAGGCGCATAACCATGCCCAGAGCGCGACCGCGCGGAATTATGGTGGCTTTATGAATCGGGTCAGAGGCTGGGAAATAGAGCGATACGAGAGCATGTCCGCCTTCGTGATAGGCAGTCATTTTTTTCTCATCATCACTCATCACCATAGATTTACGTTCTGAACCCATCATTACTTTGTCTTTTGCGGATTCTAAATCACGTTGGCTCACTACTTTTTTGCCAAGACGGGCAGCAAGCAATGCTGCTTCATTCACTATATTGGCAAGGTCAGCACCAGAAAACCCTGGCGTTCCACGGGCTATAATTTTAGCGTCAACATCAGGTGCTTTAGGAACTTTGCGCAAATGCACTTCCAGAATTTTTGTGCGCCCATTTATGTCAGGATTAGGGACAGTAATTTGCCTATCAAAACGGCCAGGGCGGAGCAGGGCAGGGTCAAGAACATCAGGGCGGTTAGTGGCAGCAACGATGATTACGCTTTCATTGGCATCAAAGCCATCCATTTCTACCAACAACTGATTTAGCGTTTGTTCGCGCTCGTCGTTACCGCCTCCATGCCCAGCTCCACGATGTCGTCCAACAGCATCAATTTCATCAATGAAAATTATGCAGGGAGAATTTTTTTTGCCTTGCTCAAACATATCACGCACTCGTGACGCGCCAACGCCTACAAACATTTCCACGAAATCTGAACCAGATATTGTAAAAAACGGTACTTTCGCTTCACCGGCAATAGCGCGGGCGAGCAGGGTTTTACCAGTTCCAGGAGGGCCAACCAGCAGGCAGCCGCGCGGTATCTTTGCTCCAAGACGTTGATATTTATGTGGGTCTTTAAGAAAATCTACTACTTCGTGCAAATCGTCTTTAGCTTCTTCAATGCCAGCAACATCGTCAAAAGTGATACGCTCAGTTTTTTCAGTTAGTAATTTTGCTCGTGATTTTCCAAATCCTAATGCTCCTCCACGTCCACCAGCACCGCCCTGCATTTGCCGCATGAATGATACGGCGATAATTATCAGCAAAATAACAGGTAGTGCAGATAACAAGATGCTCCAGAATGATTCTTTGCCTTCATCGCTGGTTACATTAATTTTTACTTTTTTTGCAGTCAGGCGTTCGGTAAGGTTAGGATAATCTGGAGTTTGGGTGACAAAAGCTGTTCCATCGGTCAGATGTCCGACAACGCTAGACCCTTTAGTGAATCCATTACGTATGGTTACATCAGCTACTTGCCCTTGATCGATTTTTTCAAGGAAATCAGAAAAAGCTATCTTATTGTAACCGCTGCGTTCGGCATTATCCTGCAGCATATTAAACAAACCAAGTAGCAATATAACTAGTGCCACCCATACAAATATATTCTTACCAAAATTAGGCACGTTCAGCAGCCTCCTAAGACAATGAAAATTATATTCAGCTATTCATAACGGAAAAACAGCTATCAGCAAGCGGTTTTGCAGGGTGAAATTGTATATCCGGCATGGTACTAAAAACCCTGATTTTCTCATTCATATAGACAATATGGGGTACACATAGCAGTTCTTCAAGTGACCATAATGACGGAAATGTCCGAATAATACGGTCTGGCGGCATGTTTTTTAACAGATGTTTGGCGTTTTTCCTAACTTCTACAAGGCCTCTGCTACCTAATGCCTGAACTCTGATATGAGTATTTTTTGTGTCTGATGATATTTTTATCACAAAGCGTTTATCCCAAAGTACAGACATATCTGGTTCTACGACAATAGGAGGAGAGATTGCATTATATTCACGGTAGACTAGGATAATATTACCCTTCACTGCTTCAAACAACAAGCCACCGATGCTGTATTTTGAGTTTAATTCATTGTTTTTAATCAACTGTTTTAAAGATTGTAGTTGGCTTGTACGTGGCGGGTGATCAGAGCCACTTAGTGTGCGGATTAAACTAGCTAATGCCTTCAGCGAAATTTCACCATCAAGATTATTGAACTCCTGAATATTTATGGTGGCATACCCTTTCGAAAATACAGAAACGCAGTTAGTTATCTGACTGACTAGTTTATTTTCCAATATATTACGGAACTTTCCAAATTGTTCAGCAATAATTACACTTCTTTTCTTTATATCAATATTATTATCAATTTGTGCCAGTTGTTGCCTTATATGAACACGGGCATATGATGAATTATGGTTAGATGGATCTTCAAGCCATTCTTGGTTTCTTTTTTTTAAAGTTGTAATAAGACGCGCTTTAGGAATTTTTAGCAATGGGCGCAATAACCTAACTCCTTCTACTATTCTTTGGGCGGATATAGCACTTAAACCGTCCAGACCACTGCCACGCGCTAGACGAAAGAACATGGTTTCCACATGGTCATCAAGATGGTGTGCGGTAAGTAGATGCAGAATATTATTTTCTCTGCACCATTCCAGCATCAATTCATAACGGGCATTGCGCGCGTTTTCCTGTATAGAAGTATGGATAGGTGAGGGAGGTTGCCAGCATAGTGTATATTGGTCTATACCTAGATATTCACACCACTTTCTGACTTGTAACGCTTCAGCTGCTGCTTCTGATCTAAGATTGTGGTTTACTGTAAGTGCAACCACCTTGCCATTTTTAGCCTTTGCCCAATCATTTGCCAAAAGAAGAAGAGCCATGCTGTCTGCTCCTCCTGAGACTGCCACAGCTACTACAGGAGCAGGCTCGAAATAGCCAAGAGAAGCAATCAGCCAATCAAATTCTGATGATGATAAAAATGTACAATTAGCGGAATTATTTGCAATCAATGCGTTTCTGTTCCTGCTCAGCCTTTTGTGCTACAGCAGCTGAGCCATTTTTAAATTTAGCAACAACCTGTCCAAGAACGACGCAAGCTTCCTTATCACGCTTAAGTGAATTCAGCGTCATAGCCAGTTTCAAGAGATTATCCGGTGCTTTAGGACCGTTTGGGAGCTCTTCGAAACCTTGTCTGAAACTATCAGCGGCTTTTATATAATCCCTACGTATATAGTAAGTCTCGCCCTGCCAGTAATAAGCATTACCAATGAGAGGATCTTTCGGGTGTTTTTTTATGAATGTAGCAAAAGTCTCTGCTGCCTTATCATATTGTGTCTGGTTAAGCAGACGGAAAGCGTAATTATAATGGTCACGCGAGGTGGCAAACTCTTCTTCTGTAGCACTTTCTTCATCTTCCTGTGGATTCTGTGCTGGCTTACCTGCGGTATCAACAACCTTACCCAGAGAACGACCATTTCTATCAAGCTCAGCTTTCAGATTTTCATCGGGAACTTTTCTTTGTGCCGGAGCTTGAAGTTGGGAATTATCCTGAGCCGATGCACCAGAAGCATTGCCGAGTTCACCAAACCTGAAATCAGTATCACGCTGTAATTTATCCAAGCTTTCAGAGAGTTTGCGAACTTTAAACTCATTTTCCTCTGCCTTACCAAGAAGTGTACGCATTTGCTCTTCCATACCGCTTAAACGCACTTCAAGATCAACACCACCACCTCCTGATGGTGCAGAGCCTGCAGAACCAGAGGAAGAGCGCGATAGTTGCCTTTGTAGCAACATCAAATCACGTTCCAGCTTTTCTATCCTCGCGCCACTTCCATCATCCATGTTCTGGGCAGAAACTGGACAAGAAAGAGACATTGTCATGGCTATAAAAACTGTTGATGTCAGGTAGATTTTTTTTATCATAATAACCGTTGGGAATACTTACAAACTATATATTTACACAATATTTAAACGAATTTCACCCCGTATCAACAGATATTTTGATACGGGGCGAAAAAAAGATTTTAAGATAACGGTATTACTGACTGGTAGCGACAGTTACACCACGGCGGTTTTGACCCCATGATGACTCATCAGAACCAACAACAGCCGGACGTTCTTTGCCGTAGCTGATGGTAGAAACACGGTTTCCGGAAACACCGAGACCAACCAGAAATTTCTTAACAGCAGTAGCACGACGCTCACCGAGAGCTATGTTATATTCACGTGTACCACGTTCATCGCAATGACCCTCAATGGTTATGTTAACGTTTGAATGTTGTTTAAGCCAAGTAGCCTGAACTTCCAGTATCTGTTGAGCTTCAGCTGTTAGTTGTGAGCTGTCTAAATCGAACAGAACACGGTCGCTAACATTGCGTTCGCTATCAAGATAACCACCAGTGCCACCATTCATAGAAGCATTGCTGCCGCTACCATCACCAGTACCGCCAGCATCTGGGTTAGTATCGCAGGCTGAAAGAAGAAAAACTGCGGAGAGAACCGCAACCGATTTAACAAATATATTCATACATCTACTCCTAAAGCAAAAAATTAAAATGATTACCCCGAAAATCCCATGAATTGCGTAGCTGCATTATACTGTTAATCCAATGAATTACGAAAGAACGTATCACCTGTAACATTTCAAGCGGCAAGGCAACTGTGTAATGGTCTACCAATTAGCGAAAACCCGCTATAAATCAATATTAATCGCGCTTACCGAGTATAAAATAACATCGATGTGCTATAATGGCAACAGTGGCGACCATGCTGGATCTGAAGCAGCCATCGGTGTCATTACCTCACGCAAATTGGAGCCTGTAATATCAACGGAATACAGGCGCACATTGCCAGCTTGTCCACGTGACGAAGGCGATTGACGGTGGAACATAATCACACGACCATTTGGCGACCAAGTAGGACCTTCATCGAGATAGCTTTCAGTAAGTAAACGCTCACCGCTGCCATCATTCCGCATAACACCTATGTAGAACCTGCCATTTGCCATTTTGGTAAAGGCAACCAGATCACCACGTGGTGACCATACCGGAGTTCCATAACGACCATTACCAAAGCTGATGCGCTTGATGTCGCTGCCATCTGCATTCATGGTATAGAGCTGTTGCGAACCGCCACGGTCAGAGTTAAATACAATCTGGCTGCCATCGGGAGAATAGCTTGGAGATGTGTCAATAGCACTGCCATTGGTAAGTTTAACTAAGCGACGAGCACGCAAGTCCATTTTGAATATCTGGGTACTGCCACCATTGGCAACAGACATTATGATTGAGTTGCCATCATTGGAAAAACGTGGAGCGAAGGACATTCCATCAAAATTTCCGAGGGATTCTTCGCGTCCTGTCTGCAGGTCACGCAGGAAAACGCGCGGTTGTTTTCCGGCATAGGACATATACAATATTTCCTGAGAATTTGGTGAAAAACGCGGGGTCAGCACCAGAAAACGTCCATCAGTCAGGAATTTATGATTCTCTCCGTCCTGATCCATGATAGCCAGCCTTTTAACGCGCTTCAGGGCAGGGCCACTCTCGGAAACATAAACAACACGCGAATCAAAATAGCCATTTTCACCAGTGAGGCGTTTGTATATTTCATCGGCCATGATGTGGGCAATACGCCGCCAGTTATTGCTGAAAGTATTATATTCCTTACCAGCTATCTGTTCTTCGCCATAGACATCCCAAAGGCGGAAAGATACTTTTACTTTGCCACCACCGCTATCTGTAACGCTTCCGGTGATAAGGGCAGTCGCGCTTATCTGCCGCCAGTCGGCAAAACGCGGGGTTACAGTCTGCGCAGTTATCTGTTCAATAAATGCACTTTGGTTGATTGGCTTGAATAAACCTGAGCGTTCCAGATCGGCGGAAACCACGCGTATGATGTCAGTACCAACAGAATTGCCAGGCAGGTTAGGAAGCGCAATCGGCATTGGTTCAGCATTGCCACGAGTTATGTCAATACGCAGCGCAGCTTTGGCTGACAAAGGAATGAACGAAAGCAATGCTACAGTGGCGAATGCATACAGGCTGGAAAATTTAAAAATACGCATGTGTAATATCCTATGAAAATTTATATTTCCCGCTATTCATAATTTATGTAGTAATAGAATGTCAATAGCTGGATTATCCTAGTATTTTTATTGCAGCATTTCATTGTAGCATTTCTTCTGGATTAAAGCGCAAATCTAACTCTCTCCAAGCCGCATATTTATCAGGTGATAAATTTTTAAGGGGAGTGCATTGACGAACTGCGCGCAAAGCAGCATCGCCAGCAGCACGGTAGAAACTGTCAGAATTATACTTGCTAACGCTTTCACTTGCTATTGCAGCTTTTATAAGGCTTCCGTCAATATTGTATTCAGCATGTATTACAATAATCAACTCGTGTGCGTTTTTAGCACCGCTTGGGGCATTCCAGCATGGATAGAATTGGCTCTTGATAGCGTCTAGCTCGCTCAGAGACATTTGCTGGCTTGGATCATATATGCTGGACTTTGCTCTAGGTGTTGGCGCGGTTTTTTCCTCAACCGGCTTCTTCTGATCCTTACTTTCCTTTTGTGCAGTTTCTTTAACTGCCTTTAAGATGGCATCAAGCGAATCTTCCTTGGGTTTTGGTTTCTTCACATCTTTTTTCGGCTCAGGCTTTTTAGGCTCCGGCTTAGGCACTGGTTTGGGTTCAGGCTTTACCGGCTCAGGCTTTTTTTCTTCCGGTTTTGGCGGAGTTGGCACAGGAGTCGGTTCTGGTGGTTCTGGTGTCGCTTCAGCAGTTTTTACCGGAGGAGAGGGTTTTTTCTGTACTTCCTCTTTTGGTTCCGGCTTTGGTTTTTCTGCTTTCTCCGCTTCGGAATTTTTCACATTACTTTTTTCAGTAATCGGCAGTATCTCAACAGTGATGGCTGTAGGTTCAACTGGCGGATCGTTTCTCAGGATTGACGGCAGGCCAAATATGAGCAGCAGTAGTAAAAGCAAGTGGAATACTACTGAATAAACTATACCTTTGCCACGCTCACGATGCACAGATTATCTCTTATCCGAGGCAGGAACGCCTCCCGTATCGGTAATAAGCGCAACTTTACCAAAGCCAGCTTCATTTATTTGGCCTACCACCTCCATCATTTTGCCATAATCAACATTTTTATCACCGCGCACAAATATCCTGGTATCTTTTTTCTGGCCGGTAATGGCAGAAAGTTTTGCTTGCAACTCCTTAAGCAGCACAGGAGTTTTCTGGATATAAATTTTTCCGGTAGCAGTTACTGATATAGATAGCGGTTCATCCTGCCCAGCAACTGGTGATGAGTTCGCTTTCGGCAGATCTACGGTAACCCCGCTGGTCATCATCGGTGCAGCAACCATGAAGATGATAAGGAGAACAAGCATCACATCCACCATCGGGGTGATGTTTATTTCAGAAAAATTGTCAGCGCGAGTAGTGCGCCTGCGTCTGCCGTTTCCTCCACCTAAACTCGCTCCCATATATTATCCTTCAAGCTGACGTGAGAGGATAGTGTCAAATTCAGTACTGAAATCCTCTAATTTATTGGAAAAACGTACAAGTTCATTAGAAAATTTATTATAGGCAATTACCGCAGGGATAGCGGCAAAAAGCCCAATGGCTGTAGCAAGCAAGGCTTCGGCAATACCTGGTGCTACCGCCACCAGAGAAGTGTTTTTTGAAACGGCGATTGCCTGAAAGCTGTTCATAATTCCCCATACTGTTCCGAATAGACCGATAAACGGCGCGGATGAGCCAACAGTTGCGAGGAAACCAAGACCGCTCTCCAGATGTTCGATCTCGCGGTTGCGCGCTACCTGCATAACCTGCACAACACGTTCGCGCAGGCTGATTTTTAATCCCTGTAATGGAGTATTTACTGTGGTTTTTGAGCGCATCCATTCTTCCATGGCGGCAACAAAAATAATAGCTATCGCGTGATTGGCGCGTTTCTTCACTTTATCATAAAATTTATCCAGTGCTTCACTAGCCCAGAATTCATTTTCAAAACGCTGTGCTTTACTTTTTACACTGCGGAACAGGAAATATTTTTCAAAAATAATTGCCCAGCACCAGAAAGAGGCAAGCAGCAACATTATCATCACCGCTTTTACAATCATGTCGGCCTGCATGAACATGCCAAGTATTGAGAAAGTGTGCCCAGCACTGCTGCCAGCAAGCGTTGCGGCATCAACACCCTGTACGGCGGTGGAAACTGGTGGGGAAAGGGTTGCGGCATCTACCATTGGCGTTATTCCTGTTTTAAAGATTATGTTGGCTAAAAATATTCAAGATAGCTTTCTGTACGAATTCCGGAATTTTTGCAAGCTTCATGTTTTGGTCAACAAGTGCAAGTTTTACTTCCAGAGCCACTAATTTTTCTTTTCCATATTTTATGGTTTGCGTCATGCTCATGCTGACTTTGTTTATATCATTTAGTTTTGTCTCGATTGTCAATAGATCATCCAGTTTTGCCGGCTTAAAAAAATCTACAACGCAACGCCGCACCACAAAACCGATTTTGTGTTCAGAAAATAGCGACGCCTGTTCTATTCCTGATTCCCTGAGAGCCTCTGTGCGTGCGCGTTCAGCAAATTTCAGATAATTGGCATAATAAACAACGCCGGCTGTGTCAGTGTCTTCATAATAAACGCGGATGGGGAAGTTGTGGGTATTTTTACTCATCAATATCCTCATCCAGTAAAGGCAATGTGGCTATTTGTGCCGGAGGTTTTATTCCCAGATGTTTAAAGCAGGTTTGCGTCAGCATCCGCCCGCGTGGTGTACGCTGAATAAAACCAATTTGTAACAAATAAGGTTCTATAGTTTCTTCAATAGCATCGCGCTGTTCGGAAAGTCCGGCGGCGATGGTTTCCACGCCAACAGGTCCGCCCTGATAATGATCGGCAATATAGCGCAGGTAGCGATGGTCGGCAGAATCTAACCCTATGCTGTCAACTTCTAGGCGTTTAAGGGCGTGATCGGCAAGTTTCGAATCAATATTATTTTTATCACTGGCATGGGCAAAATCACGCACGCGGCGCAGAAGGCGTAGCGCAATACGCGGAGTTCCACGCGCCCGCCGCGCAATTTCGTGAGAACCATCTTTGCTTATGGCAATGGCAAATAAGCCGGCAGCACGCTCTACAACTGATTGTAAATCCTTAGTATCATAAAAGCGTAGGCGGAGCGGGATACCGAAACGGTCGCGCAGCGGGTTGGAAATAAGGCCAAGACGGGTTGTCGCTCCCACCAACGTAAATTGCGGAAGGTCGATGCGCACGGTGCGCGCAGCTGGCCCTTCGCCTATCATTAAATCAAGTTTGTAATCCTCCATTGCTGGATAGAGGATTTCCTCAACCGCCGGATTCAAACGGTGGATTTCATCAACAAATAAAACATCTCCAGCTTGTAAATTAGTAAGCACTGCTGCCAAATCTCCTGCCTTTGTAAGTATCGGACCTGAGGTTGGACGAAACCCAACCCCCATTTCCTTGGCGATGATTTGCGCTAAAGTTGTTTTTCCCAGTCCGGGAGGACCGTAAAGAAGTACGTGATCCAGAGAATCCGAGCGCGATTTAGCGGCTTTAACAAATATTTTTAAATTCTCGCAAGCTTCCGGCTGTCCGGTAAAATCAGAAAATGCCAGAGGACGCAAGGCATTCTGCACTGTATCGTCATCAGTGAGGGCAGGGGCTATCAGGCGATTTTCAGCGTTTTCCATATCACAAACCTAGCGAAGCAGTATATTTTTACAAGACTTATTATAAATTCTCTAGCGCAACATAACGATTGATATTAGTTAACAAATAAACTAATGTTTATATAATGATTAAAATGTCAAAAGATTCAGTAGTAGAAATTTATGTTAATGGCGACAGGCAGGCGACAGGTACTGTTGTTGGCAAAGATAAAGTCATTACCTGTCTGCATGTTATAGATTCACGTTTTGAATTCAAAAACTATAGCGAGTTTGATAAAAAAGAAAATCCTGAGAATTTAAAAATCGAAATTGCTTATAATGGTAAAAAACATTCTGCAAAAATAACACGAGGCAATCAGCATCACGATTTGTGTCTATTGGATGTTAAAGGGTTAAAGGCAAAGGCGATTCCAGTTGTACCAAAATCTTACGCTCTTAATGAGAATGACAGGGTATTTTCTGTAGGTTTACCAAAGGGAAAAATGTATGGTGACGAAGGAAAAATAACAAGACTGGACAAAATAAAATCAGGGGAACCTTCACTTGTTATTAATGATGCCCCAAGCAAATCAGGATGCAGTGGTGGAGCGTTGTTAAACGAAAATGGCGAACTTATTGGCATACAGAGTCTTAACGGTGCTTCTATACCACATGCGTGGATTAATGAGCTGCTATCGCGAAGTGACAATAAAATTATTTCCAGATCCCAGCGACCAGAAACTGAAGTGGATCATTATTTTGGAGTGATTTCTAGTGCTCATGCCATGAAACCGTCGATAACTCCTGTTATTAACTGGGTGTTGCAGCGTCCGGAAAGTCAATTCGCAACCATAAATTTCCTAAGGTATAGCATAAACACCGAATTTAAGCCAAATATGGTGGAAAGTCCGGATGATTATGAAAAAGTTCTAAAAACCCTTGAAGACAATAAGCCAAAATCTGGTTCTAAATGTGAGTGGATGCAACGCCTCTCTGATATTGTGCCTCATGGAACAGCATATAAAGAAAGATACCTTCTTAAGGCACTTGAAAATGCGAAAGGTAAGGAAAAACAGGCAGAATTATATTTTGCATTGGGTGAGCATAATTTTTACTATGCAAAAAACCCTAAGCGGGCTGCAGAATTTTTTGAAAAAACAATCTCTCTCAAGTCTGGAACGGATGATTGCATGGCATATGAACATCTTGCCAGAATTCATTTAGCAGCAGGAGATAAGACAAAAGCGCATCAGGCATTTATTGGGGCATTTGCAGCCATGTGTAGTAAGGTTAGCGAAGCACCTGAATATTTTTACGAAGGTATATTTGAACGTACTATTATGGCTATTGAAGAAAAAAATCACAAGTCGGATAGAATACCATTATTCAGCGGAGATTTTGAAAAGCAAGAAATTTTCCGCAAGTGCATGAATCATATTAAAAAGATATCTCCGTCTGCTCCTAGCGTATAGACCGAGCACTTATTCCTTTACATGCCTAAAATTTTATTATATCCCGCGCACTGTAAGTTATTAAAATTATTAACAGATGGAATTAAAAAATGGACATAAGTAAAATTTCTATCGGCGACAATGTGCCTGCTGATGTAAACGTTATCATCGAAGTGCCGCTTGGCTCTGATCCTATTAAGTATGAGATGGATAAGGAATCCGGTGCGCTGTTTGTTGACAGGTTTCTGCATACCTCTATGCACTATCCCTGCAACTATGGTTTTATCCCGCATACTTTATCTGATGATGGCGATCCGGCGGATGTGCTGGTTATTGGTCGTCGCCCGATTCATCCCGGAGCGGTAATTTCCGTGCGTCCTATTGGTGTTCTGATGATGCAGGACGAGGCGGGTGGTGATGAGAAAATCCTGGCTGTGCCATCTTCAAAACTGCATCCATTTTACGATGGTGTAGAAAGTTATAAAGACATTCCTCAAATACTCCTCGATCAGATTGAACATTTTTTTTCACATTATAAAGACCTTGAAAAAAATAAATGGGTGAAAGTGCTGGGCTGGGAAGGTAAGGAAAAAGCTATTGAACTTATAAACAAAGCAATTGAAGCGGCGAAAAAGTAATCTGTTGTACAGAGCTTGTCTTAGGTGTCTTGTCATTATAAAAATAAGCAATCGCAAAGATTTCTCGTTTTACTCGAAATGACAATTTATGGTTTTTCGTTATTAATCAACCCCTAAAATTTTAATTGCATCATCATTCCTCTTCTGACATTGTTTCGTCCTTCGGTAATGTAATTTTCTTCAATTAAAGCAATAGGGGTATTCATGATGGACATCAATTTTATTCTGCAGCTGGTGATAGCTTCCGGCTTTCTGGCGGTTATATACGGCATTTATATGTCAAAGGTAATTCTGTCTGCTCCAACCGGAACGGATAAGATGCAGGCGATTGCCACAGCAATTCAGGAAGGCGCAAGTGCTTATCTCAACAGGCAATATACGGCGATAGGAGTAGTTGGTGTAGTTATAGCGGCGTTGCTCGCTTTTAAATTAGGTGCATATGTAAGTGTGGGTTTCGTTATTGGCGCGGTTCTATCTGGTATTGCTGGATATGTGGGCATGCATATTTCAGTTCGCGCAAACGTTCGCACCACCGAAGCATCACGTAAGGGACTTAAAGAAGGTCTTGATATAGCCTTTAAATCTGGTGCAATCACAGGGTTGCTCGTAGTTGGTCTTGGGCTAATCGGCGTTGCTGGTTATTATGTGTTTCTTAAATCAACCGGAATTGAACCGCGTTCCTTAGTTGAGGCGTTGGTTGCTTTAAGCTTTGGCGCATCGCTGATTTCCATTTTTGCTCGTCTTGGTGGCGGTATTTTTACCAAAGGTGCGGATGTGGGCGCGGATCTGGTGGGTAAGGTTGAAGCTGGAATTCCGGAAGATGACGCGCGTAATCCGGCAACTATTGCTGATAACGTTGGTGACAATGTTGGCGATTGCGCTGGTATGGCGGCTGACCTTTTTGAAACCTATGCGGTGACTATCGTTGCCACTATGCTGCTTGGCTCAATCTTCTTTGTTGATGCTGCGCGGGAAATATTGATGTTGTACCCGCTGGCTATCTGCGGAGTGTGCATTATCACTTCAATCATCGGAACTTTCTTCGTTAAGCTTGGCGCAAGCAATAATATTATGGGTGCGCTGTATAAAGGTTTGATAGCCAGTTCCGTTCTGTCGGCTGGCGCGGTGTATGTAGTTACTGACAAACTGATTGGTGATGCGCAGTATACTGTTGGTGCTATAAGTTTTGGTTCCATGAATTTATATTGGTGCGCCCTTGCTGGTCTGGTGATAACCGGGCTTATAGTTGTTGTAACTGAGTATTACACCTCTACCGCTTACCGACCAGTGAAAAGCATTGCGCAGGCATCGACCACCGGACACGGTACTAACGTAATCCAGGGGCTTGCCGTTTCCATGGAAGCGACTGCTGTTCCTATCATAATAATCTGTGCGGGCATTATTTTTGCCTACACCAATGCTGGGCTGTATGGTGTGGCTATTTCAGCGACTACCATGCTGGCTCTGGCGGGAATTATTGTCGCGCTTGATGCGTATGGTCCGGTTACTGATAACGCTGGTGGTATCGCCGAAATGTCTGACCTGCCTGCGGATGTCCGTAAAGTTACCGATGCACTTGATGCTGTGGGTAACACCACCAAGGCTGTAACCAAAGGTTATGCGATCGGCTCTGCTGCTCTGGCATCATTGGTGTTGTTTGCGGCATATACTGAAGATTTGAAACATTATTTCCCGAATTTAAATGTACAATTCCTTCTGAATGATCCGTATGTGGTTATTGGTTTGTTTATCGGTGGTATGCTTCCATATCTCTTTGGTTCAATGGGAATGATGGCGGTTGGTCGCGCTGCTGGCTCGGTGGTGGTTGAAGTGCGCCGGCAGTTTAAGGAAATGCCGGGTATTATGCAGGGTACGCAAAAACCGGATTATGGTCGGGCAGTGGATATGTTGACCCGTGCGGCTATTAAGGAAATGATAATCCCTTCCTTGCTGCCGATTGCAGCTCCGGTTGTGCTTTATGTAATAGTAAATGCAATAGCCGGACAGGAAGCAGCATTCGCTGCCGTCGGAGCGATGTTACTTGGTATTATCGTAACCGGTATATTCGTTGCTATATCTATGACTGCCGGTGGCGGTGCATGGGATAATGCTAAAAAATATATCGAGGAAGGTCATCATGGTGGCAAAGGTTCAGAAGCCCATAAGGCAGCTGTAACTGGTGACACGGTTGGTGATCCTTATAAGGATACCGCTGGTCCTGCGGTTAACCCGATGATCAAGATTGCAAACATTGTGGCGATATTGATGCTGGCAATGCTGGCTTAATTAGCTAGCGTATAAATAGAAAGGGGAAGGGAGCAATCCCTTCCTTTTTTTAATTATGCTTTCCGGAAGTTATTAATGGTGCATATACCATTAAATGTTGTGCTAAAGCAGGTTACAGCTTGTAAACTGGTATAATTCAGTTGGCGGATGTTGCGATAACCACAATAAATGTAACAGATTTGTCATTTTACTTCCCCAGTTCTAGACTGAAGTGCAACACTTGCTGTAAGGCTGTGTTGCTATGGAA